>Ga0102593_1000296_pt1 | contig 103241 bp, 121 predicted proteins | sample AraplaCol_mMS_r2_2_FD_76862 | JGI IMG/M metagenome (GOLD analysis project Ga0102593, IMG submission 76862) | Arabidopsis root microbial communities from North Carolina, USA - plate scrape MF_Col_mMS_r2 (SPADES assembly) (version 2) | ecosystem: Host-associated > Plants > Roots > Endosphere...
TTGTTCCGTTTTTAGTTGTGCGTAACATTGCGCTGCCAGAACCCGTATTAAAATGGCTATCCTATATTCCTATTTGTATTTTAACCGCACTTGTTGTAGAAAACTTTATCATTCAAGCAAATGACAGCGTAAAGATTAACTGGCCCGTCATTATCGTAGTCATTCCAACCTTACTGATTGCCCTGAAAACCAAAAGCTTATCCATCACCGTTATTAGCGGAGTTGGAATGATGGCGCTGCTTCGTTTTTTTCTTTGGTCATGAAAGCTCAAGTTATGCTCTTGAGCTTTTTTACTGTCTCCTTTACGTACGCTTTTTCATATAGTATGATAAGAGTGTAAATTAGAAGCCAATGAAAACAAAAATATAAATGAGGTGCTTTTATGAGCGGAGTAGTATCTAAATAGGAAAAATTAAATGAAATAAATTGAATAAGTAAGATGGGTATTTTTTAAAAAAATAAGGTACCCTTTGTTTGCTTATGAATTTATTTCACTGCCTATGAAGATACCTACAATGCTTTATAAAGGGTTCGGCATTTGTCGTCAGGGAGGCGTCTGTTTTTACAGAGCTTTCTTTTGTGATATGTGCCCTAGACGCCTGATTAACGCAAAAAGCTGTGGGATCACCACAGCTTTTTTTGTTTACCTTTTTCATTGCCTTCTAATAAATAGGTATCTTCATATGTGATGACAAATCATAGTGAGGAGAAAAACCATGAATACGATGACATTTGAAAAATTGCAGTATCATGAATTAAAAAAAATCGTAAAATCTCACTGCGTAAGTGAGCTGGGAAAACAATTAATGGATAAACTTCAGCCGAGCACATCTCTTAAAACAGTAAAAAACCGACTTAAAGAAACAACGGAAGCACGAAGACTTCTAGATGCTGAGAAATCACTTCCGCTATCAGGTGTCTCAGGTATAGGAAGAGTCATCGAAAAGCTTGAAAAAGGCATGATTTTAGAGCCCGAAGAGCTAATGCGCGTATCCGATTTTTTAAAAGGCTGCAGAAAAGTAAAACAATATATGGTGGATAAAGAATTTTTTGCTTCGCTCTTAAGTTCCTATGCCCATTCGATGAAAGAACTGACAAGTATAGAAGAGGAAATTAATTTTGCGATCAAGGCTGGAAAAGTAGACGCTGCGGCAAGCAAAGAGCTCAAGCGTATCAGAAGACATATAGAAGGAACGGAAGCTAAGATTTCAGAACAGCTTGCGAAATTTTTACGAAACAGTAAAAACAAAGAGTATATTCAAGACTTTTTTATCAGTAAAAAAGGAGACCGCTATACGATTCCGATTAAGGCCTCCTATAAAAATCACGTTGGAGGAACAATTGTTGAAACATCCTCTAAAGGGTCAACAGTATTCATAGAGCCGGCATCTATTACAAAGCTGAATGCGGAACTAGCGATTTTGAAAGCAGAAGAAGAGGTAGAAGAATATCAAATTTTAGCGTCTTTAACAGGTTTAGTGTTAGAGAAGCTAGCTGATATTCATATTAATTTAGAGCTAATTAGCCAATACGACATGGTGTTTGCCAAAGCAAAATACAGTAAACAGGCAGACGGAATCGAACCTAAAATTAATGATTATGGATATATTCATTTAAAAGGCGCATATCACCCGCTGTTAACTGGTGAAATTGTTCCGCTTCACTTCGAAATTGGCGAGAATTATCGAAGCTTAATTATTACGGGACCTAACGCAGGAGGAAAAACCGTTGTCTTAAAAACGATTGGGCTACTGACACTCGCTACAATGTTAGGATTTCATATTACAGCTGATGAAGGAACAGAAATTGCATTGTTTGAGCATGTTTTTGTCGATATCGGCGACAACCAAAGTATTGAAAATGCGCTGAGTACCTTTTCCTCACACATGAAAAATATATCGGCTATTTTGCAAAAAGCAACAAACAATACGCTGCTCCTATTCGATGAAATTGGCAGCGGCACCGAACCGAATGAAGGAGCTGCACTTGCGATTGCGATTTTAGAAAAGTTTTATCATATGGGCTGCATAACGGTCGCGACTACGCATTACGGAGAAATTAAGCGTTTCTCAGAAATTCATCCTGACTTTATGAATGCCGCAATGCAGTTCAACAGTAAAACATTAGAACCGCTGTATCAACTGTTAATTGGAACATCTGGAGAAAGCAATGCGCTTTGGATTTCAAAGAAGATGAAGGTAGAAGAAGAGATTTTACAAAAAGCAAAGTTCTATATGGAAAGCAAATCGTATGATACAGAAGTCGTCAGAGAAAATAAAATAAAAAAACCAACTATTTTGAAGGAAAAGAAAAAAGACCGTGTTGAATACCAAATGGGAGATCGAGTCAAACTGTTAGATTATGAAAATCATGCGATTGTTTATAAGTCTAAAGACAACACAAACAATATAGTCGTACTCTATCAGAAGGAGTTAATTGAAGTAAACGTTAAGCGAGTAGCTCTTGAAATCAAAGCTGCTGAATTATATCCCGAAGGCTATGACCTCGATTCGTTATTTATTAGCTATAAAGATCGAAAAGAGCAGCATGATCTGCAGCGAGGATCAAAAAAAGCATTGCGGAAAATTGAAAAAGATATACGCGAAAATAGATAAAGCAGAAACCCAGCACTTATAAGAAAGTGGTGGGTTTTGTTTTTATGTAGCTTCTCAAAACTACATAGAACAGATCTCCAAATAAATCTTAAAAGAATTTACATCACTTTTATAGTTGTTTATTGTTGTGGTTTTTTGTTGTTTTAACGTGTTATAATATGAAATAGGTATAAAAACAACATAAACAACATAAACAACAACAATCAACATCTAAAACACTTTCATTTTGTTAAGTGTAAAAAACAGCCTCAGATATAAGTGCACTCATTATTTTTACCGCTTTCGCCCATCGTAGGAATTCTCTACGAATGAGAAAACTATTTATCAAAAACATTGTAAATGGCAAATTAAATAACGAAAGGAAAGAGGAAAATGAAAAAAATCGAAGCTGTAGTATTTGACTGGGCTGGAACAATGATTGATTACGGGTGTTTTGCTCCGCTTGAGGCGTTTTTAGAGGTATTTAAAAGACATAAGGTAGAAATTACAATTGAAGAAGCTAGAGAGCCAATGGGCATGCTGAAAATTGAACATATCCGAGCACTTCTTAAGATGCCGCGTATTCAACGGGAATGGAAAAAGGCACACGGATCAAAGTCAACAGAACAAGATGTTGCAAAACTGAATGATGAATTTGAATCAAGCTTATTTTGTATATTAGAAGACTTCACCACGCCTATTCCTGGAGCTGTTGAGCTTTCAGAGCGTTTGCGAAACAGAAATATTAAAATAGGTTCTACGACGGGATATACGAAAAAAATGATGGAGATTGTTGCGCCAAAAGCAAAAGAAAAAGGATATTCACCGGACTGTTACTTCACAGCAGATGATGTAAAAGCAGGCCGGCCGTATCCATGGATGTGTTACCGTAATGCCATGGAGTTAGATGTCTTTCCTATGAATCGTATCATAAAAGTAGGAGACACCGTAACGGATATGCAAGAAGGAAAAAATGCCGGCATGTGGACAGTAGGCGTGATTTTAGGAAGCAGTGAGATGGGACTTTCTGAAGAAGCAGAAAAGAATATGGATCAAAAAGAATTAAAAATAAAAATGGAAGAAGTGAGAAGCCGTTTAGAAGAAGCCGGGGCAAATTTCGTAGTGGATCGTATTTCTGACCTTGATCAAGTGATTAATCAATTGGAACAACAATAAAGAGGAGGATTATCATGAAAAATCCATATTTGCTTTTAACTCCAGGTCCATTATCTACGACAGCTTCGGTTCGCGAAACGATGCTGAAAGATTGGTGTACATGGGATGATGAATATAATAATCTCGTCCAAGATATAAGAAAGCGTTTAGTCAAGCTGGCAACGGCGTCTTCTTTATACACTGCTGTGTTAATGCAGGGAAGCGGCACGTTTTGTGTAGAAGCAGCCATCGGAACGTTCGTACCGAGAGTCGAAGGGAAAATCCTGATAGCAGCAAATGGAGCTTACGGCTTAAGAATGGTTCATATGTGTGAAGCAATCGGAATTAATAACACTGTATATAAAGTAAATGAAACTGAGTCTTTTGATACAGATGTGATTGAACGAATGCTTCAAGAAGACGAAGACATCACTCATGTAGCTGTCGTTCACTGTGAAACGACAACAGGAATTTTAAATCCTATTGAAGAAGTATGTTGTATTGCTAAGCGCTATAATAAAATGACCATTGTAGACGCCATGAGCAGTTTTGGCGGTATACCCATGGATATAGAGCAGCTGCAGATTGATTTACTTATCAGCAGTTCGAATAAATGCATTCAAGGCGTTCCTGGATTCGGATTTGTCATTGCTAAAACAGATGAGCTTGAAAAATGTAAAGGAAATGCCCGTTCCCTTTCACTCGACCTTTATGATCAATATAAAACGATGGAAAAGGATAAAGGGAAATGGCGCTTTACCTCCCCAACTCATGTGGTCCGGGCATTTTATCAGGCGCTACTCGAACTTGAAGAAGAAGGGGGAGTCCAAGGTCGCTTTAAGCGGTATCGAGAAAATCAGCACTTGCTAGTGACAGGGATGAGGAGGCTAGGGTTTAATACGCTGCTGCAATCAAAACAGCAGTCACCTATTATTACATCCTTTCTTTACCCTACCTATTCTTTTTTTACATTTCAAGGATTTTATCAATCTTTAAAAAAACAAGGTTTTGTCATTTATCCAGGAAAAGTTTCTCAAGTGGACACCTTTAGAATTGGAAACATTGGAGACGTACATAAACAAGATATCGAAAGATTGCTAGAAGCGATTCATTCGACAGTGAAGAGGAAGGAGATTCAGCAATGAACGTGTTTAGGCGGTGCCGGCAAAATTTCTCGCGAATCAGTATAAAATTTAGCGTAATACTATCTTTCAAGAGTTAAAGAAGCAAGGTCTGCATGAAGAAAGAAAATATCATCTTTACATGAGCAAATTTTTTCGTAGAGTTAGGAGTGCAATAATGTGTCTTTATTGGCCGAACAACGTAAAAAAACAATTTTAGATATGATTGAACATCAAGGGCAAGTCAAAGTAAACGACTTAGCGCACGCTTTTGATGTATCGACTGAGACTATTCGCCGTTATCTAGAAGAATTAGAAGGAGAAAAAAAGTTAAAAAAAGTGTATGGCGGGGCCGTGAAAATAGAAACAGAAATTGCTGAGCCGCCTATGTTTGAGCGAGAAGTCATAAGAAGCAAAGAAAAGAAAAAAATAGGGAGTAAAGCAGCTGAGCTGATAGAAGAAGGCAACGTTATTTTTATAGATGAAGGCAGCACGACCATGCAAATGGTTTCGTCACTTGTCAATATTTCTAATATAACGGTTATTACAAATTCCTTTCCTCTTGTGACTATGCTAATCGACTACCAAAACAAGCAGGTTTTCAGCGGAGAAGTTATTTTTCTAGGAGGTCATGTAAGAAGCAAACATTTTCGGGCTTCTGGATCCCTAGCAGAAAGGGTTGCAAAAGAATTTTATGTAGATAAAGCCTTTATTTCAATTGACGGCCTTCATCCCGAAGCTGGGATTACGAGCTTTGACTTAGAAAAGTGCCTGCTGTCTAAAATCTTCATCGCTAATGCAAACCAGACCATTGTATTGGCTGATCATTCCAAGCTAGAAGTGAAGGCGAACTACAAAATAGATTCTTTAAAGCACATTGATTATATTTTATGCACTGCTTCTCTTCCGGAAACTTGGGGAGATTTGAATGCAAGCTGGATTAAATGTTAAAAATAACAAAAGGGGAATGTTTTATAAACATTCCCCTTTTGTTAAGTACTTAAAAGGTAAGGAGGTTTTTTTAGCTATATTAATAATCTATAGGTACAAAAAACATCTTTCACCGCTCTAATGTACTCGAGAGATGCGTTTAATAAATTATTCGTTCGTTGGAACAGGAAGACTTTTGAGCATTGAAAAACAATAAGCCATTTTTTTTGCAAAATGTAAAGGAGGCTCTACAGATTGAATATGCAGATACATAAGGACCGGTTCTGTAAAAAGCCAATGGTTATGCAAAGCGCTTACGATAAGACCTTGCCGCGCAGCAGCTTCTGTAAAACGAGGGATTTCTTCTTGTAAAATAGCAATCTCAGCCAAGTTTAACGCGTTTCCCTGTGCGTCTATCGCCTCAAATGATACACCAACAGGAACGACAGAGCTGCTTTTTCGCCCTTGAACATGAGCTTGAAAGCTTCTTTTAAGCGACACTGAGCATCCTGTTGGACTAACTTTGCTTTTAGCGTTTAAAATCTGGCCAAACTGCTGACAAATTTCACTTGTAGTATACATTATAAGCTCCTGCCTTTCTTCTATACTCTTAGTAAGCTTTATGACATAAGAGCTTCACTTATGCAAACGGTGTTCTTATAAAAAAATCCCCTTCACGATGAAGAGGATTTTTTTATTATTCAGCATGCGATGAGCGTTCGTTTAACAAATTTTCATAAAAACGGGCAAGTGAAGCAGAAAGGTATGGAATAGACCATAAAAAGCCGATTCCTAGTGTAATAATACTTAATAAAAACCAGCCAAGAAAGCTTAGCAGCAGCAGGAAGTACTGTCCTTTGTAACCATTCATCAACCTGCGGCTTTCTGTAATCGCTTGATTCATCGAGTAAGTAGGATTGTCTTTACAAATATAGTACGTTTGTGAATATGCCAGTGCTTTGATAATTCCAGGAATCAGTAAAAGCAGTGACCACAGCATCACATAAAGAGTCATAAGTACATAAATCCCTAATGACTTTACATAAAGACCGAAGTCTTGGAATGTTTTGAACAAATGTCCCAATTGGACAGATTCACCTCGCGCTAAACCTAAAAATGCCCAGTAGTTCGCCATGAGAAGAGGCGAAAAGACAATAGCAAAGGCAGTTGAAATCCATGACGCCGAATCAGATTCATCTTTCATCCAATTGTCATAGCCGCCGCTTGCCACAATTTCAAATGGAATAGGCAGAAGCGTATATACTCCGTACGTCACCACCGTAAGTAAAATCGCTAGTCCCCAGCGATTTTTCAAAGAAGCTTTAGCTTCTCTTTTAATCGTACCGATGTTCATGTTGTTCCTCCTTTAATGTTGCAAAATATGTACCTTTTTTGCTCGTATTAACATGTAAACCATGCACAATTGTTAATTTTGTATGAAATGAAAATAATAGTCAATAGGTTCTGAGATGAAAAGCAAAGCTCCTGCGAAAAATTTTTACTAGACAGATAGAAATCGCTAAATAGGTACAATCTGCTTTTGAAGAAGGAGGAGGTGCAAAAGCACTGTGTGCGATGCTTTATTTTAGTATGAAGTGAAACCCTCATGGAAAGACTTTCTAAGATAGGAGGGATTTCTATGTTTGAAATGATTAAAATGATGCAAGAAGTCTTAAATAAAAAGGAATTTTCTTATTGGGTTCATCAAGATCTTTTTAGTTTTCAATGGTGGCTCATAGTGGTGATAAACGCTCTTTTTCTGCTGCTTTTTTACTTTTTTATTGATAGACAGCGTCTCTTTTTTATGCTTCTCGTTTTTTTTATCAGCTTTGACATAGTCGGTTTGGTAGATGAATTCGGGAAATTTTTTAACCTGTGGTGCTACCCTCACCAGATGCTTCCGTTTACAGATCGCTTCAATACGGTTGACTTTGCTATTATTCCCGTAAGTATCGCACTCGTCTACCAATTTTTCAGCAAATGGAAATTTTTCTTTATCGCACATATCGTTACGTCTGCTGTTATTGCTTTTATAGGTATTCCGATATTCAAAGCGCTGTATTTGTACCAATTGCTGAACTGGACGATGTTTTATTCATTTCTTACAATATTCATCATGGGAATTGTAGTGAAAATGATTAGCGATTGGATTGCAGGTAAGAAGAAAGGCTATAGCGTTAGCTAAACAAATAACACCCCTATCTATTTAGATAAGGGTGTTATTTGTTTAAGTGAAAACTGCAGTATACCTTTATAATGAATATAAGACAGAATGAGAGGAGACTGTAAAAGTGGAAACAGCGAATATCACCCAAATATTTTATGAATTAGAATGCATGCACTTAAAATCAGAAGTACGAACCTCTGTTAAAGAGCTTTCAAACATTCTTGCAGATGATTACGTGGAGTTTGGCAGCTCGGGCAGGGTATGGAAACGAGAAGACTACAGTCAAAATCATACCCTTTCACCCGATGTATTCGAAATCTCTCATTTTCATGTAGACGTATTGTCTTCTGACTGCGTATTAACTACCTATCATCTTATGAACCATACGGCAGAAAAAAAGACGCTTCGCAGTTCTATTTGGCGAAAAAGAGAAGAAAAGTGGCGTTTGTTTTTCCATCAAGGCACAGTGACAAACGATGATCAATAAATAAGATTATTCGGTTATTATTATACTTTCCCTCTATTTGATGCTATGATGAAAGTATATTTTGACGTAAGGGATGTTTTGAGATGAGCAAAAATAACGTAAAAAAAGAAGTGTTTTCATGGCTTAAGTCCATTGTTATTGCATTGGTTATTGTAGTGGGAGTTCGCCATTTTTTATTTGCGCCAACTACGGTTCACGGTGAATCGATGTATCCAACGTTTGAAGATTCAAACCGCGTCATTTTAAATAAAATCAGTGATGTTGATCGCTTTGATATGATTGTATTTCATGCACCGGATGCAGATGAAAATTATATTAAACGTGTAATCGGCTTGCCAGGAGATACGGTAGAAATGAAAAACGACGTTCTATATATTAACGGTAAAGCTTATAAAGAGCCGTATTTAAAAGAATCTAAAAAATCTCTTGCACCTAATGAAAAATTCACGGAAGATTTTACGCTTCAAACGCTGCCTGCAACTGATGGCAAAGTGAAGGTACCGAAAAATTCACTGTTTGTAATGGGGGACAACCGTCCTGTAAGTCATGATGGACGAGCATTTGGCTTCATTCCACAAAAATCAGTTATCGGAAAGGTGCAGTTTCGCTACTATCCGTTAAATGAAGTAGGCGAACCGAAATAAAAAAAGGGAAAAAGGCTGGCGGAATTTAATTCGCCAGTCTTTTTTATTGGGTTAAAAGAACTGATTTTAAAAAAACGATTTGCTTTATGCAAGTTAAACATCTTCTAAAGAATTAGTAAATTAGACCTTGTTTTTTTCTTTGTTTAGGAAATCATAAGGGTGTTTAAAAAGGGACTTCTAGGTACCTATGTTACTTCAAAGTAAGAGGTGGTACTGATAGGTAAGTAGTTTTTATGGGTATACAGATATATGAAAATAAAGAAGCAAGGATTTTGGAAAGGAGCAGGTCAGCATGAAAAACGTATTAATCATTAATGGACACGAGTATTATAAAAAGTCAAAAGGAGAGTTAAATCAGACGATTTTTAACGCAATGCAGCATTTACTCACTGATCAATTTGACATTAAAACAACGGTGGTTGATAAAGGCTACGAAGTAGAAGAAGAAATTGAAAAGTGGCTATGGGCTGATGTTGTGATTATGCAGACGCCTATTTACTGGTTCAGCATTCCCGGAAAGTTTAAGCAATATATTGATCGCGTGTATATGGATAACATTTTCTTTAAAGGCTCCAGTCAATACGGGCGAGGCGGTTTATTAACGGGAAAAAAATACATGTTTTCGCTTACATGGAATGCGCCGGAAGCTATTTTCGACAATGACGAAGCTTTCTATGAAGGAAAAAGTTTAGATGAAGCCATTATGCATTTGCATAAAATGAATCAGTACGTCGGTATGAGCCCACTTCCAACGTACACTATTCATGATGTAGTCAAACATCCAAACATTGATCACTACAAGCATAAATTAGAAAATCATGTAGCAGAAGTATTTGGAATAGGAGAGCACCATTGAACTACCCCCACTTAGCAAGCCTGAAGTGGGGGATTCCTAAAATCTTTAAAGACTTAGGAACCCTTCCCTATAAAAATCGATATCTACAAAAAACCTGACTAAACAGTCGGGTTTTTTTATTCACTTTGACGCAAAAATCGTAGTCAAAAACAGTTTTTCTTTTTCTTTCTGAGCACTAGCGAAATGTCTACAATGGTAAGGAAGAGTTAACCATCAAGTTGCACAATAATTGGACCAGAAGTGGTAATGAAAGCGTAAACATTTTGGTGGAGATCAGTGATAGAATAAATTTAAGCAAGGGGGGAGCAATTGATGCATCTAGATGAAAGGAGCAATTTAATTTTAAAACGAGTGGTTAGTAATCCAGGTATTTCCAATACGGAACTAGAGAGAAAGTATCATCTTTCACGGAGGCAGATTAGCTACAGCTTTACAAAAATTAATGACTGGTTAAAGAGTAATAACTATCCGAAAATTCAGCGAACGAACGGGGGGAAATTTATTATTGATCCTCTTCTAATGGAACTGTTTGCTGAAAAAGTCGAACACTCTGCTGGAAGTTATATTCCGTCTGAAAAAGAAAGAGCTCAATTGGTTTTGCTTATGCTATTAAGTAGCGAAGAAGAATTATCTTTACTTCATTTCTCTAGCTCGCTATCAGTGAGTAAGAATACGGTATTAAGAGATATGAAATATACACAGAAAATTGTAAATGGTTATCATCTTGAAATTGTTTATTCGCGAATGTATGGATACGACATAGTAGGAAGTGAGTGGAATAAAAGGAAGCTGCTTATTGAAGTACTGCGGACCGTCTATGACATGTATCAAGGCGAGACGTATATTCAGGCGTATACAGGAACTTCAAGAGAAGAAATTCAGAGATTAAAAGAGCAAATGGAAAAAGTAGAAAAGCGTTTAGCACTTCAATTTATCGATCAAAAAATAAAACTTCTTCCATATACAATAGCTATTTTGCTAAAACGAATTAAAAAAGGAAACTTAATTAAAGATTCTTATCATATCGACTATGAAGAACTGTCGGATACAAAAGAGTTTGAAGCTGCCGAAATTTTAATTGAAGATGCTGCTTGCATCCCAAAGGAAGAACGTTTATTTATTACATTACAATTGCTTACTTCTAACGTTCTATCCTCCCAATTTTTAAGAGAGGAAGAAACTCTTGAATTAAAATCTTCATTAAAAAACAGCCTTGCGTTATTTGAGAAAAAAGCATGTATCACTTTTAAAGAAAAAGAGAAGCTGCTTCAAAAATTAGTGCTGCATATGAAACCAGCTTACTACCGCATTAAATATCAGCTAACTACTAACTATTCAATAATTGAAAAAGTTAGTGAAGAGTTCGAAGCCATTCACTACATTGTAAAAGACTCATTAAAGCCTTTTGAAACTTATATTGGCTGCTCTATTCCTGAAAGCGAAGTGATGTTTATTACCGTTTTTATTGGCGGACATTTAATTAACAGTGGCGAAACAATACAGCTTAAAAAGCGAGCGGTTGTTGTTTGTCCTAACGGGGTATCCATTTCACATTTGATGGAGCACACGCTGCGTGATTTATTTCCAGAGTTTTATTTCTACGAAGCTCTTTCGATTCGAGAATTTGAGCAATCAAAAGCAGAATTTGATATGGTATTTTCTCCTGTTCCTGTTCAGACTTCTAAGCATTTATTTATTGTGGAACAATTTATTACCGATTTTCAAAAGTTGCAGCTTCGGCAGCGAGTCATTCAAACCATATTCGGTTTAAATACATCCGTGGTAAACATTGAACAGTTAATAAGTGTCATTGAAAAATACGCAAAAGTTGATCAGAAGTCTCAACTTCAAAAAGCACTGCAAGATTATTTTTCTCTCCAAGTATTAAACGAAACAAGTAAAAATCAAGAATACAGTTTAGCAGATTTAATTACACCCGAAACAATTGTGCTGCGCGATCAAGTGGAAAGCTGGAAGGAAGCTATTTCAATAGCCGCTGCCCCGCTTTTACATAAAGGTATTATTACTGAAGCTTATATTGATAAAATGCAGGAACAATATCCGTCTATGTCTCCACATATTGTACTAAGACTTAATGTTGCAATACCTCACGCAAGCCCTGAGGATGGTGTTCAAGCAGTAGGCATGAGCTTACTTAAGTTAAAAGAAGGCTTATTGTGCGGAGAGCAAAAAGTTCATTTTATTGTTGTTATCGCAGCTATTGATAAAAAGAAACATTTAAACGCTATGCTGCAGCTGATGAAGTTAGCGGAAATGAACGGGGTAATAAATGAGATGAAACGGCTAAATGAAAAATACAAAATCTATGAAATAATTAAAACGCACTCTATCTAATCATGGTACAGAATGTATAGCAAGGAGGATACAATCGTGACATTACAGCCTTTTTTAAAAGAAGAGTTATTGAAGTTAAATAGTGTATGTAAAGATCAAGCCGATATTTTTGAAATGGTGTACAAAGAGGCATTTGGCAAAGGGTATGTCAGTGAAAACTTTCTGACAAAAATTAAAGAAAGAGAAGCATCTTTTCCGACAGGCCTCCAAATAGGCGATTACAGTGTAGCAATTCCTCATACAGATCCAGAGCACGTTTTTGAACAATTTATTAGTGTGGTTACCTTACAAAAACCTGTATCGTTTTATTTAATGGATGATAATACAAAAAAAGTGGATGTGCGCATTGTGCTTCTATTAGGGTTAAACCAGCCTCACACCCAGTTAACAGTACTTCAGGAGCTGATGCAAGCAATTCAAGATCAGCAAAAAATAGAGCAATTATTACAGGCTGAAAATCAAAGGGATGTTCAAGCTATTTTTAAAAGAGTTGAAAAAATTAGTACAAAAGGGGAGAAGTAAAATGAAAAAGTATACGGTATTAGTAGCGTGCGGAGCGGGAATTGCAACATCAACAGTGGTGTGTGAACGAGTAGAAAATTTATTAAAAGACAACGGCATTAACGCAGAAGTTGTGCAGTGTAAAATTGCCGAAGTAGCTTCTCGCCAAGAAGGAGCGGATTTAATTGTATCGACAACGATTTTACCCACAACGTACAGCATTCCAGCATTAAGCGCAACCTCCTATATCACAGGGATTGGCATGGAAGCACTAGATCAAAAAATTCTGACGCATTTACAAGCATAGGTACCACGCGTTGCCTCCATTTTAGGAAATGACAAAAGAAAAATGAGGGATGGATATGGATAAACTTCTATCAGGTGTGCAAGCAGTATTAAATCTAGGACCTACAGTTATTTTACCAATTGCCATTTTTATCTTAGGCCTGTTATTTAAAACAGGAGCAAAAAAAGCGTTTAAATCCGGAATTACAATAGGAATTGGTTTTGTCGGCATCAACTTAGTTATTGATTTACTTGTAAAAAACTTAGGACCAGCAGCACAAGCAATGGTTGAACGATTTGGATTAAATCTAACTGTTATCGATACAGGATGGCCTTCTGCCGCTGCAATATCATGGGCATCTCCCGTTGCAGCTATACTAATTCCTGTTTGCTTGTTTGTAAATATTATTTTACTTTTGTTAAAACTGACTAAAACGCTTGATATTGATATTTGGAACTATTGGCACTTTATCGCTGCTGGTGCAACAGGATACGTTGTCACAGGAAGCTGGTGGTTTGCAATACTGTGTACCGTTCTGTATGAAATTGCTGTTTTATTTGTAGCAGATAAGACAGCGCCAATGGTTCAAAAATTTTACGGGTTAGAAGGAATTTCTCTTCCTACGGGCTCTACAGCTGCGTTTGGACCAATTGGTATTTTGGTAGGTATGGGTGTATCAAGGATTCCAGGGATTAAAAGGTTGAACGCAGATCCCGAATCTATTCAAAAACGGTTTGGTATTTTCGGTGAACCAATGATGATGGGTTTAATCTTAGGGTGTGTAATCGGTATATTAGCAGGCTATGACCTTGGTAAAGTTTTTCAAGTAGGTATTTCAATGGGAGCGGTTATGCTTTTGATGCCTAGAATGGTTAAAATCTTAATGGAAGGACTTATTCCAATTTCTGAAGCAGCTCGTTCTTTTCTTCAAAAACGATATGGTGATCGTGAAATATATATTGGATTAGATGCCGCTCTTGCAGTAGGACATCCATCCGTTATGGCTACAGCACTGTTACTTGTCCCCATTACATTACTTTTAGCTGTCATTCTGCCTGGGAATAAAGTATTGCCGTTTGGGGATTTGGCTACCATTCCTTTCTATGTAGCTTTTGTTGTGGGCTCATTAAGAGGGAATATTATACACTCTCTTATTTCGGGCACTGTTATGGTAGCGCTATCACTTTATATGGCAACGAATTTTGCAGATGTGCATACGCAAATGTTATCAGGAGCTCAGTTTTCTATGCCGGAAGGTGCAACACAAATTTCAAGTTTAGACATGGGAGGAAACTTATTTAACTGGCTTATTCTTAAATTCTCTCAGCTGTGGGCTTCTATTTTTTAAAATAGGCATAAACAGGAGGTAAGGCAATGAAAGCGGCTGTGCTACATGAAAAAAATAAAATTATTTATCAAGATATTGGGATTGATTCCTGCCGAGCGAATGAAGTCAAAATAAAAGTAATGGCAGCAGGAATATGCGGATCGGATACACACAAAATGACAAGCAGATGGAAGTATCCGCTGCCTGCCATTATGGGACATGAATTTGCTGGGTATATCGTTGAAAAAGGGGGAAAAGTAGTAGATTTGAACGTTGGAGACAGAGTAGCTGCTATTCCGTTTAAACCGTGCAGCGCATGTGAATATTGCCAAAAAGGGCAGTATTCACTATGCGAAAACTACGGAATGATTGGCGCGCAATCATTTGGCGGATTTGCTCAGTATGTCAATATTCCAGCTTCAAATGTTATCCAAGTAGGAGAGATGGACTTTGAAGAAGCAGCTATGATAGAACCTTTAGCAGTAGCGCTTCATGGAGTACTTAATATTCATCCGCAAATAGGAGACACTGCAGCGGTCTTTGGAGCAGGAGTCATTGGCATGCTGACGATTCAATGGTTGAAAATTGCGGGTGTAAAAGAAATCATCGCCATCGACATTTCTAGTGAAAAGCTTGCAGAAGCGAGGGCCATGGGTTGTGAAAAAGTGATTCATGCCCGTTATGAAAATGTCCTTGAAAAAATTAATGATTATACAAAAGGAAGAGGGGTGGATCTTGCACTCGAATGTGCAGGTTCCCCTTTCACTCAAGAGCAGTGCCTGCTCGTTACTCGTAAAAAAGGGAAGGTTGGATATTTAGGTATTGCTTATTCAGATGTGTGTTTATCTGAAGCAGCATTTGAGAGTATTTTTAGAAAAGAGCTTACATTGCAAGGTTTTTGGAACTCTTATTCTGCACCGTTTCCCGGGAAAGAGTGGAAAACAAGCGTTGACTTTATTTTAAATAGAAAGATTAGATTAAAAGAATTAATTTCTCATCGATTCAAGTTAGAAGACACGCAAAAAGCATTTAATATGATTATTAATCGAGAAGAAGCTTATGGAAAAGTGTTAATAATTCCAAATAAGGAGTGAAAAAAATGAAGGCAGTCATGAAGGTAGAGCCAGGCTACGATAAGATGCTGTTAAAAACAATCCCTGAATTAGAAGTTCAGAAAAACCAAGTGAAGATTAAAGTAGCGTATACCGGAATATGCGGTACGGATATTCACACGTTTACAGGTCAATATAAAAATTCCCAGACGCCGGTTGTGCTTGGGCATGAGTTTTCCGGTATAGTCGTTGAAGTAGGGGAAGCTGTAACAAAAGTAAAAGTTGGCGATAAAGTAACGAGTGAAACAACATTTGTGACGTGCGGAGAGTGTGATTATTGCTTAGAAAAAGACTATAATCTGTGCGCTCATCGAAAAGGAATAGGCACACAAATAAACGGCAGCTTTGCTGAATATGTTATTTCACGTGAGGAAAGTGTCCATGTGCTACCAGATGCAGTCGACCTAAAAGCAGCTGCTTTAACTGAGCCTCTAGCTTGCTGCGTTCATGCAGCTTTAGAAAAAACAGTTGTTAAAAAAGAAGATAAAGTATTAATTTTTGGTCCAGGTCCCATTGGTTTACTGCAAGCGCAAGTTGTAAAAGCACAAGGAGCGTTTGTTATATTAGCAGGTATAACAAAAGATCAGAAGCGTTTAGAGTTAGCTAAGTCTTTAGGAATCGACGTAACTGTAGATATCCAAAATGAAAGCTTAGAAGAAATTGTGCTAACCTATACAAAGGGATACGGTGTTGACAAGTTATTTGAGTGTTCAGGTGCTGTCCAGGCGTTAAACCAAGGGTTGCCTCTGGTTAAGAAAAAAGGAACGTTTGTACAAGTAGGGATTTTCTCCGAAAAATTAAACCTTTTAGATCAAGAATCTATCATTCAAAGGGAAATTACATATATTGGAACGCGTTCTCAGAAACCAAGTTCTTGGCATATTGCTTTGAAACTTCTTGAAGAAAAGAAAATTAATACAGAGAAAATGATCACTAAAATTGTACCTCTTGATTATTGGCGTCAAGGATTCGAAGCCGTTCTATCAGGTAATGAAATAAAAGTGCTTGTTCAGTCGTAGAAACGAACTATATAAATAATGTAAATCAGGGAGGGAGGAAGTGTGAAAGATACCCAAATGGAAGCAGGTTTATATTGTAACAGTTGCAAAGAAGAGCTTCCTCACCACGTTTATTATATTAACGGCAAAATTGTACGCGTAGAGTGTCAAGAATGTAGGCGTACAATGGTATTTAAAGTTGATGTTTTGAAAGAGTTCTATAAAGAGGTCTACAAGCGTGTCTTTACTAAACCTAACCGAGTATCAAAAGAATATAAAAAAGATATAAATAGATTTTTAACTGGAATTCCGATAAGGTTAGTGAGCAAGCCTTATCGTCTAATGAAAGATTTTAATGAATCTATGCATACTATTTACCGTTACAAAAAACGAACTGCTAGAAAATAAAGGGCGGGTTGCCTGTTGTTATAGCTGGTGCATCAATGCGTTTTTTCTAGCTACATAAAAAAGCTGCTTTCTATACATTAGATGTATAGAAAGCAGCTTTTTTACGTGACAGTTTCAAACTTCAGGGTGTGAGGTGGGATAGTTTTTGTTTACCCGTCTATATCTAAATAAAACAATCTAAATGATAATGAAGTAGAAATTATTTATTCCGTTTGTTTATAAATTGTTTAAATATAAGATGAAGCAGTTTAGCTTTGGAAAATAAGGGAAGAAGCATACTAACTTGCCTGTGTATATTTAGAAAAGGAGGGATAAAGATGTCGTTAGCTCATTTTGATGATATTTCAGAAATTTGCTATGCATGTGAAAAACAGCCTCTTGGGAAAAGACAAAAACGCATTGGCGTATGGACGGAAAAAGAAATGAGAAAGCCTGTTGAAGAGAGAGTAGAAAATCAGAAGGTGGTCGCACTTTCTCGTTAATGTAAAAAAGCCTTTAGCTCATCTAAAGGCTTTTTTACGTATTGGCGTTTGGACATGTGTGAAGGATCATAGAAGCAATCGTTATAAATCTTCTAGTCTTTGAACTTTTTTGCCTTCTATTTTATGCTGTTCCATCGTTTCTTTTAACTCTTTGTTCGCCGTTGTCATCGTTGTTTCATTTGTTACGCCCATAAATGACCAGCCGTGAGATTCAAGCCAGTACTTGAATTCCCGCAAAAACTCTTCCTGCGTTCCTCCCGTATGATAAAAAGCTCCTTGAATTGTAATAGCCGGTTTCTCCGTGTTATACGTCACATACATTTTATTTGCACACATCCAAATAGACCTCCTTTATTAATAAACAAACGTAAATTGACAAAGAAGCGCTGAACCATTCCTCAATAGTTACACTATTTCTCTATTTAACTGCTGTTTTCCTTTTTATCTCTGCGATTAATCATAATTAAATCAAGTTTTTTACAGAAAGAGGAATGTAAGTAAACAGATAAAAAGCTCGTTTCGCAATGAAATCGTCATATTTCTACATATTCTTTAAGGGTCATGTAAAAGTTGTAACATAATGAATGGCACTGTAAGAAACTTAATCCAATTAGAACAAATGTTACTGTTTTTTTTAATGAAAAGGCGAATCTATGTGCTAAGGTAATAACAGGTTCAAATTTTAGGAGGTAGTTTTTGTGAGTAAAAAACGTGTAAAAAAATGGGCAGTTGCTTCTGCAGCGTCTGTAGCATTTCTAGCAAGTCAAGGAACAGCATCAGCAGCAGCTTCGCACAAAGTCGTAAAAGGAGATACCTTGTGGGGGCTTGGCCAACAAAATGGGGTTACGGTAGATGAGCTGAAAGGTGCTAATAACCGCCAAAACGACATGATTTACGTTGGAGAAACATTAACGATTCCTGACCAGGGACAAGCACAACCTGCCGCTAGTCCGGCAACATCTGTACATACAGTAGCACAAGGCGAAACGTTATATCATATTGCAACACAAAACGGCATGACTGTGGATCAGTTAAAAGCTGTTAACGGTTTACAAAGTGATATCATTACCATCGGACAAACATTAAAACTTCAAGGAGAAGCACCGGCGCCGGCACAAACTGCTCCGTCTACATCGGTTTCTGCACAAGATCAAGATTTACTAGCTAGATTAGTAGAGGCAGAAGCAAAAGGTGAGCCGTACCAAGGAAAAGTAGCGGTAGCAATTGTGGTATTAAACCGTGTAGCTTCACCGGAATTCCCAAATAACATTCACGACGTTATTTATCAGCAGCTAGGAAACGGCGTATATCAATTTTCACCAGTAGCAAACGGAGCAATTAATCAGCCTGCATCAGAAGAATCAAAACGAGCGGTAAGCGAAGCATTATCAAACCCGCATGAAAACGATGCGCTGTTTTTCTATAATCCGAAAATCGCTGAAAGCCAATGGGTTGCAACGCAGCAAGTAACGGCAGTTATTGGAAACCATGTATTTGCAAAATAAGTAGATTTCTCTCAAATATAACATATATTTCATATATATGTAATGTTGATGCAAAGAGTCTGCTACAGAAGTATCTTGGTTAAAGTAAAATCCAAACTATTAATATTAATAGTTTGGATTTTTAAGTCTAATTGAACCTTAAAATACCTTAACAGATCCATCTGTTAAGGTATTTTTTTGCTTAAATTTTGAGAAAACCATTGATTATTTAGAGAATAATGATATGATAAAGAAAGTCAATTGATAATGATAATCATTTACATATGATGAAGGAGGAGATAACTAGACTTATAGAGGGAAGAAAGGAGTAAGGAAAGTTGAAGTTTTATCAGTTAATTCTTGTGTTTGCTGTACTATCGATTTTGTCTCTTTTTGTAGGAGTACAAGATCTGTCAGCGATGGATCTGTTTCATTTAACAAAAGAAGAAAGCCAAACGCTGTTTTTTAGTCGTTTTCCTAGGCTTTTGAGTATTATTATGGCGGGAATGAGCCTTAGTATTTGCGGATTAATTATGCAGCAAATTACGCGAAATAAGTTTGTATCTCCAACAACGGCAGGAACGATGGACTGGGCAAGGCTTGGTGTGTTGATTTCTCTACTAGTATTTGCTTCAGCAAGTCCTCTATTAAAAATGAGCATTGCTTTCATTTTCTCACTGGCGGGCAATCTATTGTTTATGAGAATACTAGACAGAATTAAATTTAACGATACGATTTATATTCCACTAGTCGGTTTAATGCTCGGTAGTATCGTAAGTTCCTTAGCTACCTTCATTGCCTATAAATACGATTTGATTCAAAACCTTTCTTCATGGCTGCAAGGCGACTTTTCGCTAGTAGTCAAAGGGAGATATGAACTTTTATACCTTAGTATACCGCTCTTAATAATTGCTTATCTTTACGCAGATAAGTTCACGGTTGCTGGTATGGGAGAAAGCTTTTCAATCAATTTAGGCGTGAAATACAAACAAATCGTAAACATTGGATTAGTCATTGTTTCGCTTATTACTTCGATTACGATTTTGACCGTTGGCATGCTGCCTTTCTTAGGATTAATCATCCCAAATATCGTATCGATTTACCGTGGAGATCATTTGCGCAAAAGCCTGCCTCATACAGCGCTTCTTGGAGCTGTGTTCGTACTTGCGTGCGATATTTTAGGCAGAGTCATTATTTTCCCATATGAAATCTCTATCGGGTTAATGGTAGGTGTAATAGGAAGTGCGATCTTTCTTTTTATGCTGATAAGGAGAGGTCGTTATGCATAACAAACATAAAATTATCATTCTCGCCGCGCTGGTCATTTTATCAGTGGCGCTGTTTATCAGCTATGATTTAGGCTACTGGCAGTACACGCTGCCGCGAAGAATTGAAAAAGTCGCTGCGATTGTTTTAACTGGAGGAGCCATTGCGTTTTCATCCGTTATCTTTCAAACGATTACCAATAATCGAATTCTAACTCCTAGTATTCTAGGACTAGATTCACTGTATTTATTTCTGCAAACGTTTATTGTGTACATCTTTGGCTCAACGAATATTATCATCATGAACAAAAATCTTAATTTTCTTCTTTGCGTTTCGCTGATGATTATCTTTTCGGTCTTGCTTTACATACTGATGTTCAAAAAAGCCGGTAAGAATATTTTCTTTATTTTACTGGTTGGAATTGTGTTCGGAACGTTATTTAAAAGCATGTCTTCATTTATGGAAATGCTGATCGATCCCAATGAATTTCAAATTGTACAAGATAAATCATTTGCAAGCTTTAACAATGTTAATACCGATTTGCTATACATAGCAGCCGTCATATTTATCCTGCTTGGCATTTACGTGTGGCGCTTTACATCCATTTTTGATGTACTGTCGCTAGGAAGAGAACATGCGGTAAATTTAGGGATTGATTATGACGGGCTCGTCAAAAAAATGCTGATTGTGATTGCCATTTTTGTCTCAGTGGCTACAGCGTTAGTTGGACCGATCACCTTTCTTGGACTGCTTGTTGTGAACCTTGCGAGAGAGCTGTTCAAAACGTACAAGCACACCTATTTAATGATGGGATCACTGCTGCTTAGTGTTATAGCCCTCGTCGGAGGAGAGTTTATCGTTGAAAAAGTGTTCACCTTCAGCACCACGCTGAGCGTCATCATTGACTTTGCCGGCGGAATTTACTTTATTTATTTGCTGCTAAAGGAGAATAAATCATGGTAGAAGTAACAAATGTCAGTAAAACATACGGAGAAAAAACCGTTTTAGAAAAAACATCCGTCGTGATTCCAAAAGGGAAAATCACGTCATTTATCGGCCCAAACGGAGCGGGGAAAAGTACGCTGCTTTCAATTATGAGCCGTCTCATTAAAGCCGACTCAGGATCAATATCAATAGAAGGAAAAAATATAGAGAATATTGACAGCTCAGATTTAGCCAAAAAAATGAGTATTTTAAAACAGTCCAATCAGCTGAATATCAGGCTTAGCGTACGTGAACTCGTAAATTTTGGCCGGTTCCCTTATTCAAAAGGCCGGTTAACAAAAAGCGATGAACAAGCGGTTGATCAGGCGCTGAGTTACATGAAGCTTGAAAGTATTCAAGATAAATACTTGGATGAACTGAGCGGGGGACAGTGTCAGCGAGCTTTTATCGCTATGGTCATCGCACAGGACACGGAGTATATCTTCTTAGATGAACCGCTCAATAACTTAGATATGAAGCATTCTGTTGAAATTATGAAGCTGTTGAAACGTCTCGTAGAAGACTTAGGCAAAACCATTGTGATTGTCATTCACGATATTAATTTTGCGTCTGTCTATTCGGATTACATCGTGGCGCTTAAAAACGGTGAAGTGATCCGTGAAGGCCCAACAGAAACCATCATTCAAACGTCTGTATTAAAGGATATATACGATATGGATATTCCAATCGAAACGGTTGGCGGACAGCGTATTTGCGTGTATTTTTCATAAAATTTATTCATGAGGTGACGAAAGTGAAAAAAGTGTTATTAATGTTTGTAGCAGTCTTAACTGCGATTGTTGTAGCTGCTTGCGGTAATCAAGGAGCAAAAGAAACAACAGGTGGAGAAAGTAAGCAAAAAGAGACGGTAACAGTAACCGATCAGTTCAATAAAGACGGAATTAAAATTAAGAAAAACCCTAAAAAAGTTGTAGTATTCAGCATGGGTGCACTTGATACACTAGATAAACTAGGGGTTGAAGTAGCGGGCTTACCAAAACAAGCGATTCCTGAGTATTTATCAAAATATCAAGATGATAAGTACGCAAATGTAGGTGGATTAAAAGAACCTGATTTTGAAAAAATTGCAGAGCTAAATCCAGACTTAATTATTATTCAAGGCCGCCAAGCAGATTCATTTGATGAATTCTCAAAAATTGCGCCGACGATTTATATCGATACGGACAACCAGCACTATATGAAGTCATTTAAAGAAAATACAAAAGTACTAGGACAAATTTTTGATAAAGAAGATCAAGCGAAAAAAGAGCTAGCAGCGATCGATAAGCAAATTGCAGATTTGAAAAAACAAGCGGACAAACTAGATAAAAAAGCGCTTGTAATGATGGCAAATGATAGCAAAATGACAGCGTTTGGTCCGGGTTCTAAATACGGATTAATCCACGACGTATTCGGTATTAAAGCAGCGGATGACAGTTTAGATCCATCGGCTAAGCACGGTCAAAGCATTGCATATGAATATTTAGTCAAACAAAATCCAGACTACTTATTCGTCGTTGACCGCGGCGCAGCAATTGGTGAAAAATCATCTGCTAAACAAATTGTTGAAAATGAATATGTAAAAGAAGTCAACGCAGTGAAAAACAATCACGTTGTGTACCTTGATCCAGGCCTTTGGTATTTATCTGGAGGAGGCCTTGAATCAATGACAGGCATGATTAAGGAAATTAAAGCAGGTATAGAGAAGTAATAGAGAAAAAGAGCTGGTTTTAACCAGCTCTTTTCTTTGTGCATTCAAAGTATTCACTGTTCCGTATAAGGAATGTAAAAAGACTGCTACGAGCAGTTTTTTTGCTTATAACAAAGGATGTTATCCACGTGTTTCAATGACGTTGTCTTTTGACTACCCAGAATAAAAAGACCGCATATGGAAACAGTAGTTATGTGCACATGTTAGAAAGATGGCACCACGGAATATGTTAGGAAGAAAAGCAACAGGTACTGTAAGTGAAAAATCCTATAGCGGACAAAAATCTACATAAGTTAGTTCAAAAACAAGCAATGTCAATAAAAGGAGTGTTTGATATGTATTATTACAAAGAAGGATTAATCAATGGCATTAAACCGGATAAGCCCGATCCTGCGGCCGCGAAGGTACTGCAAGAAGCCTTAGGCGGGCAGTTTGGTGAAATGCGGACGATGATGCAATATTTCTTTCAAAGCTCTAACTTCAGAGGAAAAGAAACGCAGTATCGCGATTTAATGAAAGGTGTTTTTTTAGAAGAAATTGCTCACGTAGAACTCGTTCAAAATACTATTAATGCATTGTTAGATGAATCTGGCGGAGCCGGGGTAGGAAGTCAAGGTTCAGATCAGGCTCCTCTTGATGAAGCCGTAAAACATGCTAATCCTCATCACTATATCATGGGCGCTCAAAGCTCACTGCCAGTAGATGCGGGCGGAAATCCATGGAACGGCTCGTGGGTTTATAATCACGGAAATCTAGTGGCTGATTTACTGAATAACGTTGTATTAGAATCAACCGGTGTTTTACAAAAAACAAGAATATACGAAATGAGTTCTAACCAAACGTTAAGAGAAACGCTAGGTTTCTTAATTGTTCGAGATAATGCTCATCAAAATGCGTTTGCAAAAGCTCTTGAAACATTAGGCGTGGACTGGGGAAAACTATTCCCTGTACCAAATTATGATATTAACAAATACCCTGAATGCAGAAAATTTGTCGAGATGGGGTATCATAACACGCAATTTGATTTTAGGTTAGATCCGCACCGAATGGGAGAAATATTCCAAGGGCAGACGCCAAGCAGAAATGGCGGAGACTTGAGCGTAACACCTCCACCGGAAGCTTTTCCAGTCCCTCATTTATCTGAAATGCCAAATGAGCATGCTCCAGGTTTAGGAGATATGAACGCATAAAAGTATGTGAATCGACTTTAATTAAACAAAGCTAAAATAAAAAACATTGACTGGGAGCTAGTAGTCAATGTTTTTTTATTTGCTTTAGCGAAATTCTTTCATTTGTCTAGCGCAAAGCACATCTCGCCATTCCTGTAAGCGCATGATAAAGGGCTTTTTTACATCTGTTTGTGAATTTATTTGTTTTTTACAAGAAGAAAAGGGAATACTTTCTTTAATCGCTTGTGATAGAAAGCTAATAAGGGGTATGCTGCTATGAGTAACCAAAAAGATGAATTTTTATTTAAACGAGAGCTCTATCGCTTAGTACAAGAATACAAACGCTGTAAAGTTGAAGAAATTAGACGGGCAATTAAAAAGGATATTCTTCTTTTGAAGAAGGTTATAAATAACTAAAATAGATAAACACCGGCAAAAAAGCTCATGTTAGTTAATAAATGAGCTTTTTTTGCTGCTTTAAACTTGTTCAAACGAATTAGTATGTCTATAAATAGTCTCAGGAAGATTATGGACCATGTTAAACAGAGCTAACGCAGTTGTTTCTGGTTCCTCATAACGATAAATGATATCGTTTTCAATGTCGCAGATTTGAAAACTGTTTAATTGTTTTGAATAACTTAGTGTAAACCTATTGGCAAGAGTATGAGTAATGTCGCTATCTCTATAATTTACTAAATTTGCTATCATGTGCTTAATTTCAGTTAGGTTCATCCACCAAGTCACCCTTTCATGTTATTGAAGTTATCATACCATGTACAGGTAGTTTGAATGCTTTTTTTTACAATTTGTAACAACAATTTTCAAAATGAAACATAAAGGTAATAAAAAGTTAAAACGAGCAGCTTAACGCAAGCTGAACATTTCCTATGAGGGGGTAGGTTTTTCTTTGCAGTAGGTCAACTCCAACTTTTTATCTGCGATTTCTTTTAGCCCAATACGAATCATACTGAATACTAAAATCCATAATATAACCGTTAAAATTGTATGTCCAGCGGGCAAAATACCTAGTATAGGTGAGTCCCAAAGAGCGTGCATAAAAACGACAAGCAAAAATACACCGAGAAATTTTGGTTTTATCAACATGCTCCACTGAAATTTCTTATCTCCTTGGACGATGCAGACGGCAGCTCCAGTCAAGGCAGCCCAAGCTACATGTCCTCCAGGAGCAAAAATACTGCGCCAAAGTATTGTAGAATAAAGCATGTGAAAGCTGCCGGAAAGAAGTGCCCGTAAAGCATAGCCAGCGGTTTCAAAAGCAGCAAAACCAGCTCCTATTGCAGCTCCCAAGAGGAGTCCGTTAAGGATATATCTATATTTAAGATTGCGCACAAAATAAATAACCGCGATAACTTTAGCTAGTTCCTCGCATATTCCAATCACGATCACGTTGGTGTTATTTCCAAGAATATCATAAAACACAAGTGCTAATAAAAGTGAGAGGATTCCGCCAATAAAAACGACATAAACAATTTTGTAAATAGCAATATTCTGCGGAGCGTTCATTTCCCAAAAGAAAATGAGCGTAGTAAATGGCACTGCAAAAGCACCGACTACAATAAGACCGGGTATGAAGTTGATGTTTTCGAACAAGCTTACGCCTAGATATAGCCCTAAGTATGCGATAAGCGCAATAAGAAAGACCCTTGCAAAAAGCCAAGGCTTTGGCCATGTATTTACAACTTCTTCTATTTTAGGAGTCGTAAGTCCTGTTCCTACAATAAAAAGCCGTTCAGCTTCCATTTCACTGTGCTGTCGGAAGACTCGAGAGAATATATTTCGAAATTTAGGTTCAACCGAACGTTCATTTCTTGGTATTTTATCAACACGATGGGCAAACAAGTAGAATATGCTGTAGTTTTCATCACGGTCCACGATTTCATGGCCGCAATTTAAGCAGAATTTTACCCCTTCCGGATTAGAATAAGCGCAATGGGGGCATTTCATTTATCTTCCTCCTTTTTCTAGATACAAATCGTTTGACGCTTGTCTTATGACATCTTCTACATATATTATGTGAACTGATGAAAAAAGCATAAGAGGGGTTGATAGGTAATTTGCTTAAATAATGGAATGGTATGTATATAAAAGACAGAAGCTATTGCTAAAAGAGACCTCATGAAACCAAAAAAAGGCTGCGTCATAAGCCGAACATTCGACTTACAGCACAACCTTTTATATGATTGAAAATGTGGATTTAAGCCTGTTTTCTTTACAATGCTTCTACGCAATAAAAAAGCTTCCTGAAATAAAAACGATGACACCAATGACCATCATTAATATTTCGCGGTCTTTTTTTCCTGTTTTTTTATTAGCAGGAAGCAGCGATTTTGAAAGAGGCTTGGCAAAAATTATGACAAGCATGCAAACAGCAGCAAAGATGCCAAGCGCCACCTGAAAATTACCTTCAATAAAGACGCATGCCATTAAAAGTACAAGACTTATTTTTAGAAAAATTTTTGATAGGTTCACTATCAACACTCCTTTAGAACATTTAATACGAAAGACTTAGTGATTTTTTTATGTGCCTGTTGTTTTCTACGGCTTGAAGGAGAAAATGAGCGACGTCAGAACGGCTGATGTTGCGTCCGTTTTCTGGTACGCTAGCTTCTCCTATACGATAATACGTAGTTAATGGACCGCTCGTTAACCCCATTGGCCGAGCAACAGTCCAGTCGAGCCCGCTTACCTTCAAGAGCTTCACGGCTTCGTAATGATCGCGAAGCACATTTTTTAAAATACGCTGAGCAAGCCAGCCCGTCATGCCTGGAATTTCTCCGTCGATTCCGGCAGAAGCCGTGTAGGCGATACGCTGAATTCCGTTTTCGTTCATACATTGAATCAGCAGATTTGTCGTTTCTACTAAAAGGGTAGAATGCCCTAGATTTTCGGTCCCAAGACAAGAAATTACTGCATCACACCCTCGCATGGCCTGACACACTTCATAATAATCAAGCACGTCGCCTTGTATGATGTGTACGTTCGCATGCGTTATCTTAAGCTTAGATGGATTTCTCACAAATGCTTTTACATAATGTCCGTTTTTAATCGCTTGCTTTATTAATTCCTGTCCGGTCCTGCCGCTTGCGCCAATCAAAAAAATGTTCATACGATCAACCCTTTCGTTTCAATGTAGGTAGTAAAAACGAAATTTTCTTTTACCATAACACATTTTTCTCGATTTAGCTTGTCAAAACATAAAAGCTGCTTACGAGATTCATCAAAGTAAGAGGTATCCTCTGTTCTTTTTTAAAACTTATGTCATAGACTGTCTAGAAAACAAAGAAATGTACGAACGGTTTATAAAGGTGTTTAATGCTATAGAAGCGAAAGGGTATTATAGGAATAAGGGACGAACAGAAGGGGCGATGCACTATGAAAAAATCGGTAAGCCGAGCACGTATCATCATAGTACTAATAGGTTTTCCGCTCATCTTTTTCATTATGGCGCTTGTGACGGGTGAGTGGCGATATATGACTTGGACCATTCCGCCTGCACTGATGTCATGTTGGACGGCACTCTTTGTATTAAGGAAGCAAGAAGAAAGATAACAGGAAATTTGAACTATTGCATCGAATTTATAGAAAAAGTATAAAATGATAGAAAGCTATAGTAAGAAAATTTAATGAAGGACGGTGTGAAGATGAACGGACAACAGTTATTGTATGGGTTGCTTACGTCTAAAGGCGATATCCTAAGAGCTGCTTATGTGTTATGTGACCACCGCATTTATACGGAAATGTCAGCACAGTATCAGCAAACGGAGCATACGGATTTTCAAGCGTCATTGGTAGAAGAAATGAAATTGCTTGAAAAACAGCCTGAAGTAGACATGCATCTGCATATTTTGCTTGAAATGGCGAAGTTTTTTGAACTTCCCGTTTCTCATGCTACAACAAATGGCGAGCTGTACGAGTTAAGCGATAACATTGGAAATTTGCTTGTATCTAAATACAATGAGCTGTTTTCAATTGCACGCTGTCATACGCTAGAAGACGTAATGCGCCATCAAATCCGACTGTTCTTTCATCTAATTGATTCGCAATACATGATTGCTACAAATCGTCAGCAAGCTGTGTTTCAGCAGCAGCTGATGAATTGGATTGAACAGCTGCCCCCCATGTATCAGGAAAGAATGATTGATGCATTAGGAGAATATCAGCAGGAAGCGCTTGTGAAACTGCTGCAAAAAAAAGGGACAATCGAGCTATACAAACAGCTTCCTCCGCACGCATACCCTGCTATTTCAGGCCTTATGGCAACCGTAATGAGTATCTTTATTCCCGTTAATTACCCGCCAGCACTGCTATTTAGTATGAATGCGCCGCTGTTTTTAATGGCGAGCTTTGAAAGTCATGAAATTATTGCAAAACGCAAAGAAGCTGGAACTTTTTTACCGCTGTTATTAGTAGTTGTTCAGCTGATGTGGACGTACAAGCTTGAGCATCAGGATGAGCTGTTGAATTATCAGTCTCTGCTGATCAAGTGGTCATCTGTACACACAGGGTATCAAGATTACATGAAAAAGAAAGAGCAGTCACTGTTTGACCGTGAACGGTTAGACAGCTTTATTTATAAAACAGAGCAGTATGTTAAGCAGCTCCGCGCTACGGAGAAAAAGACGGTGAAGCAAATTGAAACGCTCAAAACAGCCATCCGCCATCAGCTTGATGAAATGGAGCTCACATCGTTAAACGGAGGGCTTGTGCTTCAAAAAATGATTGAAGAGCATGAATCATTAAAACAAGATGTAGAAGAACTGCAGCGCAAGCTTTCGATTAAAGGTGACTTCTTCTCTAAAGTAAGGCTGACGTTCCGTTCTGCAGAACGGGCCGTCAAAAGCAAAGTGAAAGAGGTAGAGCGCAAAAAAGTGCTTATGCAAATGACGGACTTTATTTTAGCAAATCGCTTGCCCGTATGCGTGGATATTCAAAATGAAATTTATGATTATCAAGACGAGCTGACGACGACTATTTTTCAAATTAATCAGCAGGTCGAGCTGCTTGAAGAAACAAAACAAAGCCGCCAGCTAGCCGATGCAAAAGTACGCCGCTATGATCAAGAAATAAAGCGATTTGAACGGAACTACTATGGCTTAAAAGAAGGAACCGTTGAAGAAATGGCACAGTGAAACTGGGACAAACATATTTTATCCGAACGAGTTTGGTTCTCCATCAAGAATCAAACTCGTTCGGATTTTTTCATGGTGGTCATGAACATAGGTTTTATGTATGTAATTGCTTCTAGCTGTTGATAGGAGAGCAAGGCGAAGATTCCTGCCGGAAAAGCGGAAGCAACGAGGAGGCTCACCGGCCGCACGCGGAAAGCAAAGCCCTGCAAGGAAATCAACAGCCATGTCAAGATCGATCCATACGAACTCATTCACCTCATTTGTCTGTCTTTAGATTGGCGTAATTTAGTTATGTCTCAATCTTATTCTCTGTCTGTAGGAGCGGACAGCTGATCTTTATACTCATCTACATAGAGCATGCCGTTTGTTGACACAACTGCATACAGCACTTGGTTCAACTGAAGCTGACGATTTGAAAGCTCAAGGTTGATCCACTGTTCGGTATATTGAGATGTTAAATTTTTATGAATAATTTCTCCGTCCATGATGAGTTCTACCGGTAAATTCATTTCTTTAAACGGCTTAGACAAAACGTCCTGTTTGGCAATGTTTTGATAAGCAGTTTTCTTTAATACCGACAGTTTTCCGCTTACTTCTAAAACAGCAAATTCTACTTCAGCAATGTTGAATGTTCCTAGTTCTCGTAAATGCTGATTCAAGTCGTCAATAGAATATTTGACTTTTTTCATATTTGCTTCAAGAAGCTTTCCTTTTTCCATAATAACCGTCGGGCGACCTGAAATCCATTTTCGCAAGCGTCTGCTTTTTAAAGCTGTTGATGCTAAAAGAAAATGAATGGCCACAAGAAAAGCAAAAGAAGCGAACATCGGCAGAAATTTTAATTTTAAATCAAATCCCATATTTGCAATGAACGACCCAATAATGATGGACATCGCAAATGTAAAATGATTATTATGCGTGTTAATTTGTTTTCCAATCAGGAAAGTTGTAATGCTTAAGATAATAAAAGAAACAAAGGTTCTAAGAAGGGACATGAGAATGTCTTCCATAGGTTGTGATGTCACCTGCTTTCTCATAAATAGAAAGAGTATCTATCTCTATAGCGTTATCCATTTAAAGGATCGTTATACAAGAAAAAACATCAAGAAGAAGGGCGGATAATGCGTTCACATTCGGCTGCTTAAAAAGGGGCGGAAAGGCTGTAGGTAAGGGATCAAAGCAAACAAAAAGAATGTGCAAATTCCTTTGAATTTTTTTGGAGGATTTGTTACAATAAAGGTGCTTATTTTTGTTCGGTAAGGATAGTTCGAAGTGTTCGTCTTGACTTATTGTAAGAGCAGGAATAGAGTAATACACAATGTGTGGATTGTCACACAAGGAGGAAAAGAGATATGTTACAAGGTAAAGTAAAATGGTTCAACGCTGAAAAAGGTTTCGGTTTCATCGAAGTAGAAGGACAAGACGATGTATTCGTTCATTTCTCTGCTATCCAAGGCGAAGGTTTCAAAACTTTAGAAGAAGGTCAAGAAGTTACATTTGAGATCGTTGAAGGCAACCGTGGACCACAAGCTGCTAACGTTCAAAAGTAATTTTTTTTATAAAGTTTAAGCCGATCAGCAGAACGTTTCTCTGGTCGTTCGTTAAACTAAACTGGGAGAAGGCCCCTTTTATAAAAGGGGTCTTTTCTTGTTCGCTTTTTACACCTTGTTGACGATTTCTTTGATTTTGTAGAAGTATTCAAATATGAAAAAAACTAGTCACGCAGTATAAAAAAAGCGTATAATGAAATGATGAAAATAGGAATTGTAGAGCAGAAAGGATTTTAAAACGTATGAGCAACCAACTTCAAGAAACGATGGTCGATTCACGTCGTACATTCGCCATTATTTCTCACCCGGATGCCGGGAAAACAACGTTAACAGAAAAAATGCTGTTACTGGGCGGAATGATTCGTTCAGCCGGAACGGTTAAAGGAAAAAAATCAGGCAAGTTTGCTACATCTGACTGGATGGAAATCGAAAAACAACGTGGAATTTCGGTTACATCAAGTGTTATGCAGTTTGAGTATAAAGATCACTTTATTAACATCTTGGATACACCAGGACATGAAGACTTCAGTGAGGATACGTATCGTACCTTAACGGCTGTAGACAGTGCGGTCATGGTTATTGACGGAACAAAAGGGATTGAAGCACAAACGCTTAAACTTTTTAAAGTTTGCCGTATGCGCGGTATTCCCATCCTAACGTTTATCAATAAATTAGACCGTGAAGGAAAAGAGCCGCTTGAGCTGCTTGAAGAAATTGAAGATGTACTCGGTATTGAATCATACCCTGTAACGTGGCCAATTGGCATGGGGAAACGATTCCAAGGAACGTATGACCGTTTTTCAAAACAAATTGAAGTATACCAAGGAAACAAAGAGTCCTATTTTGCAGACTTTGACGGTGAAAATATCGACGATGAAATTAAAAAACACGTCGATGAAATGTATTTACCAGGCTTAGTGGATGATTTATCTCTATTAGACGAAGCAGGTAATGATTTTTCAATTGAAAAAGTAAAGCAAGGCCTATTAACACCTGTTTTCTTCGGAAGTGCGATTGCAAACTTTGGTGTACAGTCTTTCTTTAATTCATTTTTACAATTAACATCACCGCCGCAGCCTCGTGAATCAACGAATGGCACCGTTCAGCCTACGGATGAAAACTTCTCAGGTTTCATCTTCAAAATTCAAGCGAATATGAACCCAGCTCACCGCGACCGCATTGCGTTCGTACGCGTATGTTCAGGGAAATTCGAGCGTGGAATGAACGTGACGTTAGCAAGAACGAACCGTAAAATGAAGCTTGCGCAGTCTCATCAGTTCTTGGCATCAAGCCGTGAAACAGTAGACACAGCGTATCCAGGGGATATCATTGGCTTGTATGATTCAGGCACGTATCAAATTGGCGATACCATTGTAGGAGAGGGAAAAGTATTCGAATTTGATGCTCTTCCAAAGTTCCCGCCTGAACTGTTTGTAAAAGTTCGTGCGAAAAATGCAATGAAATCCAAGCACTTTGAAAAAGGGATTAATCAGCTTGTACAAGAAGGAGCCGTACAGCTTTACCGTACGCCGTTCTTTGGAGATTATATTTTAGGAGCAGTCGGTGAACTTCAGTTCCAAGTGTTTGAACACCGTATGAAAGGTGAGTACAACGTCGATCTTGAATTCACGCGCATGTCTCATAACATTGCAAAATGGGTAGACAAATCAACAATTGAAGATCGCATGCTAGATTCTCGCGTGATGCTAGTAGAAGATCGTGATAAGCATTCCGTTCTTATGTTTGAAAACGATTTTGTATGGCGTTTGTTCCAGGACAAATATCCATCTGTTAAATTCCTAGATCCGTTTAATCTATAAAAGAGTATAAAAAAAGGAAAACGATACATACTACTTTCATAAGTAGACAGTCGATTTTCCTCCTTTGCTTAAGAGTCAGTATTTACTGGCTCTTTTTTTAGTGAGCCACTGATTTTAAATTTAAAAGAATGACTCCTGCAATGATTAATACGATGCCAAATACCATCGTGAGACTGCCGCTTTCTTTCCAAATGACTACGCCAATCACAGCTGTCACAGCAGTTCCTACGCCAGACCAAATGGCATACGCAACGCTGAGTGGAATGTGCTGAAGCGATGTGGAAAGCGCATAGAAAGCAAGACCAAACCCTAATAAAACACCAAGGCTAGGCCAAAATTTTGTAAATCCGTTTGATGCTTTTAACATAGATGTACCAAATAACTCTGAACTAATTGCAATGGCTAAAAATAAATAGGCTTTCATCGAAAACCCTCCTCTGTTAATTTCCGAAGTTGTTGTTGAATCTGTTTTTGCATGTCTGGATCCACGGGTGCGAGCCCAAACATTTGACTGAACCATAATCCGTCAGCTGCTAAGCGCACAATGGTAGCAAGGACTGGATCAATGGCGTCTTGTTCAATGTGCTGCTGCCACTTTTCGTATTGCTTTTGAAAGTGCTGCAGGAGTTCAGGATTGGTTGCAATACCTGCAAGTAATCCCGCGCTCATCACTTGTTCACGCTGCAAATCATGAAGCGTCTCAGAGAGATAAGCCCGGCTCCATTTGCCAGGAGAATCGTCATGTTCAACTTGTACGTTTAGTCCGTCATCATATTTCTTTGTGACTGAATACAGCATTTGCTTAATCAATTCATCTTTTGAAGAGAAGTGATACAACAAACCGCCTTTACTGACGCCGGCTTCTTTTGCTACTTTTTCAAGCGTTAACTTTCCAACACCGTCGCGCTGTACAACCTGCGTAGCTGCAAGCAATATATCATCAAATGTAGACACATGAATTTCCTCCTTTTTGATTTTCCCTAGAATACTTTACCGTCTGGACGGTTTGTTTGGCAATACTTTTATTTCGAATTTCAAAAAAAATTTTTGTGCACACTAAAATATAAAGTATAAAAACAAAAATAAACGAGTAAACAAAGGGTTAATACCTTTACTATATGAAGAAAAAGAAAAAATAAAGCCTGGGTATATGAAAGAAAGGTGTGAAGAAACAGATGAGGGATGTGTATCAAAGTTTTCAAGAACTATCACAGTGTGAACGAGCGGGAATTGATTACGAAATAGAATGTGTCATTCGCCGGAGAGAAATTGTCGTGCTTGCTATTCACGGAGGAACGATGGAAATTGGGACAGAAGAAGTAGCAGAAAAAATAGCAGAAAAGCTGAACGCAACGGTGTACGTATTTAAAACGCTGAAAACAGAAAATCCGTTTGAATTGCATGTTACGTCTGCAAACTACGATGAAGAAATGGCGCGTCATCTCGTTAAAAAATCAGCGGTCACAATTTCTCTTCACGGTGCCTACAGCGACGTCTGCACGACTTATATCGGAGGAAGAGACGAAGAGTTAGAAAAAGCGGTGCGTCATGCACTCTCAGGTTTTCCGATCAGTGAAACGCCCGTACATTTAAAAGGCGTTTCACCTCGAAATATCGCAAACGGCAATCAGCGGCATAAAGGACTGCAGCTTGAAATAACCACTCCGCAGTATGAACAATTATTGAAGGATAATCAGCTGTTTAACGAGTATGTGAATGCGGTAGTATCGGCTGTGAACTCAGTGATGTAAAGATAAATTCAACAGCTTCCTGTATATTGGCTGCAATGAAGGCTGCTTGTACGTCAGCCCATTTTTCCCGTGCATGTAACGTGTCGTGCCCAGCTCCTGTTAACACTAAAATACATTGTGCTCCTGCTGCACGGGCCGCTACGAGGTCTTTCCACCGGTCGCCAATCACGATGCAGTTAGCCAAATTTAAGCTGTGCTCCTCGGCTGCTTTTAACAGCATGCCCGTCCTTGGTTTGCGGCACGAACAATTGTCCGAATCTTCATGAGGACAAAGGTAAACATCATCAAATCCAAAAGCTAAAAGCTCAGAGATAAAGTCTGATTTCTTTACCTTTCCTTTTGCAATATCGGGCTGATTCGTAAAGGAAAACAACGGAATGTTTTGTTTCTTTATGTCTATAATCGCTTGTTTTGCTTGGGGGAATAGCTGAAAATCACCTGGATATTGTATTTCATTACTGCCGCCAATTGTTCCGTCTCGGTCTAAAAATATTGCTTCAATCATATTAATCACCTCTTTTTCTATCATAATATAAAACAGGATTAATTTGGTAAAAAATTTGTTTTTTGAAAAAAATCAAAGAAATATGACTGTCTTTTTACTTCTCATCATATGGATAAGTTAAATAGAAGTGGTGAGGAGGGGAAGACAAGTGAACGAAGAATCGTTTTATTCACCATTTATAAGCGAAGACGGAAAGAAAAAAACAATTGGAGAAATTGAGTTTTCAGATGTGCAGCGCATGATGGAAAAACATTTAGAAGAAGGCTATCAGCTTGAGTTCAAGCGCGAAGTAAGCTCAACGGTCAAACGGAAAATCCCAAATATCATCGCTTCGTTTGCCAATGAAAAAGGAGGGTGGCTTATTTTTGGCGTAGATGAAGACGACCATTCCATTAACCTGCTCGAGCGCAAGGAATATGAGCTGTTTATTAATAATATGCTTAAAGATGTCACCAATCCCATTCCTCGTATCGTTACGCGTTTTTTATCACCTGAAGATCACCCCAGGCAAGGTGTTTTTGTCATTTGGATTCCCGAAGGTCCGAACCCTCCGTACATGTCTTACGGGAAAATTTACAGAAGAATTGGAAGCGGCACATCTCCGGTTACGGAAATCGATGATCGCTATCATTTAGATCGACTCTATCAAAAATCCGAGGATCAAACGCAGCGAATAGAGGAATTTTGCACAAAAGAACTGTCTATCTATAACAGAAAATGGCCGATGCATGGGAAAAGCTATATTCATTACGGGATGTGTAATATGTACGTGCTGCCACTATATGATTTGCATTTAGTTGAACAAATGGAAGAAGAACGGTTAAAACAATATATTTTAAGCAAGTCTAGCGAGCCAAAACACTATCGTTTGGACGACGAGAGTACGGTGATGCTGCATACACCGTTTGTTAAAGCCTCTTATTCAGCGGAATCCATCATTTTTCGAAGCACAGATGTGATTGATGCGTATGATAAAACAATTGCGTGGGAGCAGTTTTATAACGGATCAGCTAAGTTTCATATTCCTATTCCGTACATGGAAGAATCAAAACAAATTCATGACGTATTAAAGTCAAGTATTTCAAGCTACATCGATGAGACGATTTTTGAGCAGTTTCAATATATAAACGGACCCTTTTTTCTCACATCTTTAATCAGCTGCATCGGCGGATACATTGATTGTATGATGGAATTAAAAGCAGAGCTGGAAGATATGATTATTGTGATTGACTTAGAGAACGTTCGAAACGATGTGCTTTACTTTCCGCATGAGCAATTTCAAACATTTTTAGAAGAAGAAGGGCTCGTCTTTTCAGATAAAAAGCAATACCGATTTAATCGATCATTTAAAACGACAAAATTGGGAGGTAATCTGGAGCTTCTTGCCTACGTTGATTATATCGTGACAGCGTTTGGCCTTTCAAAAAACCAGTCCATTGACTTTCTTAAACACTCATTAAATCAAGGATAAAATATACAATTTTTTGACAATAACTAAAAAAATGACAAAAGTGAAAAAAAGTATGATAATATCTTTCGTAAGTAATGAGCAAGTAAAGAAGAGAAAGGGGACTCTTTTTTACGGATGCCGTTGCTAGGTAGGGTTAAACATAAGGGGAGAAAAGGCAATGAAAAAAGCGACATCCATACTTCTAATTGTCCTAGCACTGGCTGGGTTAGGAGGAGTATGCGCTGCTTATTACCATTTGGAGCAGCAAAAGCAAACGGAAGAAATGACGTATGAACAGAAGTACATAACCGTAAGAAATGCATGAAAAAACCAGCCGATCGGCTGGTTTTTTTGGGTTTCAAGTCATAGTAAGTAAAATAAAGATTTTGCTTGTTCAGTTTTTTTAAATAACTCCAATGATGTATAGACGCAAAATAGAAAGCCAACGCTTGAAAAAACAAAAAACAAGCGGAGAAAAGGGCGTTTTTTTTGAATGCGAAAGTACGTAAAAACAACGAGTGAACATACAAGCAGTACGCTCATAGCAGCAAATCGAATCGCGAGGTCTGCTAAATCATCAACCGTACGCTGAAACAATTTTAGCGTTTCATCGTTCAAATCAGTCTCAGGAATGTTTGTTTTGTCTTGCTGATTTAACACCCCTACATCCCATTTTTCTCGACTATAATCATGAGAAACCGTGTAGTAAAACGGACCAAGCTTTTTTTCATCTGCACCTTCGTCAGCAAGTGCTGAAGCTGGATGCATGAATGCTAGAACAAAAAATAAAAAGCTCCACTTTCTCATTACCAAAGCCTCTTTCTAACTCAGACTATCTCCCATTATAAACCAAAAATTTTTATGTTTCCATCATCCCTCTTTCCTATTTCCATTTCTATATATAAAGTGAAAGGGGGAATAAAAGATGGCAGAAAAAATTCAGCATTCAAGCCAGCTTCGCTTAGTATTAGAACAAGGAATAAAAGAGGATGGAAAACCCGATTTAAAGACAAAATCCTATATGAACATTCAGCCTGGAAGTTCTGCAGATGCACTCATTACAGCAAGTGAAACCATTGCCAGCCTGCAGTCACTGCCGCTTGTTGAAATCAACGAAGTTGTCACGTTTTCACTTTTAAAATAAGAAAAGAGGTAGAGTATGAAAACTTTAACGATGCAGTTTTTGAATGAGTCACAAAAAGCAGTAAGCCTATCGATTGAATCACCAAAAGATACGTTAGACGCGGCAGCCATTACAGCAGCAATGAATGCGCTGATCGCAAGCGATGTCTTTACTTCAAGCGGCGGAGCGCTCGTTGCCAGAAAAGGCGCTCAAATCGTCGAGCGAAATGTAACCGAATTTACGATTTGAAAATGAGAGTCCTTCCACTTCGGTGCGAAGGGCTTTTTTAAAAGGAGAGAGGAAGATGACAGAGTGGTTTACGATTGTCTCAGACGTTGGTTTTCCCGTTGTGGTGACGCTTTATTTACTTCACCGAATCGAAGCCAAGCTCGATACAGTTGTGCTATCCATTCAGCATTTAACCGATGAAGTAAAAAAGTGATTATGACAATTGTAAGGCAGTTGTCATGGAAAAGTTGACGGATTTGACACCTCACACTACAATTGGTAGTGTGAGGTGTCAAATATGAAAATTGAAAAATTCAAATTTAACGAAACCGGCCTTAATCGCTTTTTTGGCCCGCTTGAAGCAAAAATTATGACGGCTTTATGGAACGGAAGTGAAATGTCCATTAAAGATGTGCAGCACGTGCTTGAGAAAGAAAAAGCAGTTAACTTCAACACCGTTATGACCGTTATGAATCGATTGGTGGAAAAAGGCGTGTTGCAAAAGCGTTTAAAAGGACGTACGTCGATGTATCAGCCGATTCTTTCTAAAGAGGAATTTATCGACGCTCAGTCGAAAGAGTTAACGCACGAATTGATCGACGAATTTGGCTCGCTTGCTGTTACTCATATGCTTGATGCGTTAGAAGAAGTCGATGATTCACTGTTAAGCATGCTCGAATCAAAAGTCAAACAGTTAAAAAAGGATGAATAATCAATGAATCAAGGAATACTAAAGCGTTCTAAGCTTATTTTTAACCTGTGCTTTTTTATTGCCGTGACGTTGCTTATGCAAATGGGCATGTATGTGCTGCATTTGCTGTTTGGATGGAATTTATCATTTAACTTAATTTTACTTTGTAACAAAGTAGCCCACTTTTTCGGCTTGTTTTTTATTGAATACATGCTGAATGCGGTTATTTTTCATACGATGTTTGTACTGTTCATTAAAGCTGTAAAGCAAGTGATTCAAATGCGGAAAGTCCGTAAAATGATTACGAAGCTGCGAAATGAAACAACAACGGCTCACCTGCAAAAAGCGTACGGAAAGAATTTAACAGTTTTAACAACAGATCAGCCCATTGCATTAACAATGGGGTTGTTTACACCGCACATCGTTCTGTCTACAGGGTTGCTCTCAGTGCTTGATGAAAATGAACTAGAAGCTGTTATTTACCACGAGCAGTCACACGTTGCAAACAAAGATCCGCTCAAAACATTTTTACTAAGCACGCTTGCTTCTGCATTATGGTATATTCCGTTTATTAAATGGAGCCATAAACGTTTCAAAGTCATGCGTGAAGTGCTGGCTGATCAAGATGCCATTGTGAAAAATGGCACGTCTGCTCACATCGGCAGCGCCCTTTTGAAAATGGTTAAAACGGGACAAACAAGTCTTTCGTGTGCGCACGTATCGTTTGCTGATACGTCGGTTAATTATCGCATTCAATATATTTTAAATCCGGAAACGAAAATGCCGATGCAGCCTCCTGTTATTTTAACGCTGACGTCGCTATACGTGTTTTTTATTTTGTGTGCGCTAATTTTTACAGCTCTAACAGCTTTGTAAGTTTGTAAGAGAGAAAGAAAAGAAGGAGATGAGATTGTGTCAAAAGCAAAGAAAAAGAAAAAAGTAACGCCCAATCAGCAAACGTCCTCGAGCAAGTGGATTTTTTGGGTGATTGGAATTATTGCGGTCTGCATTTTAGGGTTAATCGTCCTTTCTAATATGTCAAAGGGCGGAGGAGATGAAAGGGCCGCTCTTACATATGATAATCAGCCGTATCTTGGAAAAGAGTCAGCTCCGGTAGAAGTAGTAGAGTTTGGAGATTACAAATGCCCGGCTTGTAAAAACTTCACGGAATCCTTTTTCCCGCTGATTCAAAAAGATTATGTAGATACGGGCAAAGTCAAATTCTACTTTATGAACTATGCGTTTATCAACAATGACTCATCTCGTGCAGCAGAGTTTGCCGAGACGGTATATAAAGAGCTTGGAAACGATACATTTTGGAAATTCCATGAACTTCTTTATAAAAAGCAAAACGCAGCGGACGAAAAGAAAGATGTCTTAACGGAATCCTACTTAGAAGATACGCTGAAAGAAGTATCTAGCGATGCCGATGCGAAAAAAGTAGCGAGTGCATTTAAAGACGGAAAAGGAAAAGATGCGTTTGATCAAGATATGAAGACAGCCAATGATTTAGGCATCACAGGTACACCAACCATTTATGTAGGCGGCAAAAAATTCGAAGGAAAAACAATCGATGACTTTGATCAAATGGTCAAAGATGCGGCTAAGGAGAACAAATAATGAACAAGTCTTTGGTTTTCGGGTGGATTACAGCGCTTATCGCGATGCTTGGAAGCTTGACGTTTAGTGAAGTTCTTCACTTTATCCCGTGTGAACTTTGCTGGTATCAGCGAATTTTAATGTATCCGCTCGCGATTGTGCTAGGTATAGCCGTGTATCGGAATGATACGTTCATCTACAAATACGTCCTGCCGTTTTCGGTGATTGGTATGGCGCTTTCAGGCTATCATTATTGCCTGCAGAAGATACCGGCTCTTAAAGCATTTGAAACGTGTACAAGCGGTGTTCCTTGCTCAGGTCAATATATTAACTGGCTTGGGTTTATCACCATTCCTTTTTTAGCGTTTATTGCGTTTACCATTATTACGATTATGATGCTTGTTCTTCGCAAGCAGACGAAAAAAGCTTAACCTCGGGGTTAAGCTTTTTTGTATGGAAACAAAAAAAGTCCCGCTTACAAGAAGCGGGTGCAAATAGGGTACATCTATGAAAAATGATGAAATTGTTTTGACAAGAACAGTATATAAAAGAAAAGTGAAAAAACGGTGAAAAGAGAAAAGCTTTTTTAAAAAATAAGGGGAAAATATGCTTTTCTTATAAAAAAAGCCCCGCTCACAAAAAGCGGGGAATAAATAGGGGTCATTTATGAAAAATGATGAAATTGCTTTGACAAACTTAGTATACAAAAGAAAAGTGAAAAAACGGTGAAAAGATGGAAGCTTTTAGAAAAAATAAAAAAAGACCTGTTTTGGGGAAACAGGTCACTAGAAAGGGAGTAAAACTATGAAAAAATATGCTAATTGGCTTTACACATACTATCTTACCGCCCAATAGTGAAAAAACAGTGAAAAGAAACATCAAACAAAAAAAGACCTGCTCTGGGGAAGCAGGTCTTCACAAAGGAGTAAAACTATGAAAAAAATATGCTAATTGGCTTCGCAAGTACTATCCTATACCTTTATGGTGAAAAAATGGTGAAAAGAGAAGCGGAATATAAAAAAGACCTGCTTTGGGGAAACAGGTCATTAGAAAGGGAGTAAAACTATGAAAAAATATGCTAATTGGCTTCGCAAATACTATCCTATACCTTTATGATGAAAAGATAGTGAAAACGATATTAGGATATAGCTCCTATTTTTCCATATTATAGATTCATTTCTCTTTAATAGGGTATACGTTCATTAGAATCGATATAAACTTAAAGAGCTGCCAGGGAGGTATATATATGGAAAAGAAACACGAAGCAACTACAAATCAGCGCGTGGTTCACCGCGCTCGAAATAGCTGGTCAGGCTTTTTGTTTGGCGTAGGGTTAGTTGCTTTTATTGATGAAGCAGTGTTTCATCAGCTGCTTCATTGGCATCATTTTTATGATAAGTCCACAACGTCCGCTGGTTTAGTGTCGGACGGTTTGTTTCATGCATTCAGCTGGTTCGCTACAATTGCATCACTTTTTATGGTGGCGGATCTCAGGCGCCGGGGCGGCTGGTGGGTGAAAAGGTGGATAGGAGGAGTATTGCTTGGAGCCGGTGCGTTTCAGCTTTATGACGGGACCGTGCAGCACAAGCTTATGGGACTTCATCAAATCCGGTACGGAGTGAAGATTGCACCTTACGACATTACGTGGAATGTACTTGCATGTTTGATGCTGCTTATTGGCATCATTTTAACATGGTTTACACGTAAACAAGGTGCACATCATGATTAAATATGAAGTATTGTCTCAGCTTTTATTAGCTCTGCCTTTTGCCGCTGCCTTTTTTTTATATATGTGGGCTGTAGCGTCTTCGAATGCGACGTATAGAAAATGGTCATTATATAGGACGTCCAGCTGGACACTTGGTATTTTATGCGCCATATCTTCTGTAGCAGGACCGCTCGCAGCCCGTGCTCATATGGACTTTACCGCGCATATGACGGGGCATTTGCTTTTAGGTATGCTAGCTCCGCTTTTAATGGCGTTAGGAGCACCTCTTACGCTGCTGCTTCGCACGCTTCCGGTTCATGCAGCCAGAAAAGTGTCAAAACTTTTAAAAGGACGGTTTGTTCGGTTCATCAGCAGTCCGGTGACAGCTTCTGTTCTTAACGTAGGAGGACTTTGGATTCTTTATACAACAAGTCTGTATGGCATGATGCATCACTCTTTTTTCGTGCATGTCGCTGTACATATTCACGTATTTTTAGCCGGCTATTTATTCACCGTATCGATGATTTCAATTGATCCTTCACCGCATCAAAAAACTTTTACGCACCGAGCATCCGTATTGGTTCTTGCTCTTGCCGCTCACGGTATTTTATCAAAATATGTGTACGCTCACCCGCCTATGCACGTCTCGGCGGAAGGGGCGCAGCAAGGGGCTATGCTGATGTATTACGGAGGCGATTTAATCGACTTATGTTTAATTGTGCTTCTTTGTTATGAATGGTTTAAGCGGGTTCAAAAAGTATCTCTTATATAAAAAAACGCGCAGAAAGCATCATGCTTTCTGCGCGTTTTTTTAGTGAATGTTTCGTTTTTTAAAGCGTCCGCCGCGGACTTCGGTAATATCTGCAACGGCTAAAAAGGCAGTAGGGTCAAAATCTTCAACAATGGTTTTTAGCTTTGATTCTTCAAGGCGCGTAATGATGCAGAAAATCACTTTTTTATCATCGCCCGTATAAGCACCTTCACCGTGCAAATAGGTAACGCCTCGACCTAGACGCGCATTAATCGCATCGCCAATTTCGTCGGAATATTCACTAATAATCCAGGCTGATTTTGATTCTTCCAATCCTTCTACAACCGTATCAATGGCTTTAGCTGCAATGATATAAGCAAGGATGGAATACATGGCGCGGTCCCACGTGAACACAAATCCCGCTGCTCCTAAAATGAAGAAGTTGAAAAACATCACAATTTCTCCCACAGAAAACGGAATTTTTTTACTGATTAAAATGGCAAGTATCTCCGTACCGTCAAGCGCTCCGCCGTAGCGAATTACGAGTCCAATTCCAATTCCGAGAATAATTCCTCCAAAAACGGTAGCAAGGAGAACGTCTGCGGTAAACGCGGGGACTTCATGAAACATAGAAGTTAAGATGGATACAACCAGTATGCCAAAAATAGTGGAAAGGGCAAATGTTTTCCCCATTTGCTTGTACCCGATAAATACAAACGGAAGATTTAGTACAAAAAGAAAGATTCCTAGATTTACGCCAGTAATATGCGAAAGCATGATGGAAATACCGGTAATTCCTCCGTCGACAACGTGGTTTGGGACAAGGAAAATTTCAAGTCCTGTGGCCATGAGCAGCGCACCGATCGCAATGGCGACGGCCCTTCCAAATACCTGTCCCTTGGACAGCTTTCGGTGCTGAATTTTCGCTTTTTCGAGTTCTGTCATTTGCATGTCTCCTTTGATGCCTCATATGTATTTCTCACTTTAGAAAAGTGAAACTATCTTTAATTATACCTTACTATGCACAATTAGTGGGGATAGACGGCTTAATTACTTGTTTCACCATGTAAAAAAAGCCTGCTTTAGAGTCATAAGCAGGCTTTTTAAAGAGTAAAACGATGAAAAAAGATAGTTGGCTTCACGGCTTTAACTATATAGAAACTTGATGAAAAAACAGTGAAAACGCCGGCATGTGCGGTAAGAAAATCGGGGATACTAGTTAAAAAAGCCAAAAGGAGATGACGAAATGAGCGTGTGGATGATGTATAATCACTTGATGCATTCGCAAATCTTTTTAAGCAGCGTATTAATTAGCGGTATTCTTCTTGTTAGCGGAGGATTTGTGTACGGCAGAATAATGAGCAAAAAGTGAACCTAATATTGCCACGGATAGGTTGTTAATGGAAGATGCTCAATAGCTGCTTGGTTAATGTTATACTTGCTCCATAAGCTTAGCGTGGAGGTGTCAGCATGAGCAAGCATCATGATCTAACAGCATCATACGGAGAATCGTTAGTGACGTGTGAACATCAGTTTGAAGCTAGCTATTACTATCATCAAGTGCGCGAACAGTGCATGAATCACATTCATGAAATAAGCAAAGCGGTAGATGAATTCACCGTTGATTTTACAGATGAAAGCTTGAAAATATTAGAGCTTCTTTACTATGATCTAGAAGACAGCAATTGTTTTGACTATTTTTCGATGACAAAAGAAGAATTCGAAGAGTGCATGGGCGTATACTTTGGTGAAGTGGTTACGTCTACTATTGACGAAGCGCGCTGGGTTGTGAAAGAATATCCGCTTATGGAAAACAAGTATGTGACCGGAATTGAAAAAGGGAATCTTTCACTCATGTTTCCCCATGGATTTTTTAACCATAAAGAGCGTCATCCAGAGTGCGTTTTTACTCTTTATCATTTATATAAACAGCTGCAAAAATAGGAAAAAGGTGAACTTAAGTTCACCTTTTTTATTGTCCCAGCTTTATGGGAATATAAATATCCATTTCATATGTATCACTATATAAATTGCTGTGTATAGCTGTATTTACAATTTCAAGAGCAGGACCTTCAATCATGCTGTAAGGAGAGTTCGGAAGCCATTCATTCCAGATGCTGTTATACGTCGACCCAAGCGATGTAATGGGACCTCTGTGTTTAAACTGCAGGTATGTAAACGAAGGAAACGTATGAACGCTCATACCGTTTGGAATACAAGCCGTATCAGCCACTTCTGTCCCTGCAATATAAAAATAATTTTCTTTTTTCGGAGCCATGCAAATGCCTGTAACCATATGAGGTTCTTTTGAAGAGCTAATCATTTCTTTTTCTTTAAGTATTTGCTTCAAAAGATTCTCTTTTTGATACTCTCCGTTTTTTGCTATGCCTATCACTGAAAATCCTTCTTTATATACAACTTTACCTTGCATAATCCACCTCGAATTTTTCAAGCTCTAGCTTTTATTCTATCAATCATAAATTACTTTACCGTGATTGTAACATAATCTTAAGTAGATATCGATGCAGAAAATGGAACATTATAAAAGATAGCTTTTGTGAATCAAGAGATAGTTCTGGCAAGCTGATTAGTGGAGATTAGTAAACTCTTAGTCATGTTAAATAAAAGGAGAGTATATACTTTATTACCATGTAATTCATATTGGAGGTAGGAAGATGGGAGACGTAATTCAAGGTCAGCTGAACATATTTTCAGCGCAGTCTCAAAACGTGCAGACATTGACTTATGGTTCGGAAACGAGCATTTTAAGTGTAGACGCTAAGACGAAAAAAACCAACCAAAAGATGAAAATAGACGGTTTTGCTACAATTGAATCGAGTATTCCCCTTGGATTAACTAGTTATCAATATGGAGTAACACTTAGAGTATATAGAAATTCTCAGCTTTTGTTTTCACAGAATTTACAGCAGGGAGCTGCAGCCGTTTTAACACTATCATTTACTCAGCAAAACGCTCTTTCTTTTACATGGGTAGATACAGTAACATCAATTGGTACATACACGTACTCAGTGAGAATAGAGTTTTTTAGCCGGTCTTCAACCGGGGTGACTGCTCAAACAAATACACGTGCAATTGCGATTACTACATAAAAAAACAGCGCCAGAATTCTGGAGCTGTTTTTTACTGATGCAACACTTTATTTATATAACGTTTATGAAGAGTAAATCCGGGAAACTCCTTAATATAAGTCAAAATGGTAGCTAAACCAGTAGTCGTCCTGCACATTCTTTGTGTTTGAAGCGACAATATGCTCATGACCTTGTTCATCCGTGGCAATCCAATTATAGTTGATATCCATTTTAATCGGATACATATTGCCTTTTTTAAACAAAATAACGGGGGGAGTTACTTCAACAAACTCGTTTAGTTTTTTAACAACATTTTCTTTACAGCGAATTAGCTCCATGTCTTTTTCTCCTTTGGTGTTATTGCACAATCATATTTTTTGCGTTGTGCACAATATATAATTTAAAATAACAAAGGTAAGTTTAGCACATTTTACAAAAAACAGAGAAATAAAAAGGAGCGATATCGATGAATGAACAAATTTTATTAGCAGAACGCCCAAAGGGAATGCCAACAAAAGATACGTTTAAATACGAAAAAATTGAAATGCCTACAGCGAAAGAAGGCGAGGTACTTGTTCAAACACTGTACCTTTCTGTTGATCCGTATATGAGAGGACGCATGAACGATACAAAATCATATGTTCCTCCATTTGAGCTAAACGCACCGCTTGCAGGCGGCATTGTAGCACGCGTAATGGAATCAAAATCAGATCGCTTTAAAGAAGGCGATATCGTGACGGGTATGCTTCCTTGGAAACGCTATTCAGCTGCAGAAGCAAAAAACTTACAGAAAGTTGATCCAGAGCTAGCGCCAATTACAACGGCTATCGGCGTTCTTGGTATGCCTGGTCTCACAGCTTACTTTGGACTGCTTGAAATCGGTCAGCCAAAAGAAGGCGAAACAGTAGTCGTTTCCGGTGCAGCAGGTGCTGTTGGATCTGTTGTTGGTCAAATCGCTAAAATTAAAGGCGCACGTGTTGTCGGCATCGCAGGTTCTGAAGATAAAATTGCTTATTTAAAAGATGAGCTCGGATTTGATGAAGTGATTAATTATAAAAAAGGAAATGTGAAAGAAGCGTTGAAAGAAGCGTGTCCTAATGGCGTTGATGTTTACTTTGAAAACGTCGGCGGAGAGATTTCAGATGCAGTTGTTAGCTTATTAAATAAGTTTGCGCGCATTCCGCTTTGCGGCCAAATTTCACTGTATAACTTAGAAAAACAAGATGTTGGACCGCGTGTTCAAACACCTTTATTAATTAACAGTGCGTTAATGAAAGGCTTTATCGTAGCCGACTATGCGGACAAATTCCCTGAAGGCATTAAGCAGTTAGGCGAATGGGTGCAGCAAGGAAAAATCAAGTACAGCGAAAACGTTGTAGAAGGTTTTGAAAATGTACCTGAAGCGTTCCTTGGTTTATTTGAAGGAGCAAACTTAGGAAAACAGCTTGTAAAAGTAGCAGAATAAGCGTAAAAAACCGTGCGGGAATAATCCCGCACGGTTTTTTTTACATCGTTGAAGCCGTTTGTTGTTTCGCTTCTTCTTCCATATGTTCACCAGTTCGTTCGATTGGCGAGCGTTTGTGATAGCGTCCAAGCAGTCCTGTCATGATGAAGATACCAATTAACGAATAAAGAACTTGAACTACGCCGAATACCACTGTTGCAGAGCCTACAATCAACACATCTGTCAAAAGCATTGTTTTACCTGGATTAATGCCAAAGCGTTTATCAAGAAACACGCATAGCATGTTGATTCCGCCAAGAGAAGAGCCGTGGCGAAACAAAAAGATCAGTCCAATGCCGACAATAATGCCGCCCACAATCGCAGCTACAAGCGGATGCGGAAGCTCAAACGAAAAGTTGGCAGCTAATAAATCGGACATCACTGACATCAGGCTAACGCTGATGAAGCTTTTTATCGTAAATTGCAGCCCGATTTGCGTAAGAGCCATAAAATAAAATGGTAAATTGATGATAAAGAACAATACCCCAAATGAAATACCGGTTAAATGCTGCAGGACGATTCCAAGTCCTGCTGTTCCGCCAATAACGAGGTTAGAAGCGGTTAAAAATTGAATTCCGATGGCAACGCACAAACAGCCAAAGGTAATCCATCCCCATTGTTTTACGTGATTCATATCTCCATCCCCTTTTGTATATTTATACAATACTTTCGATAGAAAACACCGTCTTTTAATTCACAAAATCTATTTTACTATATATCTTTTCAAAAAAAAGCACTTTTGTGAGAGAATCTAACACAAGATTAAAAGTTAGATAATTCAGATTTATTAAGTTTTTTTGAAGCGAATGAGCGATAAACCAATATGTTTCTAAAAAAAGATTACAAAGAAAGAATGAGAAAAACGGATTTTGGAAAATGTATAAACAAATATTTGGATAATGGTTAAAAAAAGGGAGGAAACATTAGTTTAAACGAACAATTTTAACCAAAATTAAAATATAATTCGGATTTTAGTTGATTTTTTGTTTAATTGAGGTAATATATAACATTATTAGTATGAAAATATGTAGAGATGGAAGTGGATGCGAAATGAATAAGAAATTATCAGCGTTGACAGGGGTGGCTGTACTTGCTTTTTCAATGACAGCATGTGCCCCTCAGCAGGAAAAAGAAGTGTCTGCTGAGAAAAAAGAACCCGCTCAACACCTCGCTGATCAGCAAATCATGGCCGACGCTTGGTACCAAACATCCGGCGAAATGAAAGCTTTGTATTACCAAGGCTATAATACAGGAAAGCTTCGTTTAGATGAGGCGCTTGCAAAAAGTACCGATAAAAAGCCTGCCATTATTTTGGATTTAGATGAGACCGTGCTTGATAATAGTCCATTTCAAGCATCAGCAATCAAAACCGGCAAAGGATTTCCTTATAAGTGGGATGAGTGGGTGCAAGCAGCAAAAGCGAAAGCAGTACCAGGTGCTGTTGATTTCTTGACGTATGCGGATCAAAAAGGCGTAGATATTTACTATATTTCAGGCCGTACAACTTCTCAGCTTGAGGCAACAATTAAAAACCTAAAGAATTTACATATTCCTCAAGCAACCAAAGACCATGTGCTATTAACGGGTCCAAAAGATGAAGGAAAAGAAACGCGCCGTCAAAAAGTAGCGACGAATCATAATGTAGTCCTGCTGTTTGGGGATAATTTATCTGATTTTAGCGGCTTTGATAAAAAGTCCATTACTGATCGAAATAAGCTTGTAGAAGAGCAAAAAGAAGCGTTTGGCCAAAAGCTAATCGTATTTCCAAATCCAATGTATGGAGATTGGGAAGGAGCTATTTATAACTACGACTACTCAATTTCGGACAAACAAAAAGATAAGCTTCGCCGCGAACAGCTTCAGTATTTCAACTAAAAAAGAGATGGAGACATAACGAAATCGCTCCAATCAACAGCTAGAAGCACCTGCATTGAAACCTTTGTTCACCATCACAATAAAAAATCCGAACGAGGTTGATTCTCCATTAAGAATCAACCTCGTTCGGATTTCTCTTCAACTCACATATTGTTGTCCCAGCTTCTTTTAATCTTTTTACTATAGCTTGTCCAACTGATCCTGCCTTTTAAGAAAGAAGCCAAGGAGCATAAGGAGCTTGCTTCCACTCGTGTTTTAACATGCCATAAATCACAAGGTCGTGGTAGTGATCATATAGGTATTCACCTTCTCTGCAAAGGCCTTCTTCTGTAAAACCTAGACGCGTAGGGATGGCTTTACTTTTTTCGTTATTAACGCCGCAGCGTATTTCGACTCGATGAAGGTTTAACGTATTAAATGCATAGTTCAGGCATCCGTGTACGGCTCTTGTCATAATACCTTTTCCTTGAAAATCATGTCCAATCCAATAGCCGAGACTTGTACTTTTGTTTCCCCAATTAATTCCGTGAAAACCAATCATCCCGGCGATTTCTCCGTAGTACCGAATGATGGCCTGGAACCCTTGGTTATTATAGTATTGAGCTCTCCATTCAGGGATAAGTTCATCATAGTCAGCAATACTTTGCATGCTATCTACCCATGGGAGCCATTCTTTTAGGTAAGGTCTTGACTCGTTAATAAGAGAAAGCAAGGGGAAAGCGTCAGTTGATTCAATCAAATGCAAACTAACTTCGTCATCAATTTTGTATTCAAACATACGAAAGCCTCCTGTGATGATGGGCCTGCTGAGATAAGCGTAGCGTGTAGGCAGTTCTAACATCTAGTTTTTCTTTATTCTACCACAAGTAACAGAGAGGAGAACGAGGAAGTTTAGGCTAAAAGTAAATAACGCATAAAGTCGATAGGATTTTAATGATTAAAAAAATTAATAATTGAAAGCACTTTTATCAATATTTTTACAGAAAAGAAGCATATACAGTGATACAATGGAAGAAGAGATAAGGCGTTGTATGTATACATACTTTATAACAAACATGATATTGGATTGATAAAAGCAGGTGGTAAAAACATGGATGTACAACTATTAATAACGGTATTTGCACTCGGGTTTTTCGGGTCATTTTTAGCAGGTATGCTTGGAATTGGAGGATCAGTTGTTTTGTACCCGCTGTTGCTATTTGTTCCGCCTCTTGTAGGAGTGGGAATGTTCAGCGCGCACGAAGTAGCTGGTATAGGAGCCGTACAGTCGCTGTTTGCGTCTGTTTCAGGAGCTCTTGCTTACAAAAAGGGCGGCTATTTGAATAAACCGTTAATTTTATATATGGGTATCAGCGTCTTAGTTGGCAGTCTCATTGGTTCAACGCTATCAAACTCGTTTTCAGAAGGAATGATCAATTTCATTTACGGCGTGATGGCAACAATTGCTGCAGGATTAATGTTTATGCCCAAAAAAAATAATCCAGCGGCCGATTCATTCGAAGTGACGTTTTCAAAACCTTTGGCAGCAGCTCTGGCGTTTTTAGTTGGAATTTGCGGGGGGATTGTCGGAGCAGGGGGCGCATTTTTACTTGTTCCTATTATGATTACCGTGTTGAAAATTCCTGTGCGCGTAACGATTGCAAGCTCATTAGCCGTGACGTTTATTTCGTCTATGGGAACAACATTCGGTAAAGTAATGACGCATCAAGTCCTTTTGCTTCCGGCGCTTATGATTATTGGAGCAAGCTTACTAGCAGCTCCAATCGGCGCTTTTGTCGGGCAAAAGACGAAGGTAGCGTCGCTGCAAGTTATCTTAGCGATCGTTATTACGGCGACTTCGCTGAAAATATGGTTTGATTTACTAATGAAATCTATTCATTAAAAAAAGCTGCCTTTTTAAGGACAGCTTTTTTATTTTGTTGTTGATGACACAAGGTGAGCGACTAAAATATAGCGTTCAGGTGCTGAACCAACGTAGTTAAATGGATAACAGGTGCTGACGGTTAAAGTGGCTCTAGGCTTTGGCACAATAACAGTCCGGTCATCCGCATCAACGATTCGTACTTTGTTCACTTTGTATGTGAAGGTGCCTGCTGCCGTGTTCACCACGAGCGAATCGCCTTCACCCACGTCGCCAAGCTTACGAAAAACCGTATCGCGATGTCCTGATAGAACAGAATTGTCGTTTTGACCAGGCAACACGCTTCCTGCAAAATGACCCACGCCTTTTTCTAATTCATCTTCGTTCGTACCGTGATAAATCGGCAGCTTAGCGTTTAATTTAGGAATATATAATTCTCCCATTAAATCACCGATTTTTGGCTGTTTCGGGTAAGACACATTTGACACTTTCGGCTTTTTTTCCGAGCTAGCAGTACGAGAGTGTACCGCTTTTTTAGCTTCAACAGAAGAAGCTTCAGCAGAAGAGTCTGCTGTTGAAGAGTCCTTGCTTTTAGAAACTGAAGCTGCGGCTGGTTCTTCTGTATCCATTGTTTTAAATGCCAAATAGCCTCTTGCAAATTTATAGGCGTTTGTTGTTGTAAACCAAAGACCAAAGCAAATGACGGCGGCTAAAAGGGAAAGAACAATCAACCGCTTTTTGCGATTGATTGTTCTTCTTGTTTTTCTTGGTTCCATTTTATGCGCGTCTCACTTTGCGGAAAAGAACAAAGCCAGCTGCTACAAGCACTAATCCAATTAATGTATTTGTTACATAATTAGAAGCCGTTTCGGGAAGTTTTCCACCTTTAATGGTTTTTTGTACAGCGCCATTCGTTTGTTTCTTCACCGGTTCTTGTTTCTTTTCTACTGCTGGTTTTTGCGCTTGAGCTGGTTTTGCTACAGCTTCAGCAGATTTTTCTACTTCTTTTCCTGTGTCTGTGATGATATCAGAATTAAACATATCGCCTGTAATCACCATGTCTGCTAAAAATTTACCGTCTGTTGTATAAAGAGAAATTTTTAGACTTGCATTTTTTAATTCTTCTAAGTTGATTAAATCAGTAAGAGAAAGCGGTCTTTCATTTCCGCCTTGTACAAGTGCAAACTTAGCGTCTAAATGGAAGATTGATAGCATTTCTTTATAAATAGACATTAATTCAGCGATTTGATCAGCAGATAATTCTGTTGCTGTATCAAAATCTTCGAATGCCGCTAAGCGCTCGCCTAATTGATCTAAGCGGTTAAGCGTTGCTTCATTTGAAAGCTCATCTTCTAACGATGTAAAATGTGCTTCAATTCGATTTAACTCTTCTGAAGTTAAGCCTAATTCAGACTGCATAAACGATAGTAAGCCGCTTAAATCTTCTTCGCTTAATTCATCATCGTAAGAAGCGTCTTCTTCGTCATATGACTCATCATCTTTATACCAGTCGTCGCCCTCTAGATAGAAGCCAACATCCTCATATAAATCATCTAGGTACACATAATCGTCTAAGCTTTGGCCATTCTCTTTTAATAACGCATTTAAGCTTGTTTTGTCTAAGTCAAAATCTGCATACACATCTTGCACGTTATGTAAGTCAGCTGCAATTGGTTCACCTAAAAAATCTTCTAAATCTGCGATTGTATCGAAGTTTTCAAGACTTTCATCGTACAGTGAAAGCGAATATTCAACGTCGTCTTTGGTTACTTCAAAGCCTCGCGTTTGGCTTACCGATTTTAAATACTTGTTGAAATCTGCGTCAAATGTTGACGCTGCTGCGAATGAAGACGTTGGAAATACGCCTACAAACAGCAGAAATGATAATAGTATTGCCCCCAGTTTTTTCATCAATTTTCTCCTTTTTTTTACGTTTTCTACAAGATTATATAGGAAGAGTTATAAATTTACAATATATACTTATATTATATATAGCTTGAATATAGTGGTAATTTAAGGGATTTATAGAACTATAGATTTTGAGAATCCCGTATGAAAGGGAGAGGAAAGCCCCAGATAGAAAAAGGAGGAAATAAAGAAAAAGGTTTATAATTTTTTTGACAGAGGCAGAAATATAAAAAAGTACCAAAAAAGAACAGCACTTAGAAGCTGTTCTTTTTGAAATGATATGTAAGCCTTAGCATAGATAGTTGAAATTCGATACCGTTCCGCTTTAGAAAAAGGTGGTTACGAGTTATGATTTTAGTAAGGATAGTGAAGAAAAGTGAGAGCGCGGTTTTGTCAGCTCTATTTTGATTCCTTTTAGCCTTAAACGTTCTACAAACTGTTTGCGTTTTTTTCGCTTTTCATGCGGGGATTGATTCATATTTGCCTCATCCTCCATATTTAGTCAAGTAGCTAACATATCATTATCATAATCAAAAGATGACGGTTACACAATAAACATTCTCAAATATTCACAAAGATTTAAAATTTGTTACATTGATAGTGTACATGTACCCCATTCTCTTTTTTTATAACATCTCAATGTGCTGTTTTTAAATTGAAGTGTTGTAAATCCTGTCGCAGGCTAAAAAACGGGATTAAAAAAACGCGCTGACTTTTATATTTTGATTGGCTGTGCTTAAAAGCTATACTAGTAGTGCGTATAGAAAAGAGTAAACCGAATTTTTACATCTCATCTATTCGTATACAAAAAAGAAAGAGGGATTTTGATGAAAACAGAACAGCAGTATTTTGAAGAAGGAAAATCAATTCAAACATATATGAACGACATGAGTACATTAAAAGAGGAAAGTTTAGCTGTTTATGAACAATTTCAGCTTCCTAAAGATGGACTCGCTGACAAATTAAAGGCTCACAAGCTTCACTTCTTAGCAATTACTGAAGATTGGTGCGGAGATGCGATGATGATTAACCCAATCATTCGTAAAGTAGCTGAAGCTGCCGGTATCGATGTGCGCGTTGCACTGCGAGATGCGGACACCGAATTAATTGACCGCCACTTAACAAACGGAGGACGTGCCATTCCGATTATTTTAATTTTTAATAATGAGGGGAATTTACTAGGAAAATGGGGTCCTCGCGCTCCTGAAGTTCAGCAAATCGTCGATGAGCTTCGTGCCACGCTTCCTTCAAAAGAAGATCCTTCGTTTGAAGAAAAACAAAAAGAAGTCTTTTCTTCGTTACGAAGAAGATATAAAGAAGAACCGGCTCTTTGGTCGTATGTTTATAACAGCTTTAAAGAAACGGTATTAGCTGTTGTGAAATAACTTAAAAAAGCAAGATAAAATGAAGCGCTCATTTTATCTTGCTTTTTTTCTGGTTATTGCAACAAGATCGTTTGTATATCACTTTAATGGAAAGGCAGCTCTTATGAATGTTAGTGTTCAAATCGCGCACTTTTAATTGAGAAAACGTACAAAATTCTAAAAATAAAAATATTTTTTATTCAAAACGCGTACTTTTCCACTTGATGATGATATAATAACAAATAATAAATGAAGAAAGGGGACGCGTGAATGAAATGAATGGAAAAGCTTTTGGTCAGTATTTTTAAGCAGCATTTTTAGAGTTCAAAATGAATTTTATTTTTTAAATTTAATGAAAGCGCTTAATAACTAACTTCTCAGAAAATATAGAAGAAAGGTGTTAGATACATGAATAACTTACATAGAAAAATGGGAACGTTTTCTCTCATGATGGTCGGTCTTGGATCTATTATTGGATCAGGATGGCTGTTTGGGGCATGGAGAGCTGCTCAAATTGCAGGCCCGGCAGCAATTGCTTCTTGGATTATTGGAATGGTTGTTATTTTATTTATAGCTCTTTCTTACAGTGAACTAGGGTCTATGTTTCCAGAAGCAGGAGGTATGGTTAAGTATACGCAATACTCGCACGGCTCATTTCTTGGCTTTATTGCGGCTTGGGCAAACTGGATTGCAATCGTATCGGTTATTCCTGTTGAAGCGGTTGCTTCTGTTCAGTATATGAGTTCATGGCCATGGGAGTGGGCGAAATGGACAGGCAGTTTAGTAGAAAATGGGATTCTTACTGGAAAAGGCTTGGCTATTGCTACAGGACTATTAATCATTTATTTTCTTTTAAATTATTGGACCGTAGGCTTATTTTCGAAAGCTAATTCGCTTATTACCGTTTTTAAGATTGTAATTCCAGGGCTTACAATTGGCGCTCTTTTATTCGCAGGGTTTCACGGAGGAAACTTCTCCTCTGCAGGAGGCGTTGCTCCAAATGGATGGGCAAGCGTTTTAACAGCTGTTGCTACGTCTGGGATTGTGTTTGCTTTTAACGGTTTTCAAAGCCCTATTAATATGGCGGGAGAAGCGAAAAACCCGGGACGCTCTATTCCTATTGCGGTAGTAGGATCCATTTTAATTGCGACCGTGATCTATGTATTGCTTCAAATTGCGTTTATTGGAGCGGTAAATCCTTCAGAAATCGTAAAAGGATGGAGTCATCTTAACTTTAATTCGCCGTTTGCCGATCTAGCGATTGCCTTAAATATTAACTGGCTTGTTATTGTTTTATATGCCGATGCTTTTGTATCGCCATCAGGAACAGGTATTACGTATACAGCTACCACGTCACGCATGATTTATGGTATGGAAAAAAATAAATATTTGCCGAATATACTGGGACGAGTTCATCCGCTTTACGGAGTTCCGCGTCAAGCCATGTTCTTTAATTTATTTGTCTCATTCATCTTTTTATTTTTATTTAGAGGCTGGGGAATATTAGCCGAAATTATTTCTGTAGCTACATTAATTTCATATCTTACCGGTCCTATTACCGCTATGACGTTAAGAAAAACGGGGACCGATCTTTATAGACCTTTACGTATAAAAGGGTTAAACGTAATAGCGCCTCTTGGATTTATTTTTGCTTCACTTACTCTTTACTGGGCAAGATGGCCGTTAACTGGACAGGTATTATTTATTATTTTAATTGGTTTGCCAATTTATTTTTATTACCAAGCAAAATCCAAATGGAAAGGCTTTGGTCAAAACTTCCGAGCTGGCGTTTGGATGATTGTCTACTTATTATGTATGATGACAATCTCTTGGATAGGAAGTGAAAAGTTCGGGGGACTCAATATTATTAAATACGGCTGGGATATGGGTCTGATTGCAATTGTTGCACTTTTCTTTTATGCTTGGGCACTTAAAAGCGGATACAAAACCGAGTATTTAAAAGAAGCAATCAATGTTAATAATGAAATGAAAGCAGCGGAAGCACAGACTGCCTCAGCTAAAGAACAGATCATAGAAAAACAAATTAAATAAGTAGTAAAAATGAGGCTGGGACAAAAGTATTTCAGTTGAAGTCAAATGCGAACTATTAATTATTTTTTGATTGGTAGTTCGTGTTTTTTTGTTGTTATGTTGAATATAGATTTTATGTGTATAGTTGGTTCTAGCAGTTGATTGGAGGACAAGGCGAAGACTCCTGCAAGGAAAGCGGAAGGGATGAGACCCCGCAGGAGCGCAAGAGACGAGGAGGCTCATCGGCCGCCCGCGGAAAGCGAAGCCTTGCACGGAAATCAACTGCGGTGTCACAAGCAGTCCAGTTCATGTATCCAATTTGTTTGTCTTTAGATTAGATTGATTTAGTTATGTTCCAGCCTCTTCTTTTGTGGATAAATTTTATTTTTTTGAATACTAGACAGTAAAAAATGCTATAATGGTGGGCAAAATCATGCAGGGGGAGAACGACTTATGGATATCGTATCAATCACTTCTTTTTTAGGCGTAGCCGCTTTGCTTACGGTTATGCCTGGACCTGATAACTTATTTGTTTTAGCACAAAGCATATCAAACGGTAGATATGCAGGAATCTCGACTTCATTAGGGCTTTGTACGGGCTTGCTTGGTCATATAGCTGCAGCAACATTGGGTCTATCGGCTGTTATCTATCAATCGGCTTTAGCGTTTGCTATTGTAAAATACGCTGGAGCAGCTTATTTATTATATCTGGCTTATAAGACGTTTACAGCAAAAGATTCCGCTCTCGCTGTTGAAAACAAAGAAGCCGTTGAGTACAAGGTGCTATATAAAAAAGGAGTGATTATGAATCTGCTAAATCCAAAAGTTTCGCTTTTTTTTCTTGCTCTTTTACCTCAGTTTGTTAATCATTCAACCGGACACGCCACACAGCAAATGCTTGTTTACGGCGCTGTGTTTTTAGTTCAAGCGCTGATTATTTTTACGTTAATTAGTCTATTTGCAGGGAAAGTAGGAGAGTTTTTGCGAAAATCTCCGGCGCTGTCTAAGCGGCTTAATCTTGTGCAAGGCTCTATCTTTACGCTTATTGGCTTAAAAATTGCTTTCAGTGAGAAATAGCAAAAGATAAGACGGTAAACCTGCTTTTTATCTCTATTAAAAGGCGTGGACATAGGTTAGTTAAAGGGAGATCCGAACGATAAATCCAATTCTTTCGGATTTTTTATGTCTATAGTAAAAGTAGGTTTCATGTATGTAGTTGCTTCTAGCTGGTGATTGGAGGGCAAGGCGAAGACTTCTGCGGGAAAAGCGGAATAGGTGAGACCCCGCAGAAGTGCAAGCGACGAGGAGGCTCACCGCCCGCGGAAAGCGAAGTCTTGCACGGAAATCAATAGCGGTGTAACAAGCAGTCCAGCTCATGTATCCCATTTGTTCATCTTTATTTTGTGCTTTAAAACAGCAGTGCCTAGCAAAACCCTGCTTTTTTGAGTGAATATTCTCGAATGTTTTAAGGGGACGAACCCTTCTTGTCCAATCACATATATATATAGAATGAGAGATAAAACATCAGGCAAAGCCGGTGTTAATCACAAGTTCTTTCATATTATGATTGAAAGGAAAGGTTCACATGAAAAAAGTATGGCTAGATGCAGGACACGGCGGTACAGATTCAGGCGCTTTAGGAAATAATTTGCGTGAAAAAGATATTACGCTGCAGCTTGTACTACACGCGCGGGCGTATTTAGAACATAACTATTCCGTAGATGTTCAAGTAACCCGTTCAACCGATGTGTTTGTTTCATTATCAGATCGAGCGAACCGGGCTAATGCATGGGGAGCGGATATTTTTGTTTCTATGCACATCAATGCTGGCAGCGGTACTGGATTTGAAACGTATCGGTATCCATCACAAGAGGGAAGTCAATCTTCTCTTTTACAAAAAGAGCTGCACACAGAGATTTTAACAATCATGCGGAAATTTGGGACGATTGCAGATCGCGGTTTAAAAACGGCTAATTACGCTGTACTGCGTGAAACAAATATGCCAGCTGTTTTAACAGAAAACTTGTTTATCGATACGACAGCCGACGCTGAAAAATTAAAAAACGCTACGTTTCTTCGGGAAGTGGGAGAAGCGCACGCGCGTGGAATTGCTAAGTATTTAAACTTACCTTCTAATCAAGTTACATTCTATACCATTCAATCTGGAGATACATTTTATAGCATTGCAAAGAAGTATAATATCACCGTTCAGCAGCTGCAGGATGCAAATCCTGGCGTAGATCCTACAAAACTGCAAATTGGTCAGCAAATTGTTCTTCCTGTCACTACGTATACTGTACAAGCAGGAGATACGTTTTATAGCATCGCGAAAAAATACAGCATGACCGTTCAGCAGCTGCAGGATGCAAACCCCGGCGTAGATCCTACAAACTTACAAATTGGTCAGCAAATTATCATTCCCGCTGTTTAATATCTGTAAATAAAAAAGATGACACGGCAGCGTGTCATCTTTTTTATTTATTGAACTAATCTTACAAGCATATGGGCAAGGTGATGCTGCTGTTCTTTGTCTCCAACCTTCCACAGTTCGTGAAGCAGGTTTTCCTCTCGATTGCGCGGCTCTTCATGCTTAGCAAGGTAATCAGCTACTTTCTGAGCTGTTTTAGCCAGCTGTTCCTCATTCATCCCTAACTTTTCGCCTTTTGAGACCTTGTCCCCTAGATAACTTTTAAATCCTTCGAAGCTAGAGAGAATATCCTCTTTTTTCTCCTCGCTCATAGAATTAATTGCTCCTTCAACTTTTGCTGAATGATTTGTTTCTACAGAATTACTCATAGTTTTTTTCTCCTCTCATGGTTATATTTGGGTGTTAGAAAGCATATTCCCTGAGGATTCAGTAAATAAACGTCCAAATGTGTTATTTTTACATTATGACATTTTACAAGGACTTAAAAAGGTGAGGTCAACCGAGAGTTTATCAACCAATAATAAAATTAGTAAAAGACTTTGAATAAAGAAATCAAAGTCTTTTACTAATTTTTATTTTATACTGAAGCATCATACCTCGGGCGTAGGAGTAGGCGTAGCATAGCCTTCCTTATATTTATCATCGATTTCTTGGCGAATGTCTTCGATGCTTTTGCCTTTGCTGTAGTCTACTACAGCTTGAGCCGCTATTTCTAAACAGACGCCGCATTTTGTTCCGTGATCATCCCACGTCACTGCGCCGTTTCCTTTGTTTTCGAAGATAAAACAGTCGTAGTTGTTTTGATGATTAGCTTCTTCTCCACATCCGCAGTAGCAAGGAATGTTTTCTAGTAAGGTTTGATGCTTAGCAGCGGCTGCATAAATAAGCTGCATGTCTTCGGGCTTGTCATTCAGAAAAGAGGGAAGAGTTTCACTATTTTTTGTTTCTTCTCGTTTATCACCTAATGTGTGCTGCTGATGTTCTTCATGTTGTGTTGCTTCTGTACGTTTGCTGCCTGAACTTTCTTTACTTTCGTTTCCGCAGCCGGAGACCATGCTTGCTGCAAGGACAACTGTTATGACCTTTGATTTCATCATCAAAATGTTCATCCTTTCTTCAATTAAAGATAGAAAATGATATGTACATCCATCATGTGAAAAAGACATTATTCGTCTTTGAAGTCATTCATCAACTTTCTGCAAAATAATTTTCCGATACATACCTTTCAACATGACGCTTGAATTTTCCTTTAAGATAAGCTGATCCCGGCTTGCTTCAAACACATGTTCAAAAGAGAGTCCAATATCCGTTCCTAGTAATTTTACGAAAGGGCGGAATATTTTTTTAGCAAAAGCCGCTGATTTCTTTTTAGTTTCAAATTTATCAAAAATCAGGATAGTTCCCTTAGGCTTTACTACTCTTGTCATTTCTTTTAAAGCTTGCTCCGCATCAGGTACTACGCTAAGAATTAAGCTTGCTACAACTACATCAAACGAAAAAGAGTCGAATGTTAGCTGCTGAGCGTCCATTTGGTGGAAGGTTATAGATGGATTTTTGTATTTATCTTTTGCTTTTTGAAGCATTTCACTGGAATAGTCGATGGCTGTTACATTTACTTCATGAGGAATAAAAGCTAAATCTGCACCCGTTCCAACACCTACAAATAAAATGCGCTGTTCAGATGAAAAGTGGACGTCTTGAAAGACTTTTTTTCTGGCTTGATAAAACATCCGATTATTAAAAAACGCATCATAAAAAGGGGCCCAACACTTATAAATAAATTGATTCCAGCGGTTATTCACGTAAACCCTCCTAGAAAATAAGCTTTCCAACGCCTGCTGGAAAGCTTATGGATTATATTTATTTTTTCATTTTGAGTAAGCGAAGACTGTTTAAAATAACAAGTAGCGCTGCTCCTGTATCGCTTAAAACGGCAATCCACAGAGTAAGCCACCCTGGGAAGATAAAGGCTAAGGCAATGACTTTAACAATAATAGAAAACCAAATGTTTTGTTTGATGACAGCTAACGCTTTGCGGCTTAGCTTCATCGTATGAGGAAGCTTTTCTAAATTGTCTGCCATGAGAACAATATCAGCTGTTTCCATGGCCGTATCAGTACCAGCACCGCCCATTGCAATGCCAAGATCAGCAGTTGCGAGGGCAGGGGCGTCATTAATTCCATCTCCAACCATAGCCGTTTGATACCCTTCATGTTGAAGCTGCTGTATGGCTTTTACTTTGTCTTCAGGCAGCAAATCGGCGAAATAGCGGTCTACCCGCGACTCAGAGGCAATCATTTTAGCTGTTCCTTCGTTATCACCGGTTAACATCACAATTTGCTGCATTCCGTTTTGTTTGAGGCTTTCTAAAGCAGATACGGTTGTATGTCTGATGGTATCAGCTACGCTAATAATACCTAGAACACTTTTAGCTGTTCCGACAATAATAATCGTTTTACCTTCGTTTTGAAGCTTTTCAATATGAGACCAGCAGTGGGATAGAGGTGTTCCTAAATCTGAGAATAATTTTGCATTACCTGCGTAATAAACCGTTTCTTGAATTGTTGCCTGAACGCCTTTTCCTGTAAGGATTTTAAAATTTGATCCTTGTAAAGAATCGACTTTTTTCTCCGCTGCATAATCCACGATAGCACGGGCAATGGGATGATTCGAATAGTCTTCAAGCGTTTTTGTTATCGCTAAAAGCTGATTTTCTTCAGCAGCAAGGGAAACAACCTCTGAAACGGCTGGTTTACCTTCTGTTAGCGTTCCTGTTTTATCAAAAGCAATCGCATTGATTGCACCAGCTTTTTCTAAAAACGTCCCGCCTTTAATGAGCACGCCATTTTTCGCCGCGTTTCCAATCGCAGATACAATGGCGACGGGAGTAGAAATGACTAGCGCGCATGGGCAAGCCACAACTAATAATTCAAGCCCCTTGTAAAACCACTCACTCCATGCACCATCAAACAGGGGAGGGATGACCATAATGAATAAAGCTAAAATAAAGACGATAGGCGTGTAAATGGTTGCAAATTTATCAACAAATGCTTGAGTAGGCGCTTTTTTCTCCTGTGCTTCTTCCACTAAATGAATAATTTTAGAAATAGTCGTATCTTCGACTAGCTTTGTTACCTTAATTTCTAACGATCCGCTTTCGTTAATGGTGCCTGCATAAACAGCATCACCGATTACTTTATCAACTGGAATAGATTCACCTGTAATAGGAGCTTGGTTGATACTGGATTCGCCGTTTATAATTTCACCATCTAGCGGAATTCGGTCTCCTGGCTTTACGACAATCGTAGTGCCGATTGAAATATCTTCCGCTGCTTTTTTAATCAGCTGGCCGTTTTCTTTCACCCATGCTTCAGAAGGAGCTAAATCCATCAAACCTCGTATCGAGTTTCTTGTTTGTTCAATCGACCTTGTTTGTAGAGCAACACCTAAAGCAAATAGCCAAACGACCGTAGCACCTTCAAGCCACTCACCAATAACAGCTGCTCCAAGTGCTGCAACGGTCATTAAAACATTCATGTCTAAAGAACGGCTTTTAATTCCGTAATAAGCACTTTTAGCCGGTTTATATCCGCTAACAATCATGGCAATAGCGTAGAGTACAGTTGTCATATAAGAAGCAATTCCTGTATGAGAACCGATAAAACCTAATGCGATGAGAATACCCGAAAAAACAATCGGTCCATTTTGGCCTTTATGGTGCCGCGACTCAGCAGACTGCCTGCTGCTGGTTACTAAAGTAGCGGTATACCCAGCTTTAGATACTTCTTTAATAATGTCATCCGCTTCGTTATCGTGCTCAATTTGTGCTTTTCCCGTTGAAAAGTTAACGCGTACATCTTTGACAGCAGGAACTGTTTTTAAATGATTCACAATTGTGTTCGCACAAGCCGCGCAGTCCATTCCTTCAATCAAATACGTTTTCATTTTTTTATTTGATTGGATAGTCTCAATGTTAAACCCTAGTTTTTCTACTGAGCTTGGAATGAGTAACAGAGCTGACTCACTTGCTGCCGCTACCTGGAGCTTCCCTGTATTATAGTTGAGGGTTACATGTTGAATATCGTTTAATGTTTTTAAACTTTTTTCAATCGTCGCGGCGCAGGAAGGACAATCCATTCCATATACGCGGTATTCAGCCGTTTCTTCTATGTCACTGTCGCCTGATACTATATCGTGATCACTGCAGCAAGAATGCTGGCCTTTGTCGGTCGTTAACGCAATGGTATCTGAACAGCAGCTGTGACTGTGTTCATGACTCTTTGTGCCGCAGGAAGAAGGCTCTTCAGTAGATGCGGCTTCTGAAGAAAAGGAGCAGCAGGTCTTGCTTTCAATTTCTGGTGAAGAAGATCCGCTGCAGCAGCTTCCGGTATGCTGATGATTTTTTTTATCTTCGTGTTTCATTGTGTCCCACTCCCTATACGGTAAGAAAAACTTAAATGGTTACGTCTTCTTTTTTAGCAAACATGATATCAATTACTTGTTTAATATGTGCATCCCTTAAAGAATAAAAAGCTAACTTTCCTTCTTTGCGATAATTGGCAATTCCTATATTACGCAGCAGTCTTAAGTGATGAGAAGCAGTCGCAACTGTAGAGCCTACAATATTGGCTACGTCACATACACATAATTCCTCGCCTTTATACAGAGCCAAGACGATTTTAAGCCTCGTTTCATCTCCTAACGCTTTGAACAGGGCAGAAACACCTTGAACAGCTTCGGCATCGATAGCAGGCTTAATACGATTTACTTTTTCTTCATTAAAACAATAAATATCACAGCGGTCTTTTGGCATGATTTCCTCCTTCATTCAAACATTCAAATGATTGTTTGTTTATAATATATGTCAATTTTAAAAAATGTTCAAACATTTATTGATTATTCGGAATTTTTTTCTGAGCAAAACATAAATATAGAAAGTATGCCTATTAGTGTATGTACTCTGTACTAAATGGTGCGGGCGAAAAGAGAATGACTTTACATGCAGGCCAAAACAAAAAGCCACCCCTGTAGGTAGCCTTTTAATGATTTTAAAAATGATAGAAATAATGGAATATAGCTTAGACTTTGTTTACTTAATTAGCGTTTTAATCGGTTAAATAATAAATCTGCTGAATTATTTAACACCTTGTCCGACTCTTTTAATCGTTTGTCCGAGTTTTCTAAATAGGATTGAGCAGATAATACAACATCTAACGGATCCTTGACATTCTTCTTTTCGGTACATACTAAATGCCCTACACCATTTTTCCAATGAATCGTGCATTTAAAATTCACAAATGTATCATCGGTCGTTCTCAAACGCAAATGCCTGATGATGGGGTTAGGTGAGGAGTGCTGTGACAGCATCCACATTGCTTGTTTCCGGTCGTCTTTATGAATAATGCTCCACAGACTGGAGACTGAAGAAAAATAAGAATGTGCTTGACTAGAAAAATGAAGGATTTCACCTTCTTGATTTAATTGAAAGTAAGGAACGGGGATCCATTTAAGTATGTTACTTTCCATCATGCACCTCTCCCAACTTAAGTAATTCCTTTTACCATATCACAATTACCTAATATTTGTATGATTTTTATTATTTTCCCCATGCTTTTCCCCGTTTTAAGCTGTAAAAGCTAAAGAATTATTCAGTATAAAACACTTGAAAAAAGAACATACGTTCGATAAAATAAAAATTAAAGGAGCGAATTCTATGCGACAGCTACTTCAAGAAAGCTACTCTTCAAAACGACCTGTTGAAATTATTTATATGGACGATAAAGGATGTTTGACACAGCGATTTATTATTGTGTATAAAATTTATCCTCAGAGCGTAAAAGCTTGGTGCTTACTAAGGAACGAGAAACGAACGTTTAAAATAGAGAATATCCTTTCATGCGGATTCAGCAATAAAAGGAAAAGCAGTTTTAGGCAGAAAGCTCACTCAATTTAAGAGGGGCTTTTTCATATCATTTCCTCTTATGGCGTGTGAGTTATTTTCATACACTATATCCACCAGAAAGGGGAATGAACATGACATTAAACCAAGGAAATAAAACTAAACACATCGCTAAAGGAAGAACGGAAAAAGATGATATGACAATGCAGGGTGAGAAAAAACAGCATGAAGCACAAAGTACCTCTTTGTCTCATAATAATTGTCGGGCAAACCTTGATGGAGATTAATCTAAAAAAGGAAAGCTTTCGTTTCCGAAGCTTTCCTTTTTTGTGTATATCGCATTTTTAAGTTAACTCGTATTTTTCTGAGCCAATTACAATATAGTCTCTCGCTTGATAGATGAATTTTACGGATTTCTCACAAACTTCGTACGAATAATTTTCTAAAACATTGTTTTTTTGATTAATATATTGCATAAAAACGCTTTGAAAATAACCGTTCTCCACAAAAAGTTCCCCGGCTTTGCGCAGCTTCTCATGTGCTTCTTCCAGCCATTTTGCAATTTGACTGTCGTTGTTAGCAAATGTAAGGATGTGTGCATAGTGACCTGATAAATCCGTCATATCCTCTTTATCCTGGTCAAAATAAAACACTTTTTCTTTTTTTGACTGCAGCCTTTGTTTATGCAAAGTGATATTTTTTAACAGTTCTTTTTCAACGTCTTCTTCGGGACTTATATAGATGGGGCAGGTGCCTGCTACCTCACCTTGATCTGTAAATAATACAACATAGTACAAATCAAACATCATATCTCTCCCTTCACGTGTTCATACTATCCTATCTCGCATCCTTCACTTTTAGAATCATTTTTCTGACGTTTGTGCAACATTGGTTCTAATGTATTACTCATAAGCGAACCTCAGTTTTAACGGGAAAGAAAAGGGGAAATGAAAATAAAAATTCTGCGTTTCTTCATTATAATAAGAAAAAACGATCTGTTTACTAGTATTTAAATCTTTTGAAAAATCAAAATAAATAATGATTGATTTCGTCACTTTATTGTGGTTTCATAATAAAGTGTAAAAAGACCATTTTTCTTTCAGAGAGAAATGAGATAGAGTGCTTCTGTGTTGATTCTTTCTTTTGAATATAGTATACATACAGGGGTATAGAAATTAATTGGGAGGAAAACATGGCGATACTATATATGAGCATAGGTATTTTACTTTTATTAATTTGTTACAGTTTTTATAAACGCTATGTGCCGGTGCAGGGAATAAAGAAAGTGACGACCGTCGACTGTGCTTCTACAACAATTTCGTATGTAGATGTTCGTCATTTTCATGAAATGAAACAAAACCCCTGTCAAAAAGCAATCCATATTCCGCTTCCTTATTTAGAGAGACAGCATGCAGAAATTCCATATAAAGAAGTGGTCGTAATTGTTCCTGACAGCATTTCCCGAAATTTAAGCATTCGGCAGCTCAAAAAGCATGGGTATCAGGTCAAGGGATACATGTGTGCGGAAAGATGTGTGTAATAAAAAGAACAGCAAATGACCCTTTATAGGGTTTCCTTTTGGAAAGCTGTGATATATAAGCTGAAAGATACCTGTGTCAAAACGGGTATCTTTTTTTGTTATGAAGATGAGAAGGGGGCAGGGATCGGTTTCTTTTGGTTCAACAGCTACTGAGTCTTTTAGCGTATTTTTATGACAAAAGGTTTGAAAAATCCCTTTTGTGGTAAAAAAAAACGTAGTTCTCCTAGTGCATAGACAGAGGTTTAATAGGAAGTTATAATTTAGGCAATTACATAAAAGGGGAGTAAGCTAAGGAAGGTGAATAGATGTGCGAAAGATAAAGCGGTTGCTATTTCTGTTCATTTGTATAGCGGTTGTAATTGTTGCGTATGAGATGATTCGATATCCGATTGAAAACAATGCTGCAAGTGTGCAGCAGCATTTGCGAAATTGGGAGCATAAAGAAAGTATTGATGGTTCTGCAAGGATTACGCTGCAAGATTTTAAACGGGTTGATCACTCTAATACATACATAGCCTTATTCTCCATACCTGGTGATAAAGAAGGAATGGCCGTATTGAAGCAAGGATGGAACAAACGCCTGCGTATTGAAGTCAGTACCAAAATGAGCAATTTAGTGGATTATGATGATATCCATACAAATAAAGGGACATATGCGCTGTTTACAGGAACAAATAGAAGTAAACAAATTGAGCGAGTAAAGGCGGCTTTGGTGCACGATACATATACAATTGATGCCGCGGTCCCAAAAAGTGATTATTTTGTGCTGTATGAAAAGATACCGAGTCATATTAAACATCCGTTTCCAGCAACGACAACGCTGCTAGATAAAGCAGGGGATGATATCACGGTTAAAGAATTTATGGATCAAGAGCTGCGTGAATAACACGCAGCTCTTTTCTATAATAAAAAGCTTTTTAAAAAAATTCACGTTTTGTTCATATTTTCGAAAGAAAGAATTTTAAGCAAAAAAATCAAATATTTGCTACAAAGTAAAGGGGAATTAACGGGCAAAATAAGTTTCATACAAGGCGTCACATTTTCTTTGAAAATTTGTCACAAAATATTCAATTATGTCGATGTGTATTGATATATCAATGTTGAAGCAAACATACAAAGCTAATTTTGCAGTTATTCCTAAAGAAATAGTTAAGAAATGGGAGCTAGATCCTTTTATTTACATTTATTCATACCAAATTATGTGATAGAATATCGCAAGGTTGAAGCACTCTAACCCCATTGGTACAGTCACTATATTAGAATATTTTTAATATAAAAAAATAAAGCAAAAGGGACGAAAAAAATGTCATTTTGTATTACAATAGTAGTGGCCTACAAATAAGGGGGAAGAGAGTCTGTATAAAAATGTCGTTATCTAGCGAAAGATAGCGCATTTTGAATGTTCATCAATATAGGCTTCGCATCATGTGTTGTTAGAAAGGAGAGTTTTAAGTGAAACCAAAAAAAGGATTTTGGAAGCTAGTAGGTTTACTATCTGCGCTTTCACTAGTATTTTTGAGCGGTTGTTCAAAGCTTGCTGTATTGAACCCGCAAGGTCCTGTTGCAAAAACGCAATCTGATTTAATCATTTGGTCTATGTGGATGATGTTGATCGTGGTTGTTGTCGTATTTGCTATTTTTATATTTGTTCTTGTCAAATATCGTGAAAAACCTGAAAACATGGACTATGAGCCACCTGAGCAAGAAGGTAACTTAAAGATGGAGGTTATTTGGACAGCATTCCCAATCATCATCTTAATTCTATTAGCAGTGCCAACTGTTAAAGCGATCTATTCTGCAGAAGAAGTACCGGCAGAATCAAAGGATAAAGATCCAATCGTGATTCACGTTACATCTGCAAACTGGAAATGGATTTTCAGTTATCCGGAACAAAATATCGAGACGGTTAACTACGTAAACATTCCAGCGGATACGCCAGTGAAATTTGAGTTAACAGCTCAAGGGCCTATGAACTCATTCTGGGTACCAGAACTTGGCGGACAAAAATATTCGATGAACAACATGTCAATGCCATTATACTTAGAAGCTGATAAGCCTGGTTCTTATATGGGACGTAGTGCTAACTTCTCTGGTGAACATTTCACTCAAATGCAGTTCGAAGTTCAAGCTCAAACGGACAAAGACTTCAAAGAGTGGGTTAGCGACGTAAAAGGCACAGCTGGTAAACTGACTGAAAAGAAATATGATCAAATCCTAAGCCCAGGCGTTGTTGGTCGTCAAACTTACAACGGTACACATTTAAAATGGATTGACCATGCAAAAGATGTATACATTCCTGGCAAAGAGCTAGAACGTGGTACAGGACATGATCACAGCAAGATGAAAGAAGACGAAAAAACGAGTAATGAAGAAATGGAAAACATGGATCACTCAAATCATGAATAACATTCATTTATTACACTAAATAACGTAATGATTGGGGGAAGACATAATGAAGCTAGATGAATTTTTCGTCACTGGCGAACCTATGATTTACGCTGCTGATGCAGCAATCGCTATGACGGTCATCGGTATCGTTTTTGTCTTAACATATTTCAAGAAATGGAAATGGTTATGGACAGAATGGTTAACAACAGTTGACCATAAAAGACTCGGTGTCATGTACATCCTTTCAGCTGTATTAATGCTTTTCCGCGGCGGAATCGATGGAATCATGATGCGTATGCAGCTTGCATTCCCGGGTATGAACATTTTAGATGAACATCACTACAACGGAGTCTTCACGGCTCACGGTGTTATCATGATCTTATTCATGGCAATGCCATTTATTATCGGACTAATGAACGTAATCGTTCCATTACAAATTGGTGCGCGTGACGTAGCATATCCGTTCTTAAACGCAATTAGTTTCTGGACATTCTTTATGGGAGCAATGCTATTTAACCTTTCTTTCGTAATCGGAGGAGCTCCTGATGCAGGTTGGACAAGTTACTTCCCGCTTGCAGGTAAAGAATTCAGTGAGGGCATCGGAAATAACTTCTATGCCGTTTCACTACAGATTGCTGGTGCTGGTACATTAATGACTGGTATCAACTTCTTTGTAACAATTTTAAAAATGCGTGCTCCTGGCATGACAATGATGAAAATGCCAATGTTTACTTGGTCAATCTTCATCACATCAATTATTATCATTTTCGCGTTCCCTGTATTAACAGTAGCGCTTGCACTTATGACACTTGACCGTGTATTCGGAACAGCCTTCTTTACAATGGCTAACGGCGGTCTTCCAATGATGTGGGCTAACTTATTCTGGATTTGGGGTCACCCTGAAGTATATATCGTTATTTTACCGGTATTCGGTGTCTTCTCAGAAGTTATCAGTACACATTCTCGTAAGAACTTATTCGGTTATAAAGCAATGGTTGTATCAATGGTCGGTATCGCATTCTTAAGTTACCTTGTATGGGTGCATCACTTCTTTACAATGGGTAACTCACCGTCAGTTAACTCGTTCTTCTCAATCACAACGATGTTAATTGCCGTACCAACCGGAGTTAAAATCTTTAACTGGCTCTTTACAATGTATAAAGGCCGTATCAAATTTACGACTGCGATGCTTTGGTCATTAGCGTTTATTCCAAACTTCGTAATCGGTGGGGTAACAGGGGTTATGCTTGCGATGGCATCAGCCGATTATCAATATCATAACAGTTACTTCCTAATCGCTCACTTCCACTATGTATTAATCTCTGGTACAGTGTTTGGCTGTTTCGCAGGTTTATACTTCTGGTATCCAAAAATTTTCGGTCACACGTTGAACGAAAAATTAGGAAAAATTTCATTCTGGATTTTTGTTGTTGGATTTAACGTATGTTTCTTCCCACAATTCTTCCTAGGTTTAGACGGTATGACTCGTCGTATGCAAACTTATGCAGACAACCTTGGCTGGAACGGATTAAACTTAGTTTCAACAATCGGTGCATTCTTAATGGGTCTTGGCTTCTTCGTATTAGTAGTTAACTTATTATACAGTGCATGGAAAAACAAACGCGACACTGCAAACGATCCTTGGGATGGTCGTACACTTGAGTGGTGGACTAAATCACCAGTTCAAGCTTACAACTTTGCAGTAATTCCTCATGTGAAAGAAATGGATGCATTCTGGCACATGAAAAAACGTAATGAAACAGAAATTAAAGCAGAAGACTTAAAACCAATTCACTTACCAAGCAACTCTGGTGTGCCGTTTATCTCAGGTATTTTCTGGTTTATCGGTGGATTTGGCTTAGTATTTGAATGGATTCCAATGGCAATCGTTGGATTGGCAGGTATTTTTGCTTGTATGCTTGCTCGTTCATTTGATTATGATCCGGGCTTCTATGTAAAAGTAGATGAAATCAAGAAGGTTGAAGGAATTACAGGGGGTGACAAATAATGGCAGGACATTTAGATAAATCATTGCCGTTAGAATACCAAGAAGAACAAAGTCGCCTGAATATCCTTGGATTCTGGATTTTCTTAGGTGCCGAGATCGCGTTGTTCTCTACGCTGTTCGTAACGTACTTAACGTACCATACGCGTACAGCGGGTGGCCCTACTGCAGAAGAACTGTTCGTTGTTAAAGATTTTATGATCGAAACGCTGTTACTACTATTCAGTAGTTTCACGATGGGAATTGCCATCTTTAAAATGCGTAATAATGATTTAAAAGGACTTTTAGTTTGGTTCGTTATTACGCTTGTCCTTGGTGGAGGATTCCTTTTCTACGAAATTCGTGAGTTTTACATGTACGCAGTTCACGAAGGTGCAACAATGCAAACAAGTGCCTTCTTATCAGGGTTCTTTACACTACTTGGAACGCACGGTCTTCACGTAACAGTCGGTGTATTCTGGGCAATCAGTATTATTATTCAATTAGTAAGACGAGGATTAACACCAGTTACTGCTCGTAAAGTATTTATTATCGGTTTATACTGGCATTTCCTTGATGTTGTATGGATCTTCATCTTCACGCTTGTATACTTGAACGGATTGGTGGGATAAGACATGGAAAATAAACAAGGCCAAAAAGCAGGTTTTCCGCTTAGTCATGTATTTGGGCTTATCCTTTCACTAGCCTTAACATTCGCAGCGCTTGGTTTAGTAGTGCTAGCTGATCTATCAAGAAGCATTACGATGACTCTTATCATGATCCTAGCGTTATTACAAGCAGCAATGCAGCTAGTAATGTTCATGCACATGACTGAAAGTGAAAATGGTAAAGTACAGGTTGCAAACATTCTTTACAGTTTCTTTATTGCACTTTGTATCGTTGTTGGTACACTGTGGATTCTTGCAGCTCACTTTAACCATTAAAAATAAAACCACTTACTTCGGTAAGTGGTTTATTTTTTTTCATTCAGTTTATATTTCAACGTTTGATATTCTCCCGTGGGAACTTTTTTTACTACTTTTCCTTTATCATCTCTATAAACATTTACTTGTTCGTACACTTCAATTCGGTATCCGCCTCTTTTTTCTGTTTTAACATGAACTTCTTTGACCGACATGTTTAATTGTTCCGCCTCGCCTTCATCTGCAGAGGTTTCAACAGCTCCTCCATCAAGTGAAAGGTGAGATAAGCTGTCAAACGACTGCTGGGAATTGTTATCAACATAGCTTGTCACGACTAAAATGCCGGCAAAAAACAATACTAAAAAAAGCGTCCGGACTTTCATCTTCATCTTAAAACACCCCCGTAAACTGACAAACCAGCACGACTGCACCTAATATCCAAACGTAAATTGCAAACGTTTTTAATGAATGATGCTTTAAATAATTGATCATCCATTTTACCGCTACATAACCAAATAAAGCAGATGAAAGGGTGGCGACGAATAAAAAGAAAACGGAAAGCTGCTCGACTTCACCTGTGACTACATCTTTTAACTGAAGTAACACCGCTCCACAAATAGCGGGAGTCGACAATAAAAATGAAAAGTAAGCGGCTGTTTCACGGTCTAATTTTCGCATTAACGCAGCTACCATCGTTAAGCCCGATCGAGATACAGCAGGGAATATCGCAGCTGCTTGAAACGAGCCGATAAAAAAGGCATCTCCGTATGAAATATGATCCATTTTTTTATAGCCATTTTTTACGGAATCACCAAACCATAAAAGCAGTCCCGTCGCAAGAAATTCCCAGCCAATCGTTAAGCCAGATTTAGAAATACTGTCAAAATAGTCTTTGAACAAAAGACCAATCGCAACTGCAGGGATTGTTCCTATCACTAAAAGCCCTGTAAGCTTGCTAAAGGGATGACGAATAATATGCCATAGCTCACGCTTATAAAAGACAAATACAGCAAGCAGAGTGCCCATATGCAGCATCGTATCTAAATACAGTCCTGCATCGTCTAAGCCAAATAAGTGGCGTCCTAAATACAAATGCCCCGTGCTGCTTATCGGTAAAAACTCTGTAAGCCCTTGAATGATTCCCAAAATAAATGCTTCAAACCACGACATCTTATCACCTCATACAGCGTGTCCTTATTAGTAGTGTATAGAGGAAGTTCTGAGAACATGACAAAAACATGGAAGTATAGGCATTCATTTAGTGAAATAAATACATAAAAATAGGTCATAGTATAAGAAGAGACGACCATTCTTATCTCCATCTCATCCACAATGAATGGAAAGAGGTGCTAAAAATGATACGAAAATGGGTTGCTGTATGCGTCGTATTCGCTGCTTTTATTTTTCCGCAGGCAGTAAGTGCTGAACAGCCAAAAGTAGAGATATTTCAAATTGAAACGGGCAGAGTCGTTCGTTCAACGCTCAAACCCCCAAGTGTTCAAAAAGAAGCCGAAAAAAGTATTGCGTCCATTACTGGTTTATATAAAAAGGCAAGTCCGCTTCCTAAAAAAGGCTATCTTGTTAAAGTACCTCTTGATCCAGCCGTAAAAATTGAAAATAGTGCGGTCAACACGCTGGCAAGTGAAGTTATTTTTGTTCTTGAGCCGAATCAAAAGCCAATCATGATGGTATTTGACAATGAAAATAGAACCTATTTTTTTGAATTCACTCATGATTTAACTCTTCTCAGAAAAGCATTACAGCTATAAGTCATCGAAATGATGGCTTTTTTTTACATAGACAGTTGACAGTTTATTATGATAAATGTAATATATTTAGAAAAGTCAGAAATAATAAGGGGGAGAATTATGTGATAGCTCTACGACCGTTCTCCAAAAAAGACTTTAAACAGCTAATGGATTGGATTCCCTCCGAGTCATTTATGGTGCAATGGAGCGGCTCTAGCTTTTCTTTTCCGCTTACTCCTAGACAGTTAAAACACTACATTCGATATGCAAATGAAGATGGTGCTTCTACCTATGCTTTTTCCGTCATAGATGAAAATGAACAGCTTATTGGGCATATTTCTCTTGCTCATATTGATTATTATCATAAAACAGGAAGAATTGGCCGAGTGCTGCTTGGTGAAAAGTATAGAGGAAAAGGGCTTTGCTCGCACATGTTTGAAAAAGTGTTAGCTTTCGGTTTTGAAGAACTGGGTCTTCACCGAATTTCGCTCGGCGTCTTTGATTTTAACGAGCGGGCGATTCAGTCCTATGAACGAATTGGCTTTACACGCGAAGGCCTTCTTCGAGATGTCCGGCTTGTAGATGGACAGTACTGGAGCTTAATTGAAATGAGTATGTTAGAAAGTGAATGGGCACAGCGTGATGTGCATCAAAAATCAAGCTAAAATCTACTAGTGAAAAGCCAGCTTCTCAACAAGCAGGCTTTTTTGACGTGTGCTTAAATTTCTCTAAAAAGGTATAAATTTTCATTCATTAAGGCATATAGAGAGTAAGTGATGTGTAAAGGAGACCGTATGAATGAAAAAATACAAAATAGGGATCTTAGCGGCATGTATTTTGCTTTTAGGAACCGCTGGATTTGGAATTGCCTATCAACAGCAAACATCTGCTAAAGAGCAGTCTCACTCGTTTAATGTACTGGTGATGGGCGTAGATGAAAGGCCGGGAGATACAGGCCGCTCAGATGTATTAATGGTGGTCAACTTAGATACGAGCCACAATAAAGCAAAAGTTATGCCGATCCCTAGAGATACACGCGTGCACATTGATGGAAAAGGAACGGATGAGAAAATTAATCATGCTTATCGATACGGAGGGATTCCTTTAACCGTGCGCACGGTTGAGAAATTCTTAGATATCGATGTCGATTATTATGTGAAAGTAAATATGGAAGGCTTTAAAGATGTAGTAGATGAACTTGGCGGAGTGAACGTTAAGAACCCGTTTCCTTTTGTGTTTGATTCATTTATCTTTCCTGAAGGAGAAAATGCGTTGAACGGCGAAAAAGCTCTTGCTTATGTGAGGATGAGACACGAAGATCCAAAAGGAGATTTAGGAAGAAATAATCGCCAGCGCCAAGTAGTGGAAGCTCTATTAGATAAAGGAATGAACATGTCAACGGTGAAAAACATTCCAAGTCTCCTCACGCTTGTAAAAAAGCATATTCGAACGAATATTGATGTCAGCGATGCATTTACGATGTATAACATCATTAAGAATGGCCGGCCTGATTTCGAAACGGTAACGGTAAAAGGAGAAGGGCAAATGGTAGATGGTACATGGTATTATGTTGTCAAACCATCTGAAAAAAAACAGCTGAGCGCTATGTTTCAACAAACCAATGAATAAAAAAGAGGGCTGAAAAAATTCAGCCCTCTTTTTATTCACCAATTTCTTCTTGACGCTGCAAGCAGGAAATTTGTTTTTTCTCTGGATGGACACCAAATGTATAGCCCCACGTTTGCAATTTATCTAGAATGATTTCGTCTTTTTTAAAGCCAAAGATCATCACTACATCTTGGTTTTCATCTAAAAGCAAATACTTTTCATCTTTGCGCCACATCGTTAAGTTTGACGCGTAGAAAAGATTCCAGCCGTTATTCATGCGATGACCGGTTGCTTGGTTTTTATAGTTGACAATCATATTTCTTCCTCCATTAGTGAATCTTTCTAAAAGTAAAACTTCAAAGAATATTATAAACGTTCTATTCCTAGAAATCTATTATTTATCCTGTTGAGGGGAACTCGCCGTGATGTTTATAAAATACATGTGATAAAAGATTTAGTATATAAGGATATATTTGTATAAAACGAGAGTCGATAAGTAAGAAAACGGAGAAAAGGAGGGTCTAAAAGCGTATATAATTGAAAAAAATATAAGTTATCTAGCTTTAAAGACTTAAAAACACGCTTTTCAGACCATGGACATGCTTTTTCAAATTTCTACCTACAAGAAAGAAGGCAGAGGTGCGAAATGTGTAGGTGAATCTAAATGAGTTTACGGTAAACATGAGGCCCCAAAACGTGGTACATGCTAGAAAAGGGGGAAATTCAACGATGTCAAAAAAAGCGCTATGGATTAAAAATGCTTCGCAAGTTGTAACGGCCAAAGAAAATAAAGGTCCTTTAGCTGGAAAAGAAATGAGGAACTTGACGGTGATTGAAAATGGCTCAGTCTGGATAGAAGGAGATCAAATTGTGACCGTAGGTACAACAAAAGAGCTAGAACAAAAATATGAAAGGGAAAGAAATGACGCAACGATTATTGATGCTTCTCATAAAATTGTGACTCCGGGTCTGATTGATCCCCATACACACGCTGTGTACGCTGGCTCGCGTGAAGAAGAATTTTATAGGCGGTTTGAAAGGCCAACTTCTTACTTGGATTTATTAGAAGAAGGTGGAGGTATTCACTCCACTGTCGTTCAAACACAGGAAGAGTATGCGTACCGGATTTATCAGCAGAGCTATGAGCGTCTTACGTCTTTTCTAGCTCACGGAGTCACAACTATAGAAGTGAAAAGCGGGTATGGCTTAGAACTAGAAACAGAACTAAAGCAGCTGCAAATCGCTAAAATGCTGAATGATACGCACGCAGTTGATGTAGTAAGTACCTTTTTAGGCGCACACGTCGTACCTCTTGTATATAAAAAAGATACGCAGAAATACGTCAATTTACTTATTCACGAAATGATTCCTCAAATTTCTTCTTATAACCTTGCAGCATTTAATGATGCTGTATGTCTTCCAAATGCTTTTTCATTCAAACAATGTCAAGAAATACTCGAAGCCGGGAAAAGATATGGCATGCTTCCTAAAATACATGCCGACCCCTTTGAATACTGCAGAGGAGCGGAGCTCGCAGCAGAGGTAGGAGCGATATCAGCAGATTATCTTTTGTATGCTTCTGATGAAGGATTAAAGAAACTGGCTGAAAAACGGATCGTAGCCACACTTTTACCCGGGAATTCCTTATTTGTTGGAATGAAATGGCCAGATGCTAGAAAAATGATCGATTTAGGAGTTCCGGTTACTCTTTCTACAGACTGCAATCCAGGTTCATCTCCAACGACTTCACAGCAATTTGTGATGAACCTGGCATGTATGAATATGAACATGAGTCCTGAAGAAGTGCTTGTAGCCACAACTCTTAACGCAGCTCATGCTATTAATCAAGGAGATAAGATTGGGAGTATTGAAGCCGGAAAACAGGCTGACCTAGCGATTTTTAATGTCTCTAGTTATCGAACCCTTCAATATCAGTATGGCTTAAATCATATTGACTGCGTAGTAAAAAAAGGAGAAGTAGTTGTAGAAAACGGAAAAGTTTTGTAAAACAAGTTTATAGAAAAAGAGAAAAGGGTAAAGAATAGAGAATTTGTCACACATGCAAAGGCAGGGAATTTAGATATGATTACAAAACAAAATGTTATTCCATTACTAAAAGAAGCTTGCCCATCTTTTGAGCCAAGCGAAGAAGTGGACCTCAACGATAAAGACGAGCTGCAGCATGAATTAAGCCGTGTTGCGGGTCATTTAATCTCTCTTGAATATAACGGCCAGCTCCAGCGTGAACCGGACGTATTTGAAGCGATTGAACAGCTGTATATAGAAGGTGAAGCTGATGTGAAAGAAGCTGTTACAACGGGACTCTTTCAAGCAATGCATGAAATGATTATAGATCAGCAAATTAGCCCAGAAGAAATTGGAATGCTATTAAAACCTCACTCACTGAAGTGGTGGAAAACGATTGACCATTTTAGCGAAAACAGTGCTGAACAGTAAGGAAAAAGAACGTCATGGAAACATGATGTCCGTGACGTTCTTTTCTTTTACTGTTCTTTTTTCAGCTGTCTCTCTAAAATAAAAGGACCAAATGGAATAACCGACATAAGAAATGCAAATAAAGAGCGGCCGATTGACCATTTATGCGCGAATTTCACATGAACGACTGCAAGAGCGTACAGCACAAAAAGTGCACCGTGTGCTGCGCCTACAACTGATACAGCTTCGGGTATGCCTGCTGCATATTTTAGCGGCATAGCAATGCCAAGCAGCAGTAAAAATGAAATTCCTTCTAAAATTCCTACTAAACGCAGGCGACCGATTGGTGATGTAAGAACCATGTTTTCTCCTCCCGTAACGACGGAATAAATTTCTGTATCAATGACAAAAATGTACCATAGCGAGCTCTTCATATACAAGCATCATTTGTATCTGTCACAAAAAAGTCGAAAACGCTTTAATTTGCTTTATAGAAGTATTTTGTTTGAAAAACTGACATACTCTTGTGATGCAAGGGATAAAAGAGCACACTACGTGTTGACAAGTTATTTTAATTATTTTATATGTATAGTATCGAAAACGTATGAGAGGATTTTTTACCATGACAAACCGAAAACAGCAAAGAGAGAAAATTTTAGATGCTGCTTTTGAAGTGTTCGGATCCAAAGGCTACTATGAAGCAAAAATGATTGATATTGCTAAACTAGCAGGTGTATCTAAAGGAACGCTTTACTTGTACTTTTCGTCTAAAGAGTCGCTTTATATCGCTGTGAACAATCGTTCGTTTGATGAGTTTTTGTATCATGCAAAGCGAAGAACGGATGAATGCCAAACGTTTCATGAAAAGCTGTATTCAATTGCGAAGCATCACCTGCTCTTTTTTTACGAAACTAAAAAATATCCGGACTCTTTTTGGCAAGCCCCTCACCAAATGCCAGAAATGATGGGTCGTCTTCATCAATTTTTTGAGGATTATCACGGGCTTGTTGCTAAATTGATTGAAGAGCAGAAAATAAAAAATGCTTTCTTACACTCAAAAGCGTTTTGCAGCATGTTAAATGGGTATAAGATGGATATCGTTTCCGACGATGATATAACAGAAGAAGATATCATGAACTATGCGGAGTTCATTGTGAACTTATACATTGAAGGCTGCTATTTTGAGACCCAAAAATGACTCGTCGGTACTGGTTGATAATGGAGGGATATGATGAATACCAGCAGCACAGTAATTAATTTTTCATATTTTCAAGAACAAACCGTTACCAAGGTTAACACAGACAATACCCTGCCGTTTTCTCTTGGATTTAGTAAAGGTGGACTTGTGGCAGAATGTCCATGGAGACTAAAAAACAAACGCAGCATCTTGCTTGGTCAAGCGGACTGGAAATCGCTACATTCTGCCGAGCAGCGTCAGCAAGTCGAAGCACTGCTGCTTGGCCAGCACATTATCTCTATACAGTGGTATGAAGATATCGGTATACTTCGAATTACATTTTCTAATGGGTATGCGCTAGATATGTTTCACGACAGCTCTTTTTTTGAAGGTTGGGATTTATATGGTCAAGACGGCTTTTCTTTTATCTCGCTGCCAGGGGGAGCGTGCGACCATCAAATTTCAGTTTGTATAGACAGTTCATCAGCACATGAAAGGAGGTGAGTTTTTTTCACGAAAAACTGACCCGCGGGTACTCTAAAATTGTTAAAAAAAAATAAAACGGGTCTGCAGCTATTAAAGGATGAAGGCTTTTCAAATAACTTAGTTACGTAACGGAGGAAAAAGATGAATTTTTTGACGAGATTTAGTTTAAAAAATGCGGTAGCTGTGTTTATCGTTTCATTTTTACTTATTTTAGCGGGGCTATATTCATTTTCAAAACTAAAAATTGATTTACTGCCGAATATCGAATTTCCGCAGCTGTCCATTGAAGCAACGTATCCCGGGGCTTCTCCTGATGACGTAAATGAAAGCGTCACGTCGAAAATCGAAGACCAAGTGAAAGGAATTGAAGGCGTTAAAAGCGTACAAAGCGTATCGTATGAAAACGTTGGTATTATTAATTTAGAATTCCCGTTTAATACGGATTTAGATAAAGTTGAACAGCAAATTAACTCGTCGATAAAAGAATTAGATTTACCAGAGTCATCAAATGTAGACGTAAACCGTTTTTCATTTGGTTCATTCCCGATTTTCAACATTTCACTGTTTGCGAAAGATGATGCAAATCTTGAAAAAGTATTAAACGATGAAGTGATTCCTGAATTGAATAAAATTCAAGGTATTAACTCCGTCTCAGTTGGCGGCGTGAAAGAGGACCTTTTACAAATTACGGTCGATAAAGAAAAAGCAGCTCAAGCTGGCTTAACGCTTGATGGGATGAAAGAACAAATTAATCAAAAAGCTGTTTCATTCCCAGCAGGAACATTAAACGGAAAAGAGCTTCAAATTCCAGTGCGAGTAGAAGAAAAAGTTGCGACGATCGATGCATTAAAGAAAATCCAGCTGAAATCTACGATGAATCCTGAAGCAAAGCCTGTGAAGCTTGGCGATATTGCCAAAGTCGAAGCCGTAACAGAACAAGGCGAATATACACGCTATGACGGCAAAGATGCACTGTCGATGGCCATCACAAAAAAACAAGATGCTAATACGGTTGAAGTGGCGAGCGAAACGATGAAAATTTTGAAAAAATATGACGATCAGTTAGACTACGCAATCGGCTTTGACTCAGCTGACGGCATTGAAAAGTCTGTTGAAACATTAGTGCGCGAAGGATTGCTCGGAGCATTATTTGCGTCACTTGCCGTGCTGATTTTCTTGCGTAACTTCCGCGCTACGATCATTGCCATTATATCGATTCCATTATCGCTGTTAGTATCAGCTATTTTCTTAAACCAGCTTGATATTTCACTTAACATTATGACACTAGGCGGAATGGCTGTAGCCGTTGGGCGCGTAGTGGATGACAGTATTGTTGTGATTGAAAATATTTTTAGACGCGTTCGCCGTTCAGAAGAAGGCATGAGCAACGAGCTTGTCGAATCGTCCACAAAAGAGATTTTAAAAGCCATTACCTCGTCTACCATTACAACGGTTGTCGTATTCTTGCCAATCGGCTTTGTAGGAGGAATTACAGGAGAGTTCTTCTTGCCGTTTGCCTTAACAGTTGTTTTTTCACTGTTAGCATCTCTTCTTGTAGCGATTACAATCGTGCCGATTTTAGCAAAGTTTGCATTTAAAAAAGTACCGCCTGAAGAAAAAGAAGGAAAGCTGCAGCGCGGATATGCAAAAGCGATTGCATGGTCGCTTAATCATAAAATCAAAATTTTAATTTTATCCTTTATTTTACTGTTTGGCTCATTTGCACTTGTTCCTTCACTTGGCTTTACGTTTATTCCAAATGAAGAACAAAAAATGCTTCAGACCAACGTTCAATTACCGGCATCTACATCACTTGAAAAAACAAACGATGTATCTTTAAAAATTGAAAAGATGTTTGCGGATCAAAATGAAATTTCCGATGTTACCACGGAAGTTGGATCACGCGACTTTTCAACAGGTGTAAAACGCCCGAACCAAGTTGGCTATTTCTTGAACGTAAAAGAAGGCGTGAATGTTGATACGTTTATTGATAAAGTTCAAAAGAAAATGGAAAGCATCACGAAAGAAGAATCACCGAAAGCAACAGTTAATGTACAAGAAGCATCAACAGGAGGGCCTCCTACAAATAATAACGTAACGGTTGATTTATATTCTTCTAATTTAAATGACTTGCAAAAGGCAGCTAAGCAAGTGGAAAACCACTTAAACAAAGACAAACGTCTTAAATATGTAACAAATAACTTCTCAGATAAGCAAAAGCAGCTTGTAGTAGAAGTAGATCCTGATAAAGCCGCAGAGTACGGAGTATCTGGATTTCAGCTGCTTGGTACAATCTCCGACCAAACCAAACCAGTATCCGTTGGAGACTTAAAATTAGATAATACAAAACGAGCGGTTCAGCTTTCGTACGATAAAGACCTTAGTTCAGTAAAAGAAATTAAAGATCTTCAAGTATTTACAGAACGAGGGCCTGTGTTAGTAAAAGATATTGCTGACGTTCGTACAATTGATACGTTCACTTCTATTCAAAAGCTTGACGGCAAAGTATTTGCGCGAGTGGAAGCAGATATTAAAGGCGATGATGTTCAAGCTGTGACCAAAGATGTTGTAGATGGAGTGAAAAAGTTAGACTTGCCAAAAGATGTGAGCTTGGACGGTGGAGGCGGAAGCGACGAGACAGTGGAAGTCTTCCAATCTCTAGGTCTAGCTATTTTAACGGCAATCGGCCTTGTGTATTTAACGATGCTCGTTACGTTTGGAAAAGCGCGTATTCCATTTATCATTTTATCGTCACTCATTTTTGTGCCAATCGGTTCGTTAGTTGGTCTAGTACTTGCAAAAGAACCGCTGTCCGTCAGCGTCATGATTGGATTCTTAATGCTGATTGGAATTGTTACAACAAACGCGATTGTACTTGTAGATCGAATTACCCAAAATCGTGAACAAAAAGGCATGACGATCCGCCAATCCCTTATTGAAGCTGGGAAAACGCGCTTGCGTCCAATTTTAATGACGGCGTTTGCTACCATTGCTGCATTAATTCCGCTGGCGCTTACTACATCAAGCGGAACGCTGATTTCAAAAGGCTTAGCTATCACGGTGATCGGAGGGCTTGCGTCATCTACCCTTCTTACCTTAATTATTATTCCAGTGGTATACGAACTCTTCTTCGCAAAGCAAGTGAAAAGAGAAAAACAGCTGGAAAAAGAAACGACATAAGAACTATTTTCTAATAGAGGAAAATATGACCATAGACTATATGTTATAATAAAAGTACGTTTTAACCCCTTATATTATAGAAAAAGAAGCGGCGCTTTCAAGCGCCGCTTCTTTTTTATGTAAAGTCATTATTTACAAAAAATGATTAAATGTCTTGTATGGAGGGAAAGAGTGTTAACAGGAAGCTTTACTATATCATCGTAGAGTTATCTAAAAAACATACAAAGTACAGGAGTGTCGTTTTCGTGAGTTCAACAAAGAAAGTTGTATTTATCAGTTCCATTATCTTAAATGTCCTTTTCATAGGTGTTTTTGCTTTTTATGCAACAAGCAGCAGCGCGATGAAAAATCCGCTGTCATCTAAGGATTCGTCTAAGCAAAGCTATAGAGATAATCCTTATTACATTGAACGGACCACTTTGTTCAAGCAATTAAGTATTCCTAAAGAGTCAATCGTATTTCTCGGTGATAGCATTACCCAGCGCTCTGAATGGAGCGAACTTTTTCATAATAAGCAGATTGTCAATCGAGGCGTAGCCGATGATACAACAGAAGGGGTATTGCATCGTCTAAAAAGTATTACAGATGCTAAGCCAAAAAAGATTTTCTTAATGATTGGCATTAACGATTTAAATGAGCAAAAATCTGTAAAAAAAACCAAAGCCAATTACGCTGAAATTCTTGAACGTATTCATAAAGAATCACCGAATACAAAAGTCTATATTCAAAGTGTACTGCCCGTGAACAATAAAAAATGCGGCGACGCAGTGGACAATAAAGATGTTATCGCATTAAATAACTATTTAAAGCGTCTAGCTAAGAAACACAATGATTCTTACATTGACCTGTATTCGAAAGTATCTACACATAATCAGTTAAAAAGTAATTTCACGGTTGATGGTCTTCATTTAAAAGGCCAAGGCTATGCTATTTGGAAACAAGAGGTTCAGGCATACGTAAACCAATAAAAAAAGCGCTCCGAAAGGAGCGCTTTTTTTTAGATAAGCTCTGGTAAATGTTTTTTAGCATCGTATTCGACAAGAGCATCTCCGTTTTTGATGCGCTGTAAATAATCAGGATTTGAAATAAGCGGGCGGCCAATAGCAGCTACGTCGATCCAGCCGGCTTGCAGCGCTTTTTCAGCTGATTCAGGCGTTAAGTCACCTACGCCGATAATCGGTCCATCCCAGTACTTACGCGTAATTTCATAAAGATTTTGACCGTTTTGAACATCTTCATAAAAATCCAGCATAGACGGATGGATGATCTCAATTCCTGTTTCTTTAAATGCTTCTGTATACGTTTGAATAGCTTTTTCAGTGTCGTCCCAGCGGTAGTCTGGTTTATCAAGCTTATGAGGAGAGAAGCGAATCACAACGCGCTCTTTTCCAATGGCGTCGATAACAGCCGAAATCACTTCTTTCATAAACGTTAATCGCTGTGCAAGGTCGCCTCCGTATTCATCAGTGCGTTTATTAGACCAGTCTGAATTAAACTGATCGATTAAATAGCCGTGAGCACCGTGAATTTCAACGCCATCAAATCCTGCTTCAATGGCATTTTTAGCGGCTTGAGCGTACTGTTCTACAACTTCTTTAATATCTTCTTTTGACATTTCTTCAGGCTCTTCGTAGGGCTTGCGGAAACGAGGCACTTGGCCTTGTGCCGCAATAGCGGAAGGGGCCTGAGGCTTATGCCCATTGATTAACCCGGAATGACTCAAGCGGCCAACGTGCCAAATTTGAGCGATAATCGTGCCGCCTTCTTCATGAACAGCTTCTGTTACAGGCTTCCATGAATCAATTTGTTCTTGGGTATAGATACCCGGAACGCCAGGATTTCCTTTTGCGCGTTCGCTGATAACAATTCCTTCACTAATAATTAAGCCAATACCATCCTTTGCGCGGCGGCGGTAATAGTCTACAACGTCTTGACCGACTACGCCTGTCTCTGGATCAGCAAAGCATCTTGTCATCGGTGCCATTGCTGTACGAGTGTGTAAATCAAATGCTTCAATGTTTGTTGGTTGGAATAGTTTTTCAAATTTACTCATTTTATATTCAGCTCCTTAAGAGGAAAGTATAGCTGCGAACGTTTTGCAGCGGGTTCAGTTTATTGTAACAGGGGATTTGTTTTATCTTCAAACATTTCGACTTCCGAAAAAGTTCAGAAAAAAAAGCCGGCTGTCTTTACAGCCAACTTTTACAACATTAATGCTGTTTATTAGGAAGTTTTTTCTCAGGATGTCCAGTAGCTTGACCCTGCTTGTTTTTACGCTGCTTTTCTTGATTGTCATTCAGTTTTTGAACAAATTCATTTGTGTTTTCCATTATCCAAACCTCCTTTATGAACTTTCCCTGTTACTATAACCCATTGCACGTAAAAACATGACGCGAATCCGTTAAAAGCAACTTCATATGTGCACTGGTATATAGAAATCAACAGGAAAATCGTGTATACTGTTGTAAAAATAATGTTAATGTTTCGTGAGTTTATAATTTCTTATTCATTCATGAACAAGAAAAGGTGTTACGCAATGAGTGATTTTTTTAGCGGGAAAGAAATGTCGTTTATTTTGATTTTGACATTCAGCGTGTACATATTTGTCTGGAATGTGCCCCTTCAGGCGACAAATGCCATGATGATCTACTTTATCCTGCTGTTTTTGTATACAGTCAGTAAACTGCTTTTTTCTCCTCAGTTCCGACAATTTCCGCTTGTTAAGGTGCTTTTGGCCATTTTATTCGTTCTTATGCTGGCTGAAATAATCGTTGCTTACAGCACTCATAGCATAAAGATTACAGATTTAAATCATATTTTCGATTATTTTAGTCATATGGATTTGTATTCATAGTATGTACAGCAAACAAATGATTTACCACGATATCCTCTCCGAGTGCTGGCTGTGCTTTTTTATATTTTTTACACACTGCTTGCACAAGGAAAGAGAAAGCGTACGTTCTTTGACCAAAAGATCAGGGGAATGCCAAATTTCTTTGAATAGCTCTGTTAAGATGCTTTCGCAAGCATGTGGATCTTTTACTGCTGAATAGACAAGACGATACAAAAGCGATTCATATCGATTGTAAAGCTGATGAAGTGCTTCTTTCTTTCGGATTTTTATCTCTTGAATGAGTAAAAGATCATTGTTCATAACCGAGCCCCTTCGAAAATCAATTATAGTTCATTGTACCCTCGTTAAGATGAGTATAAACACCTAAAAAGGAGAGGCTTATGAGCGATGTAGTATCAAAAAAAACAAGGCAAAATATTCAACGAGATATCGAACAAGGGAACTTGGGGAAAGTGAGAGACCGCCTGCACAGTTTGCTCGTTACGTATCCAAATGAGCTGATAAACTTATTGTAGCTGGATGTGCATTGATTTTCCTTACAGTCGTCAGTTTACTAATCATTGGCGTATATACAGTTTGTACATGGCTGTTTTCATGAAGAAAAGGTGCACAGATGTGCACCTTTTCTTTATGAATGCTGCTTCACTACGTGATTTACAATTTTTTCGGCTGCAGCGGCGGGTCCAGCTGCCTGTTCGAAACTTACGTTGATTTCTTTTATCCCTTTCTTGTAGCGGTCGTCATGTATGACTTCGTCAACGGCACTCCTTAAAAGCGAGGCATTTACCGTTTCTTTTGCTAAGCGATACCCGGCGTTTAGCTCCACGAGCCTTTGAGCAACGAGCGGCTGATCTTTTCCGTGAGGTAAAACGACTAACGGTACGTTAAAATGAATAGCTTCATTTACACTGTTCATGCCTCCGTGCGTGATAAAAACGTCAGCTTCTTTTAACACGTCAAGCTGAGGAACATAGGGCGAAATAATAAAATGCTCTGGTGCTTTTCTTATCTTTTTAAAATCAGCCCGGTCTCCTGCTGCAATCACAACTTTTCCATCAAAGTCGCTAAATGCGTCGATGCAAAGGTTAAAAAAGCCTTCTACATCGTCGAGTACTGTTCCCATTGAAACATAAAGAACTTTTTCATCTTTTAGCTTTTCTAACGGAAAATCATGAGAGGTGTGACGCTTTGGAAAGCTTGGCCCAATAAATAAACAGGATTCATCAAAACGTTCATGAAGCGGCTGAAAAAAGCGGCTTGTGTATACGACCGTTAATTCGCCTTCATTGTTCATAAATTGAAGCAGATTTTTAGGTTCTACGCCAAACTGATTTTTGAGCAAGCTGAGCCCGTACTGAGCTTTTTCGTCAGGTTTAAATGGAACGTCTGAATCGGGATGCAGAGGCATCATTGCTAAGCGTTCTTTTGGCATTAAAAAAGAAGCAGATGATACAATCCCGGGAATTCGCAAATAATCACGTACTAATTCCCCTGCTCCAAACTTGTCGTAAAACACAAAGTCAAAGTCAATTTTTTTTGATAATGTATGAACAAGCTTCAGCGTATCTAAAGACGTTTGGATGTGGATATTTAAAAAGGCGTTGATTCCTTGAGCAGTTTCAGGCTTGATGGATACACCGCTTAATAAGTCCCGGTGAGTGTGTACGATAGCCCCGGCGTTTTCAAGACGCTCTTTAAAACGCTCGGCCGTAATGTAATGAACGGTATCACCTCGATCTGAAAAAGCTTTTACCATTCCAAGCGTTGGGTTTACGTGACCTTCAGCGGGAAAATTGATCATTAAAATGTTTGCCATTTTTTCACTTCACTTTCGGTAAGATTTCTTCAAGCGTAATCAAATATAAGGAAGTTGACAACTAATTTGGCTAGCGCATTTATCTTTTAAAACCTTAACTTTGTGTATAAAATGTGAAAAAATATAACTTTTTTCCTAAAAAATAACATCATTAAGCGGAGGTTATGGTAGAATTTTGAGAGCACTAGAGAGAAAGAATCATTTTTGGAGGTTGCTATTTTGAGTACGTTATCAACAAATTCAGAGCCGGTTTTAAAGCCTAAAAAGAAAAAAGAGTTTACTTACTTCACGCTGCTTCTATTTATCGTGTTAGGCTTTGGCCTGCAGATTATAGCCGGAATTGGAGTAGCTATTTACGATGAAGTTACGGGTTCAAATATGACGGGAATTTTATTAGAAGGGCCATATGCCCTGCTGGTAGACGCGGCGTTTTTTCTAGGCGTTGCGGTGCTGTACAGGCCTGTGCGCAGATTTTTAAAGCCTATGTGGAACGTCTCAGTATTAAAAGAAAGAAAAACGTATGTATATATTGTGGTAGGCTTTTTAATTGTAGCCGCGGTGCAGTACGTGATGCTTTCATTTTTAAACGTAGAAAGCGCAAATCAGCAGCAAAAAGATTTAAACCAAGGCAGTTTTAATCAAACGCTGCTTTCAAGCTGGATATTCTTTATAAGTGTAGCAGTCATTACGCCTATTAAAGAAGAGCTGCTTTATAGAGGTGTTTTATGTGGTTTTTTAACCAAACGCCATCACGTGTTTGTAGGCATTTTCGTTTCGGCTATTGTATTCGGTCTGTTACATATTGGCTTTCCGATTACAGCTACCGTCATGGGACTTGTCTTTGCCATTATTTATTATCGAACAAAATCTATTTTTCCATCTATGATTTTACATATGCTGTGGAATGGATTAGTGAGTATAACCGTCTTCTTTTAAAAGCCGCTTAAGCGGCTTTTTTATTTGGATAAAGATGCAGAATGCTTTACGCGAATTTTCCCAACAATTAATAATCCAAGAGGGTAAAATAGTCCAAATAACAGACTATACGGAATCCACGTATCTCTGTCCCACGTTTGTTCATATGGAATGCTTGGATACACGATAAGTGAAAATGTAACGGCAATAATGCCTAGCGGAAGAGTTAAAATTCGGTAGTTTTTTAATTCAAGAATTTGAGCGAGTCCAGAAACGGTCGCATAATAGTAGAGAGACGTTTTAAAATAAAGAGATAAAAACCACATAATAGCCATAATTACTTCAATATTTTTTAGAAAATCCGCAACTTCGATCCGTCTTGCAAGCTCATAGCTTGGATATAAAGCAATACGTGTATACGTATTTCCAAGTACAAGAATGCCAAGCAATAAGATAATAATCATAATGCCTCCGCCGATTAAGCTTCCCGTAAAAAAAGCGCGGTTTCGCTGATCTGGTTCCGCTACGTGAGCAGGGAAAACGGTTAGCAATACAATAAAAGTGAGAGAAGTAATACTTGTAAATACCAGAATAGATCTGATAATAGGCTTAACGCCTACCTCTAACAAAGGCTGCAAATTCTCATAATGAATTTGAGGGAAGATCGAAAAAACTAAGATTAAGAACGGAATAACAAACCAAGGAAAGAGAATTTCAGCACAGCGGGCAATCGTTTCAATGCCAAGCCGAACGCCGACAATCACAATTCCCATAAACAAAATATGAACAGCAAGCATAGGTGTTTGAATAATAATGCGAGTTGTTAGAAACGAGCCCACGTAAAACAAAACTTGACTGCAAAAAAGAAGAGTAGAAGCGACAAATAAAAGAGATACAAACTTTCCTAGCCACTTGCCTAAAATGGCTTCGTTTAGTTCCATGAGCGTTTTATTAGGATAAAGGCTAGAAAGTTTGATATACATCCATACAAGAAAAACGCCTACACCTACGCCTAAAATAGCTGGAATCCATGCCTCTTGTTTAGAATCAGCCGTTAAGCTTCCAGGAACGACTAAAATGGTGTCGCCTAAACTATAAAAAATGACGAGTATTCGAAACTGTGCTGCGGATAAATTCATCTGACTATGCACATTGTTCACTTCCTTTTATTTCAACAGACTGAACAAAAAATCACTAAAAGGTTTTAATAAAAAAGCAATGCCGTCCCCGGGGTTAGGAACCTCCACACCGCCGTATTTTAAACTAACAATTAAAATACTTACTATGAACAAACTCCAAAAAATTTGCTTTTCTTTTTTACTGTTCACTTTTTTTAAATAAGGTATTTCTACTAAACAAACAGCTGCACAAAGTAAAAAAATCCCTAAAAATATAAGCATGTATCAACCTCAATTAGTAACCCTTTAAAAATGATGAAGGGATGTTAAAGACGCCTGTGTTTCAAATATAGTATGATCCAAAAAGGCTTGATTTATGAAAAGTAAGACTAAAGCCAGGGCAAAACCGTGTTATAATGACCAAGTTGAGCGTTATAATAGAAAAAACAGCATGATTACAAACAAGTAGATACATAACAAGGTAAGGATGGGAGAGATATATATGGCAGATGAGCTCAAAAAAATGCTAGATGACAAAGAAAAGGTGCAGCTTATTATCGCCGCTGTTGTCATGCTTGGAGGCCTGGTCGTTTTGTTAAAAAGCGTTGCAACAGGGCAGGCCATGGGTGAAAAATGGCTAGAAAGTCAAGGGAACGCAGACACGGATCTGTATCTTGAAACGATAAAAAGCTACATACATCTGTATCAAATTGTGGGTGGCGTCATGTTTGGAGGAGGCCTTCTCACGTTACTTCGTGCTAAACTAAAGAAATAAAGCGGCAGCAAAATAAAAGATCATAGTCCAAAAGAAGTGTCATATCTTTTTAATAACTTAAAAAATAGTGAAAAGGAGTTATGTATGAATAATGAAGAAAATACACCGGCTTATCATCTGTTTATGATGATAGGAGCGCTTGCTATGCTGATTTTTGGTGTTGTCGGTTTCTTTATTCAGTATCCTGCTACGTTAAGTTTTGTGATGTGTATTGGCGGAAGTATCATATTTTTGCTGCATTTATTTGAATATATGAAACCTAAAAATGAACTATAGCATCTTCAAACGAGGAAATCTAGAAGCAAAGGAAGATGAGAAATGCGGAAACACCGTACGTATGAAACGCTAGTTGATCTTTATCAAAAAAGCGCCAAAATTCATTATGAAATCGATTATCGAGATAAAAAATCTGTAAAAAAAGGCAATCGAGCTGCAGAAGATATGAAAAAAATTGCACAGCTCATTCATTTATATTATCCAGGCATGCTGTTTGAATTTGCAACACTGCTGACGAATCCTACTTATCGAATTGACCTATGGGCTGCACATCATATTTTAGAAATCATGAGCTATTCACCAATGCTTGAGGACAACGCGCTTTCCGTCATTGAACGCTACGCCGACGAAAATGATTTTACAGCTTTAGGAAATCGCATGTGGTTAGATCAGTGGAGAGAAAAACAGCGCTAAAATTGGGCTAAGCAAACAAGAATAACCAAAAGGAAGATGGATATATGAGTTTATGTACATTAAAGAACGGTATAGGCATCAGCATTCGAGAAGCAGCACCGAAAGACGCAGAGAAAATGATTGCTTTTTACAACCGGGTAGGAGGAGAAAGCGATTTTCTTTCATTTGGAGAAGGTGAGTTTCTTACACCTCTTTCAGAGTACGAACTGTTTTTAGCTTCTGTAAAACAAGAGCAAAATGCTCTTATAGTTGTGGCTGAAAAAGAAGAGAAAATCATTAGTATTGCATCCATCACCTCGTCTCAAAACCCGCGTAATAAGCATGTGGGAATCCTCGGTATTGTAGTAGAGAAATCTTATAGCGGGCTAGGGTTAGGCAGACAGCTAATGATTGAGCTGATTGAATGGGCACGTACGAATAAACAAACAAAAAAAATCGAACTTGTGACGCGAGAAGATAACCAAAGAGCTATTTCTTTATACAAGCAGCTAGGGTTTCAAACAGAAGGATTAAAAGAAAAAGACACCTATATAAATGGCGTGTACTATAATACAATGCTTATGGGTCTTCACTTATAAAAAGAGGCTGGGACAAAAGTATATTAAGTGAATGAAAATCCGAACGATGAATCGTTCGGATTTTTTCATTGTGGTGATGAACATAGGCTTCCTATAGGCAGATGCTTCTAACGATTTTGGAGGCTCAGCGGCGCCCGCGGAACGCGAAGCCTTGGACGGAAATCAATGGCGGCGGAACAAGCAGGCCAGATCATGTATGCCAATGGTTCGTCTTTAGATTGAATTGACGTAGTTATATCTCACTCTTTTTTTGTTTATTGTTTTTTAGCTTCCGCAAATACACTCATCGCCTCGTTCATAAATTTGGCTAATCCTTTTCCATAGCGATCAATGTTAGTTGTAAATCGCTCATCTTGCACATACATTTCTCCAAGACCTTTAAAGGCTTCTAATGAATATGTTCCAAAGTTCTCATTTAAAAATTGATACCATGTCGCAATAGCTTTTTGAGCTTCTGTAGAGGATGGTGACAGATCACGAAGCGAAGCTAAGTGAGTGTAGATACTTTCCCATTCGTTTGATATGCGCTGCTGTTCTTCTTGTGAGAAGCTTTGTACTTTTTCATTCGCTTCATCTACCCGCTGATTTCCCCAGCGCTTCCGTGCTTCTTCTTCATAGGGGTTATGCGAAAAATCCAGTCCTTTAAACCGCTCTTTTTCGTTCATTTCAATCGCTCCTTTTTCATATTGAATCGTTTTATTAATGGTTACAATCATTTGATCGAGCCGACTGCGTTTTTCAATCAGCATGTTTTTTTGCAGTATCAACGCTTCTGTGCGATTAAACGTCGGATCTGTTATAATCTCGTGAATTTGTTTTAAAGGGAAGCCAAGTTCTTTAAAAAATAATATTTGCTGAAGCATATCGAGATTAGCCGGTGAATAAAGCCGGTAGCCGGATTCACTAACGGCATCAGGTTTTAATAGCCCGATTTCATCATAATGATGCAGCGTGCGGACGCTGATTCCTACTAAGTCAGCAACTTCTTTTACTTTTCTGTTCATTCTTTCATCTCCCTTCTGAAATCTACTATAAAATATAACGCAGCGTAAGGGTCAATACTAAAAAAGAAATAATTGACTTTTAGTTTATATGCATTTATATTTAATTAGCATTAACTATTTATAACATGAAATAAATAAGCAAGCCTGGAGGAATAGATGTGACAAAAAGCAATCAGTATCTTGGAGAGATTCGTTCATCGCTTCAAGTGCTATTTGAAAAAATGCAGCCTGAAATGATGGAGAGCCTAAATGAGCATGAGATGACTCCTACGCAATTATTTGTTCTTTCTTATTTAAAGAAAGTAGGGAGCAGCAAGGTTTCTCAAATTGCAGAACTCATGGATGTCAAACCGAGCGCCGTGACTCTTTTAGTAGATCGTCTTGAACAACACAATTTTGTTGTAAGAGAACATAATAAAGAGGACAGACGAGTCGTTGATATTACCTTAACGGAGTTTGGGCATCGCAAGCTTGAAGATGTGCTGAATGGTCGAAAAGCCATTATGGACCGCTATCTTTTGCATTTAACAGAAGAAGAGCTTTCTATGATGGCTTCTATTACGAAAAAGCTTGCAACGTCAGCTGCTTCTTATAAAGATAAGCAGCAGTAACAAAAAAGAGGAGAGACACACGATGGAAAATCAAAAAAATTCAAAGCGCACGCTCTTATTAATTGGGTTAATTATTGCGATGTTCTTTTCTGCACTTGATGGAACCATTGTCGGAACAGCTATGCCAAGAATCGTAGGAGATCTTGGTGGATTGAGCATGATGACATGGCTGACAACAGCCTATTTATTAACGTCGACAACGGTTGTTCCGATTGCAGGGAAACTCGCTGATTTAGTAGGACGCAGAGTAATTTATGTTACAGGACTTATTATTTTTATGGTCGCTTCTGCTCTATGTGGAATGGCAAATAACATGACAGAGCTTATTTTATTCCGTGCATTACAAGGAATTGGCGGTGGCGTTATGATGCCGATGGCAATGATTGTAATCGGTGATTTATTTACAGGAAAAGCACGAGCAAAATTTCAAGGAGTATTCGGAGGAATTTACGGTCTTGCTTCTGTCATTGGTCCACAAATTGGCGGATGGATTGTTGATTCACTGAATTGGAAATGGGTGTTTTACATCAACTTGCCGGTAGGGATACTCGCTACCGTTTTTATTGCACTGGGACTTCAAGGAAAGAAACATACGGGACCTGTGAAATTCGATGTAGCGGGTATGTTCACAATGGTTATCGGAGTAGTGAGCTTGCTTCTGGCCCTGAGCTTTGGAGGAAAAGACTACGACTGGAACTCTTGGCAAATTGTTAGTCTATTTACACTGGCTGTTGTTGGGATCATAAGCTTTATTATTGTGGAAACGAAAGCCAAAGAGCCGATTCTTCCGATGTATTTATTTAAGAACCGAACGTTTACGCTTTTAAATATCATTGGCTTTTTTATGAGCATCGGCATGTTCGGAGCCATTACGTTTGTTCCGTTCTTTATGCAAGGAATCGTTGGAGTCAGCGCCTCGGAATCCGGTACCATTATGACGCCGATGATGATTTCAATGATTGTAACAAGTATTATTGGAGGGCAGCTTGTTTATAAAGTTGGAATCAAGCCTCAAATCGTAACGGGTATGCTCATTATGGCAGGAGGGTTCTTCTTGTTAACAACATTAGACCTTCATACTAGCAAACTTGTTGCCACTTCTTATATGGCCATAATCGGTTTAGGAATGGGTCTTGTGATGCCAATTTTAACACTTGCTCTTCAAGAGAGCTTTTCAAAAGAAGAGCTCGGTGTGGTTACATCATCAAGTCAATTTTTCCGTTCAATTGGAGGAACGTTCGGTATTACCATTTTAGGAGCGGTGATGAATGCAAAATCAGGTACGCTTCTTACTGACAAACTCGTTCCATATTTAAACACATTGCCTGCTCAAGCAAGTGCTTTTGCGGACGGGTTTAAAAAAGCGATTGATACGAATCCTGAAAGTGTGCTGCAGATGCTGTTTAGCCCCCAAGCGCTAAAGAGTATTCCAGCTGCCCTTTCAGACAGCATTGTGCCAATTTTGAAGACCTCGCTAATGAGCGCATTGCACAGCGTCTTTTTCATGGGCTTAGCTTTTATTATTTTAGGAGCGGTATGCACATTGTTCTTAAGGCAGATCAAGCTTTCAAATAAAAAAGCCGAAGAAAAACCAGAAGAAGGCATTGCTGAAGTAGAGCCATCACGTTAAAAAAAGCGCACAAATTTGTGCGCTTTTTTCTATATTAACTAGTTGTTTCATTAGGCTTACGAAGAAAAGGGGATTGTTTAGACGTGTCATACGAAATTTGATCAAGCAAATACGTTAAATATAAGTTCAGTTCAAACCGATCTTCCGACACAAAATCTGTAAGCGCTTGCTTATTATCTTTCCACATGAGAATTCCTCCTTAATTTTACATACTAATGAATGGATTTAATATCAGAAAGCTGAAGGGAAACAACGGCTTCATTTTCGTCTTTTACGGATAGAATTTGCTGATGGAGATTTAAGTTGTGCACGCGGCCTTTGCACGTTTGCAACGTCCCATCTTTATAGTAAGAAACAGTTATCGTCCCACTTTTCGTTAATTCTCGTAAAAACATTCAAGAAGCCTCCTTAAAAAAGATTACCTGATTTAAAAGCCAGTCCTTTCATTTGAGATGAGCAAAAGGGAATTGTATGTACTGCAAGCTTCCCTTTATATTCTTCAACGTGTATGAATAGATGGAATAAAAGGTTGCTAGCTCACCTATAAACTGTCCTAAATTTCAGAATATACTGTCTTTTCTGTATAGTGTTTTTTAAAAGGATTAATGTTACATTTATTATGTAACATTCTGATGAGAAAGAAAACCGTTTCTACAAAACTTCTCTAAAAATTACAAAATATTCATATTCATGTGAAGGATGTAGAATGAACAAATATAGAAGTAACTGTGTTTATAAAAAACGTAACTACAGCTTCAATTATTAATGATCTTAATACTAGTTATCAATTATATGTATTTTACTAATTTATTCTTCTCCGATAAAATGCAGGTAGACGAATTTGATAAGAATTTTCTAATGATTTATATAATTAAATTTGATATAATCTATAGGAATAATAATGTATGAAGGGAAACATCATTGATTAATTAGACACAGGTATTAAATGTTGTTGAAGATGATTCGTAAAAGCATACATATTTAAATTATATATTTTTGTGAGGTGGACAGTGTTGCAACTTAAGGTAGTAAACAGCCCTTTTAATCAAGAACAAGCAGATTTGCTTAATCGCCTTCTGCCGACATTAACAGAAGCACAAAAAATGTGGTTGAGCGGTTATTTAACAGCATCTCAATCTACGTCTGCCGAAGGAACGCCAGACGTTTCTACAGCAGCGCCTGCTCAAACGAAACAGACAGTTTCAAAAGACGTAACGATTCTTTATGGATCACAAACAGGAAATGCTCAAGGACTTGCTGAAAATACAGGCAAAACGCTTGAAGCAAAAGGCTTTAATGTAACCGTATCTTCTATGAATGATTTCAAACCAAATAATTTAAAGAAACTTGAAAATTTATTAATTGTCGTAAGTACACATGGAGAAGGAGAGCCGCCTGATAATGCGCTATCTTTCCATGAATTTCTTCACGGCCGTCGAGCGCCAAAACTTGAGAACTTCCGTTTCTCTGTTTTATCGCTTGGAGACAGCTCATACGAATTTTTCTGTCAAACAGGAAAAGAATTTGATGTGCGCTTAGCAGAACTTGGCGGTGAAAGACTGTATCCGCGCGTTGACTGTGATTTAGATTTTGAAGAGCCCGCAAATAAATGGCTTAAAGGTGTTATTGACGGATTAAGCGAAGCGAAAGGACACAGCGCTTCGGCAGCTGTTCCAGCGGAAGCTCCTGCAGGAACTTCACCATATTCAAGAACAAATCCTTTTAAAGCAGAAGTGCTTGAGAACTTAAACTTAAACGGCCGCGGATCAAATAAAGAAACGCGACACTTAGAACTATCTCTAGAAGGTTCAGGTTTGACGTATGAACCAGGAGACAGTTTAGGTATTTATCCTGAAAATGACCCGGAGCTTGTTGATCTTCTTCTTAACGAATTCAAGTGGGATGCAAGTGAAAATGTAACGGTTAATAAAGAAGGAGAAACGCGTCCTCTTAGAGAAGCGCTAATCTCTAATTTTGAAATTACCGTTTTAACAAAGCCGCTTTTAAAGCAAGCAGCTGAGCTTACTGGAAACGATAAGTTAAAAGCGCTTGTAGAAAATCGCGAGGAATTGAAAGCATACACACAAGGCCGTGATGTGATTGACTTAGTTCGTGACTTCGGCCCATGGAACGTATCGGCACAAGAGTTTGTAGCCATTTTACGTAAAATGCCAGCGCGCCTTTACTCGATTGCAAGCAGCTTATCAGCAAACCCTGATGAAGTTCATCTAACAATCGGAGCGGTACGCTACGAAGCGCATGGACGCGAGCGTAAAGGTGTTTGTTCCGTCCTATGTTCAGAACGTTTGCAGCCAGGCGATACGATTCCTGTATATCTTCAAAGCAATAAAAACTTTAAGCTTCCTCAAGATCAAGAAACGCCAATTATTATGGTAGGACCTGGTACAGGTGTGGCTCCGTTCCGCTCATTTATGCAAGAGCGTGAAGAAACAGGGGCAAAAGGCAAGTCATGGATGTTCTTTGGAGATCAGCACTTCGTAACAGACTTCCTTTACCAAACAGAATGGCAAAAGTGGTTAAAAGATGGCGTACTGACAAAAATGGACGTGGCGTTTTCACGCGATACTGAAGAAAAAGTATACGTACAAAACCGTATGCTCGAACATAGTAAAGAATTATTCCAATGGTTAGAAGAAGGCGCATCTTTTTATGTGTGCGGAGATAAAACAAATATGGCACGCGACGTGCACAACACGCTAGTTGAAATTATCGAAACAGAAGGCAAGATGAGCCGTGAACAGGCGGAAGGTTACCTTGCTGAAATGAAGAAACAAAAACGTTATCAGCGTGATGTATACTGAGGATTGAAAGGAGATTTTCAACATGGTAAACAAAATTTTAAAAGCGCCCGAAGGTCCTCCAAGTGACGTTGAGCGCATAAAAGATGAAAGTAATTATTTGCGCGGTACATTAGGAGAAACAATGCTCGACCGCATCAGCTCAGGTATTTCTGAAGACGATAATCGTTTGATGAAGTTCCACGGAAGCTACTTGCAAGATGACCGAGATCTTCGTAATGAACGTCAAAAACAAAAGCTAGAGCCAGCTTACCAATTCATGCTTCGCGTCCGTACGCCAGGCGGTGTTTCAACACCAGAACAGTGGCTAGTGATGGATGATTTAGCACAAAAATACGGAAATGGAACGTTAAAGCTGACAACTCGTCAGGCATTCCAAATGCACGGAATTTTAAAGTGGAACATGAAGAAAACGATTCAAGAAATTCATGCTTCTTTATTAGATACAATTGCAGCTTGCGGAGATGTAAACCGTAACGTAATGTGCAATCCGAATCCGTATCAGTCAGAAGTGCACGCTGAAGTATTCGAATGGTCAAAAAAATTAAGTGATTACTTATTGCCTCGTACAAGAGCGTACCACGAACTTTGGCTAGATGAAGAGAAAGTGATCAGCACACCGGAAGTGGAAGAAGAAGTGGAACCAATGTATGGTCCGCTCTATTTGCCAAGAAAGTTCAAAATTGGCGTAGCTGTTCCACCGTCTAACGATATTGACGTGTATTCACAAGACCTTGGCTTTATTGCCATTTTAGAAGACGAGAAACTTGTTGGGTTTAACGTAGCAATCGGCGGCGGTATGGGTATGACGCACGGAGATAAAGCAACTTACCCTCAGCTTGCAAAAGTGATTGGGTTCTGTCGACCTGATCAAATTCTAGAAGTAGCTGAAAAAGTCATTACGATTCAACGTGATTATGGAAACCGCTCTGTACGTAAAAACGCGCGTTTTAAATACACGGTTGATCGTCTTGGATTAGAAACGGTAAAAGAAGAGCTTGAAAATCGTCTGGGCTGGAGCTTAGACGAAGCAAAATCTTATCACTTTGATCATAACGGCGACCGCTACGGCTGGGAAAAAGGTGTAAAAGGAAAATGGCACTTTACTCTTTTTGTTCAAGGTGGACGTATTGCTGACTTTGAAGACTATAAGCTTATGACGGGTCTTCGTGAAATTGCAAAAGTTCATAGCGGTGATTTCCGTTTAACGGCCAATCAAAATTTAATTATCGCGAACGTATCAACTGAAAAGAAAAAACAAATTAGTGACCTCATCGAACAATATGGACTAACTGACGGCAAGCATTATTCGGCTCTGCGCCGCAGCTCATTAGCTTGTGTATCGCTTCCAACTTGCGGGCTTGCTATGGCGGAAGCTGAGCGTTATCTCCCAGTTCTTCTTGAGAAAATTGAAGCAATTGTAGATGAAAACGGCCTTCGCGATAAAGAAATCACCATTCGTATGACGGGCTGTCCTAACGGCTGTGCACGTCCTGCTTTAGGTGAAATTGCTTTTATCGGTAAAGCACCGGGCAAATACAATATGTATCTTGGAGCAGCATTTGATGGAAGCCGCTTAAGTAAAATGTACCGTGAAAATATCAGTGAAGAACAAATCTTAAACGAACTGCGCGTCTTACTTCCTCGCTATGCAAAAGAGAGAGAAGAAGGCGAGCACTTTGGTGACTATGTCATCCGCGCTGGTGTAATCGAAGCTGTAACAGACGGCACGAATTTCCACGCATAATACGTATGAAGGGACCTTTCTAAACTTACAGAAAGGTCCCTTTTTTCTATTTTAATATTCTCTAACAAATACTGCTACTCCAAATACTCCTAATCTTTCAGCGGTAATTTGTTCAAATCCGTTATCAAGTAAACAATGTGCTGCACTTCGGTAGCGCTGACCTTGAGCTAACAAGCGTCCGCAAGGATTTGCGCTGCCGATTACTGTTGCTTCTACGACAGTACGAGGAGCTTGTCTATCCAAAGGATTTCGCTCCCACAGAATTGTCACCACATCCGGAGGACGTGGGATAGATACATTACCTGTGTGTTCATGCATAGCCATCACTTCCTTACACTATAGTAAATGCAAAAAATGACAGACTGCTTGTACACACGCTGATTTTTATTAAAAAAGGCGTTCACCTATGCCTAACTCGGCTGATTTCATAGCAATGAGGTGATCAATAGAAACGGCTGGCAGAAAAAAAGAATGCTATAATGTAAAAGAAAGGAATTTTTATCAAGGAGGGAGAAACATGCAGCAAAAACGAGTAGTGGTTATTACAGGGGGAGCAAGCGGAATTGGCAAAGAAACTGCCTTAAAGTTTGCGCAAAAAGGAGACGCGGTGGTCATTGCTGATTATGATAAAGGGAAAGGAAAAGAGACCCTTCAAAAAATTGAAGAAGCTGGAGGGAGCGCTTTATTTGTGCAAACAGACGTCACAAAGTTTGAAGAAGTGGAAGCGCTGATTGAGGAAACTGTGAACCGCTTTGGGCGAATTGACGTGATGTTTAACAATGCAGGTATTGGACGCCCTACATCTATTTTAGATCAAGACTTAGAAGAATATCATCGTATTATTGACGTGAATCAGCACGGCGTTACATATGGGATTATGGCAGCGGGCAGGAAAATGAGAGAGTTAGGTATTAAAGGCGTCATTATCAATACGGCATCTATTTTTAGCTTCTTAGCCTCACCCGGTACCTATGCCTATCACGCAACAAAAGGAGCTGTTGTGATGATGACGAAATCAGCTGCGCTAGATCTCGCTAAATACGGTATTCGCGTCGTCGCCATTGCGCCAGGATTTGTTGATACGCCCATTATTCAAGACTATAAAGACAACGGTATGATTGAAGGAATGAAAGCTAAAACGATGAGCAGGGAGCTCACTACACCAAAACAAATTGCAGATATGGTTTATTTGCTTTCCTTAGAAGAAGCGGGAGCTGTAAACGGCAGCGTCATCATGGCTGATGATGGGTATGCGGCATTTAAATAAAAGGAAAAAGGATTCTTTTTAAGAAAAGAATCCTTTTTTATTATGTAGTAGGCAGGGAACTATAAACAAACGTATCGTGAGCTTTTCCGTTTTGATACATATAGTTTTTTAACACTCCTTCTTTTTGAAACCCGAGCTTTTCAAGCACATGCTGTGATGCTTTGTTTTCAAGAAACACAACAGCTCCAATCCGCACTAGCTGAAGGGTATCAAAGCCATAAGCCATAACAGCCGAAGCAGCTTCCGAAGCATAGCCGTGACCCCAGTGCTGAGGGTGCAGCTCATAGCCAATTTCCGCGCGCTTATGCTTTTGGTTCCACTGATTAAATCCAACTGTCCCAATTAATTCCCCCGTATCGAGCCGTTCAATTCCCCAGCGCATGCCTTTTTGATTTCTGTAATTTTCAGCAAAAATATCAATCAGAACCAGAGCTTCTTGAATAGTTGTGAATTTTTCTTGCCCGTAATATCTAATAACTTCTTTCTGAGAGAAGCAGTCAAAAATAGTATCTGCATCGACTTCTGTTATTTCACGCAGTGTAGTGCGAGGTGTAAGAAGAATAGGAAACATACTTTTCTCCTTTCTATTTTATATAGAAAGATTTCGTCAGCTCAGAGAAAATACCTTTTATTTTATTTTTCTGTTATAAATTAAGTGGAAATACGAGCTAAACGACTGAGAAAAAGACAGGAAAAACTTCTAAATAACGCAAACAGTTGTTACATACTAGCACTAAAAACAGTATACTAAAAAAACAAATAGAGCTAGCTGCACGTAGAGCAGCTAGCTTTCCTGTAGGAAAGAACCTATTTTTTAGTTAACTGATTGCGATCTTCAATTTGAGGAGGCTCTTCAAGCCATCCGTTTTGAATCATAATTTTGCCGCCTTCTTTCGCCAAACTGTAAATGTCTTTTGCAAGCTGGAGCATCTTTAATGGCAAATCACTTCTTAAACTAAAGGCTCCTCCTAAAGCATTACTCCCCAGACCGAACGTACTCAAAAGACTCGTATTGTACATCATCAGCTTATCTGAAAAAGGAGGAACGGTTGAATTCGTCGCTTTTCCGGCATGAGTAGCCGGGGGTTCTATGTAGCTATGGCGTAAAATATCACCTAGTTCTGTTTCAATTTTCTTCGAAAGCTTCATACCCCTGACAAAATGCTGCTGTGCCTCTTTGTTGTTGGCCACTTGAGCAAAACCAATCATCAGCTGCATTCCTACAAGATTTGTATCAACAGCATGTTGAATAAGTGACACTTCAATGGTATTCAGCGATCTTTTTTCGCTAAACCAGCTCAATCCGCCTATATAATTTTGTTCATGGACAAAATGGACTTCCTTAGGCATAGAAACGTATGGGGGTTTTGCGATGACACCCGTTTCTAACAATACTTGTGTGGATTGATTGTATATGTCCTGTGCTTCTGCTGTTGCCTCTACGAAGAAATTTCGGACATCTTCTCGGTAAGACATGGTCGAATGCAAAGCAAACAGTCCTGTTTCAATTTGAGACATTAAGCGTATATACATGACTTCGAACATGTGGTCATATAGTTTAGGAACTCCTATATTCACGTCATCTTTCGTAAAACCAATTGGGATAACAGCGCCTTCGTTCTCAAATATTTCTTTAATTCGAGCTACACGTTTTAAAGATCGGCTATAATATAGCTCAAAAAGTTCTTTGTAATCTTGTTTATCTTCCAGAAAATATTCTAGAAACCTCAAAATCATCGTTTTTTCCTGATAAGTCATCCATAAGTTAGCAAGCTCCGAGGACGTGAGCGGCGGAAGTTTTGATGTGCTCATTGTACACATTCCTCCTGAAAATAGTGATAGGTAAATATTTATAGCTTCATTAGTATTTCTTTTATTTATAGGAATATTCTTCTTTTTAATTTATTGAAAAGCTTCATTAGCCGTTATTATAGTAAGATAATTGAAGGAAATAAAGCTTACCAACAAGTCAGTTGTATGATAACTGATATGAATAAAACTAAGTTTTTCTATTACTTTAAATAATTTGACAATTGATGTTATTCTTACTATTATGGAAACATAAGTTTTACATATATTGCTAGAGTTCAGCAACAAATTCTAGCAGCACCATAAGTAAGGAGCTTACGATGAAGCACATTGTCCAAGCAACAGATCATCCTAGAACGAAAGATACATTAAAAGAAGATTTACGCAGATTAGGCATAACAAAAGGGATGACTATCATGGTTCATTCTTCGCTATCTTCATTAGGGTGGGTAAACGGAGGTTCAGTAGCCGTTGTTCAAGCTTTAATGGAGACAGTGACAGAGGAAGGAACGATCGTGATGCCGTCACAGTCGGTCGATCTTTCGGATCCATCAGAATGGGGCAATCCGGCTGTGCCAAAAGAGTGGTGGGAAACTATTCGGGAAACGATGCCTGCATATGATCCGGCCCACACGCCAACAAGCGGGATGGGACAAATCGTGGAAACTTTTCGAACGTACTCTGGCGTAAGAAGAAGCAGCCATCCAATGTATTCATTCGCCGCTTGGGGAAAGGACAGCGAAGACCTCTTAAGAGATCATCCCCTTGAATTCAGTTTAGGCGAAAATTCTCCTCTTGAAAGGCTTTACAAAAAACATGCCTTTGTTTTATTATTAGGTGTCGGGTTTGGGAACAATACTTCTTTTCATCTAGCGGAATATCGTATTCCATATCGAAACGTGATTCAAAAAGGGTCTCCAGTTATGGATGCAGGAAAGCGAGTATGGAAGACATATAAAGAATTAGAGTTTCGAGAAGAGCTGTTTGAAAAGATAGGTGAAGCGTTTATTGAAGCAAAAGGAATAAAAGCTGAAAAAATCGGTTCAGCACTTGCATACTTCTTTTCAATGCCTAAAGCCGTCGATTTTGCTGAAACGTATTTGAAAGCGCTACAGTAAGTGGTTGTATGCTTTTAAAGTTGTCTGTATATCAGACAACTTAACGTGAGAGCCAGCGCCCCCTCTGGAATCTAAATTAAACAAGCGCAGAAGTCATTCAAGCAAGATAGTTTACTTTTTATGTTCCTTGTTTCATAATGGCACTTGTCTGTGAATTTATTCGGTCAGGTTGTCTTACAATTATGGAGATAAAAAGCAAGTGTTAAATAAATTCATTAAAAAATTTAAATGTATAGAAAAAAAGGAGAGAATACAATTATGTCACTACGTGATCAAGCACTACATATGCATCAAGAAAAACAAGGTAAGTTAGAAGTTAAATCAAAAGTTGAAGTTCAAAACGCTCAAGATTTAAGCTTAGCTTACTCTCCAGGAGTAGCAGAACCTTGTAAAGAAATTCATGAACATCCAGAAACGGTGTATGATTACACAATGAAAGGAAACATGGTCGGCGTTGTGACAAATGGTACGGCTGTTCTTGGCCTTGGAAACATCGGACCTGCAGCTTCACTTCCTGTTATGGAAGGAAAGGCAATTTTATTTAAAAGCTTTGCAGGCGTGGACGCATTCCCAATTGCACTTGATACAACAGATACAGATAAAATTGTTGAAACTGTAAAATTAATGGCTCACACATTCGGAGGCATTAACTTAGAAGATATCGCAGCTCCACAGTGCTTTGAAATTGAAGAGCGCTT
>Ga0102593_1000297_pt1 | contig 103161 bp, 36 predicted proteins | sample AraplaCol_mMS_r2_2_FD_76862 | JGI IMG/M metagenome (GOLD analysis project Ga0102593, IMG submission 76862) | Arabidopsis root microbial communities from North Carolina, USA - plate scrape MF_Col_mMS_r2 (SPADES assembly) (version 2) | ecosystem: Host-associated > Plants > Roots > Endosphere...
TTAGTAAAAATTGTTTTTCTATAAAATTAATATTGATAGATAGACAGTTTCCAAATATAAATAATTTATTGTTTTTAGACTATAAATATTCCAATTTCTGTTGTTTTTCTATATATAGATTGTTACAGATTGTATCAGAAATATTATTTTGGCAATTTAATATATTACTATTTTCAATATATACGATAAAATATTTTAAATAATATATTTTCAATTGATAGTATTTTTTTCTGTAGAAATTCTACCAGCAATACAGTCCGAAATAACAAAATAAAAAAAAACAATATATTAAACTGTAGACAGTCCGTCAGACTGACTGTTGTTCAGATATATATTTTTCAGTATCAAATTGTATATTCTGTTTGTTTAGTATTTTTGTTGTAATAGAGAATTTTTTTTGTTTATTATTTTTGTCTGCTGTATTTCTGGAAAAACTATTGTTTTCTATAAAGATAAAAATAATTGTAATTTTTAGAATTTTGTTCTGAATATAAAATTTATTCTATACAATTAATTGTTTTTTTACAGTAATCCAATCAATATCAAAAGAATTGTACTATATTTTTATATTTTTGTATTTGCGATTATCGACCGATATAACTACAGAAATACTATCCGATCTGATTTTTCGACTACAAAAAATTTTTTTTCTGAAAAACTTTTTTCAATTTATTCCGTAGAAATAAAGATCAATAAATATTTGGAATCAGAACTATATTTTTTATTGTATTTTTCTATTTAAAACAGTTGTTTATTTTTATTTTCTATTCAATTGTATACCGGAAAAAATCTAGAAAAATATTATTGTCCGGTCTATTTGTTTTCTACTTAGAAAATTGAAAAAATTTGGCTGTTTTTTGCTGGAACAAATTTGGGATTACGGAACTGTTTTTAGAATAGCAATCCGGTAAAGAACTAAATATATAATATAAGAATTGGATATTGTTGTAAAATTCTAGAATCGGTATATATTGTGAATTCTGTTCCAAGAACTGGAATATTTGGATTTGAATATTATTATAGAAATACAGACGGTTGTTAATTATAGTAAACAGTTCTGATCAATTCAATATTAGTATATTTTGTTTTTTGTGGTTCAGCAAATACTGGAATCAGTCAGGACCGCAAATTTGGAATAGAACGGATAAAAAATATATTGTAAAAAGATACTCCACCAGTTTTGTTTTTCTTTCAGTCTGTATATATCTTTTGTTTGTTCGTTAGATTCTATTTTAGACAGAAAAATTGGCTGAAATTGGAATACAAATTGCAAAAGTGGACAGATAGATAACTAGATTGTTTGATTTGTTTGCAAAGAGTGTTCTAGATTACAGAAAAGTTTATACGAACGAATACAATATCTATTTTTATTTGTTTATTTACAGTTGTACTGAAATACTATTCAATACCGGTTCAGAAATAGTCTAACTATAATAGATATAATATTATACAGAATAGATCTTAGAAAAAGATTGAAAGAGAAAAAAGAGATAAAACTGATTTCGAGCAGCTCTGTACCTATCAAATAGGTTATTCTTGTAAATATCTGTAAATAGATATATAGTATAATAAGTGAATACAAAATATACAATACTTATTTCGTTACGTTCCTGATATAGATTTCGAAAAATATCTCTCTGTAAATAATTTCAGAGTAATCCCGCTTGAACTGTTCGATATATTTAAACCCGATTTTTTTTCTCCGCGGATATTTCTTTAACACATTGTATATAAAAAAATAATAGTCAAACTGTGGCTTTCCTATCTCCTCTATAGAATATCTGTATATTCTACGCTCCAGAACAAAATCATCCGATAATACAATATCGAGGACTGATGGTCCAATTTTGCCGCTGGTCAACTATAAAGATAAAACTAGACCGTCTAATATCGAGATACGAATAAGAATTCTAGCAATTCTTTTCTGCCTTTTTTTAAATACTATATATAGAAGACTTTCTCTATTACAATTGTAATATAATAGTATAATTGTATAGTAGAAAAAAAGAAATTCAAAATATAAACTGCAATCAATAATGGTTTGTAACAAGGGATTCTTATCTTTTAATTGACAATAACGGAAGACAAATAGATTATTCGGTATAATATTGTCAAACGAAATTTTGTAACGAGTTTGACAGATACTGGTATAGTCGCTATAGAAATTCGATCGCTTCAGAATCTCTTTCCGTAGAAAATTGGTTTTTATAAAACTGATCAAATTCTTCTGAAAATACGGGAAACTCTTGAACTGGAAAATCAATATAATAATATATAGAACGGAGTGAAATCCATTGCTATATAACTCAGAAAAAAAACTGAGTAGAAGAATCCGGTCTATAAACTCAGAAAAAAAACAGTCGAGTTTCTCTAAAAATAAAAAATATCTTTTTTGGATAGAAGATATACTACAAGTAAAAGAAGAGATTATTTTTGCTAGAAGACGGAAAAAGATTCTAAAATATCTGTGAGTTGTATAGCTTTAGTATAGAGATAAAATAGTTGAACAAGTTTTCTGGATACTGAAAAATAAAGATACTATTGATATTAGAAAACGGTAAAGAATAACAAAAGTTGTCTTCGGATACAAATCTTTAGCCAATATCAATCTTTTTTTTGAATAAAAATTTCTAGAAATATAATTTATAGTTTATATATATAGTATATATTATAAAATTATAATATTTTTCCAAACTATTCTCACCAATCTGTTATAAGTTATCTGAGTAGATCGATAGATAATTAGTATTTTTACGAAAAAGAGATAGTACTATACTGATTTCTTACACAGCTGTCCTCAACTTAGAGAATAATCCGCCCAAATATTTATCTATACTAAGATTTTGGCAGCGGAACCAGAAAAAAGTATACCAGTATACAAACTGGTCAAAACAATTTTGAGAATATCTGTATCAATATTTTGAATACAAATCTTGGGATTGCAATAAAAATAATGGTTATTAGTACTGATCAAGAATAGAAAATATTCCACTTAAACAAATTATAAATACTTTGGCCATCTTTTATAGTACCGACTATATATTCTCTTATATTGCCCGATCTATTGAGATAGAAAATACTACAAAAACAATAGATAAACAGAGAACTACCAGTACAGTCAATTTTTACTATATTCTCTAAAATTCTATCTGATATCAAGAAACAAAAATATTTTGAGAAATAAATAATCAGAAATCGGTTCAATTATTAGCAGAACTCAGATCAGCGGTCTATTCATATTGCGGATATATATATAACAAATTCTGAAAGCTCCGAGATTATTTTTAATTTCCTGATTATAATATTGCTGTATCTTGATAGACTAGACTGTCTCTAAGCGGCCTTGGAATTATTGAAATTGTCGGGATTTAAACTTGTATCAAATAACTATAAACCTACAAAGACTACTTTGAATACCCATACAGTAATCCTTAAATTTCCTCCCTCTTTTTCGGATTAAATATCTCGGTTCCTACTCTCTCCGCAGATCTTGTTTAGGGATTGTTGTAGCCATTGTATAATACAAACTATAACAGCCACAGCTGCAATATTTAGATACCAGAATACCGGAAGATAATATATTGGAAACCGGTATACTGGATACCGGGGTACTGGAAATAATAGAAATATCACTTTTAGTATTTGATAGTATAGCCATTTCTGAATCAAAAAAAAATCCAAATCGAAGATTCCCAATATATACTGGTCCGCCATCTTCGAAAATCCTCTTTTTTTATTTTTTGGATTCTACAATATTCCCAGACTCAAAAAAATAAATATCTATACCTTCCTTCGTTATACAACCATTAATATTTGCCACGAATATAGATAGAAAAAATGAAATATTTATTGGATTTTTGGAATATTGCTCTAGCGGCGGTTTAGTTACTGTTATCGGAGCGCAATTTATATACATTTCACAATTACCAATTTTGTTGAACCAAATCCAAACCAAAATATATTTTCCTGGAAAAATACTTTCTGGAATCTTGAATAGAATTTGGAGATTATAATCCGTCGTCGCCAAACCACCGAGATTCCATAATATATCTGAAGAACAGCTATTTTCGAATAACTTAATAATATTCTATTTCGAGATTTTGGTTGGTTCGAGATCTGTAGTTAGACTAATTTAACAAAAACTACCACTGTATATTGTATTTTCTAGAAAACAAATTGTCTACTTATCTCCGATATAATATATAGTTTTCTGGAACAGAGTTCGGAAACCGTTTCTCTGTAGTTTATACGGAAAATCGCTACTGTCTGCAGCCAGTAGTAAATTATTTAGAGACTGTTTGCTATACGGCTCAGACAATATTATAATAAGATAACTATAAACTAGCGGAAATCCAGATAGAAAAATCTTCTATCCAGCAAATTTTATTGTAAGAGTCAAAAAATATTTTTGCTAGATATTTCTATAGTATAGAATATAGAAAAAATAATTTAAATATATTGAATTCCGATAGTCAAAGACCAAGTATAGATTAGCGAAATAAAAAATTGTGAGTTCAATTTTCAAAACGTATATATTTCTCAAAAAAACTAATTTTTTTTCTTTTTTTATATATTATATACTAGATTGAAATTATTTTAGTAGAGACTGTAGATTAATTTTAATAGATTGATATCGGTGATCCGTAGACTAAACAATATAAAACCGACAGTAAAACTCAGAAAAAAATAAAGTATTTTGCTGATAAAGAAATAAAAATAATTGAAACTCGTTTTTCTTTTAATAACTGTAATTCAAATATCTGAACAGTACTAGTTTGTTTACCGGTATTAAATATTTACCAAAGATCTGGGCTCTATCCGACTCAGATTGACGAACCAGATTATTTCAAGAAAAACAATATTTCTAATTTTTGAAATATTTTTGCTATCGAATTCAACGGTTTTTATCTGAAACAGAAGACGAATATAGATAATCTCGACAAGATCAAATTTTTCCGGAATTCGCAACTCTGTTTACTCTATCAATTTTCTCTATATTAATACCCTGAAAATAAATCCGTATATATTCAAAATTGGCGAATATAATTCTTCTTGTATTCTTAATAATTTATATAAAATTTAGAAGTAGCTAGTTCAACAATTCATCTACAATTCCTAGACTTGTTTTACAGTAGATAGTACAGTATCTATAAATATTATTATATAATAAAATTCTGATCTTCAATTCCTCTGAAAAATTGAGCCCCGTTTAACTATAGCTGATTCGAATCGATTATTTTGTACAGCGATATTCGTCCAGATACTGCGCTAAGATATTCTATATATCACTTTCTCGAGACGGAATATTGGAAATAGAAGGATTTTCCTTCTCTGGCTGACTCGACTCAATAGTATTTGTCGTTTCGTAATGGCGAGGAGTTCTGACAATCGGAGACTTCGTATGGTTGTCCTTCTACAAATTAGCGTTCTGTAGCCATATAGTATCTCGAGATCGCATAAATTGCCCTTACCAGATCATCTTCTGAAGACGGAGAGATACCAGAATAAGAATAATACTTGAAGATTTGTCTATCGGACCGCTCTATAACCAGCCAGTTCTTTATACTATATAGAAACCAGAATTTATTATAGCGGCGAAACAGATTGTTACAGTATTTACGCAGTTGCTCTTTCTTTATCCGCGTCAGAACAGAGACCATTTCTGCGATAAATATTATAATATTATAGTCTACTAAAGAGAAAACAAATATATATATTTTTTCTGTATTTGTTTGAGCTATATCTATCTGTATTCTATATTTATACTGGTATATAAATCAATTTTTCCAAATCTCAACGATAATTACTCTTCCACTAAACTGAGAAACAGAAATATAGACTCTAAAATCTAATTTTTGTATTCTGCAGCCGTATATTTTGGATATTCACTATATATAGTATTTTCTTGATATAGATTTTAGAATATTTCTAATGGAAATCTAGCTTTTTATATAGTGTTAGATACAATAAAACTTCTGGTATTTGGTATTTCTAAATTCTCGACTTCGGTACTATATACAAGTACTGTTTTTTAGATTAGTATATCTACGAATAGTCCAGCCCGAACTTTTCTAAGATCTGTAATAGATAGTTTTCCCCATACAAATAATTATACACTGATATTATAATCCGTCTGTCCAGATCTAGTATATACGTATTCCGTATATCTACGCTATTCTCCCGCGTTTCTATTCATCCTCGTTCTATATTTGTTTACAGTCTACTAAACGGGATTAGAATATCTGTTCCAGAATAGATTTCTGATATAATTATATCCGATACTATATTTTTGGATCTAGAAACGAATACTCAGTCAGATTCAGTAATTTTTGGAATACAATCAAGATACTCCGCGACTAAGATTTTATCAAATAAAAACTATATATTGACCGCTACAGACAAGTTTTATTCCAGACAGTTTAGTTATACTTCAGAATCTGCTATATCAGATAACAATTATAAATCCGGTTTTTTTTTAGTTTTTTATAAGAACCAGAACCAGCGGACTTTCGAACCGCTGAATCCGTCTATTTTTGTTTCTTGGCCAGAACTCCGATCTGATATTTTCTATTTGCCAGCGCAAATTAAAAGTAGTGCGAATAAAGAATTTGGGGATTTGGATATTTTGGATAAAGAGATCTCGAGATCTAGTCTGTTATATACTGTATCAATCCAGAAAGTCGAAGAATACGACGAGGACTGGGAAAATATATTTATATTTATACAGTATAACAGCCAATTCGTTCCGTTACCGATTTATTCTTGGATATCAGTCGATACAAAAACAGAAATACAAAAAAGTACAAAAACTGACCAGTTGACAACTTCTCTTTCGACGTCAATCCAAAAGATACAAAAGAATTCCGCTATCAGTCGGATTAATTGGTCTATACAAATATCCAAACAGAATATAGAATTGATTTTTGGTAGTATAGTAGAAGATAGTCTCGTTTTTGTTAGTATTGTATTTCTGTATTGTCTTGTACTTCAGTTTCTTTACAGAAAAAACGAGCGACTACAATCTTTTTTAGTGCAGAGAAAAAATTCTTTGTTTAGAAAACCAGATATTTACGCCGCGGAGATTGCGGAAGTTTCGTATTTTTAATGGAATTTTGATTGTACGAATTTCGAAATACCAGTTATAAATACAGTATAATTTGATCGTATTGTAGCTCAGAGAAAGATATTAGACTATACAGGAACAATAAAAAGAACAATCTGATTTCTCAACCAACTTGATCCTTTGTATAGATAGATATCTTGGGACTAAATCCGGCTTGATATCTGATTTGCAATATCCTTATATTATATCAGATAACCTGTATTTTTGTCTTTGCAGTTTCTCTATAACAGAAAATCGGATATACGATTCTAAGAGTACGGAGTTCTCTGAAATGGTATATAATAAAATTGTAATACGAGACTGGAATATTTGGGGAATATACCGTATATTTCTCTGGTTCGTAAAGTTTATCTATTCCGGCGAAACAAATCGAGTACGGCTGGAGAATATACTATAGAAAATTTCTTCGCTGTCTGAACTCTAACAGTCTTTTTTTTTCTTTTTTTTTTGTTCTTACATTGAATTGTCTGCAGAAATTGAATCCAAGATTGATTATCAACAGAAACTGATAAGAGATTCACCGTCGGAATCAATCGTGGAAATCAGCCGATAAAATCAACCACTGAAAGTTATAAATCGATCTTTGGAAAATTTGGACTTAATCAATAATTACGAAAGATAAACTGGCGAAAAGAACTGGTAGTTATTTATTAAATTTACTGATAAGACTGGTGAGACTGGTCTGATAACTGATAAAATAATTGTTGAAATAATTGGTAAAGTAATTGACTGTATAACGGATATAGCTGGTAATATAACTGGTGAGACTGGCGTTGATAAAATACAGATAAGAAATAATAGTTGTTTTCAACGGTGATCACCGATTCGGGGATCTGGTAAAAGATACCAACAGTATAAACAACAGTAAATCAATATTCTCAATTTTCCAAATACTTTTCCAATTTTCAGAAACTGCAGTATATAGTTATATAACCGATAATTTATCTCAGTTTATCTCCAGAATTGACTAAATTTATATTATAGTATCCGCTATATCTAAAATACTTTCTAGAATTGACAATCCAGTATTATTTAAATATAGCTATTCTCGAATTTCTACTATATCTCAATCGTAATAGAAGTCGATTTACAAAATTTTACGATATATTTACCAGCTGAAGCAACTGCAGAAAATACAATATTCTATACAATTCAAATCCGCTCCAGCGAAATTTCTCTGTATCTCTTTTGTAGTAATAATATCTATTTGGATAAATTGTATATCAGAACTATAATTCTATTTCTTTGAATACTGTCGCGCGGATCTATATTGCTATTTTACAGTCTAGAACAAAATAAACGGCCGGTAAATAAAATAATTCTATACCGTTTATCTGTTCCGTTTCGGGAATCTGTACAGACAACTGAGCAACTGTTTATCCAATCTGGATTATCAGAGAATAGACCGCGATATTCCGCTATAGTTGAACCGAATTCTCGATTGCTGATAGATATATCTGCAATTTTGATTGTATATTATAATTTGAGAATAAAAGACAGATCTAAACTACGGCGACTGGATTAATCTATCAGCCGCTGTTTACAGTATCTCTCTCGAGTACTATATTATTTATATCTGACTAGATTACAGCTAGAGATTGCTGATTGGAACCGAATTCTGAATATCTTTATCAATACAGTCAATAGCAAATAAAACGGTTTATTTTCGCAATCGCTGCCGAACCATATATATTCTGTTGGAATTTTTATACTGAAATATCTCGCTAGAGATTCTGCGAAAAACAAAATAGACAGAGACCAGATAGATATTTTCAGTTTGTTTACTCGAGCAGTCAATCGATATATTTCAAAATAAAATTATTTTTATCTTTTCTCTGCAAATCTGTCCAAATTCTGTATATACTATTCTAGCTGTCAAATAGTCTATAAATAAAAAAGGATTGTAACTACAAGCAAAAGATTCAAATATTATTGTATAAGGATATGGCAGCAGGGCTGTGTCCAGCGAAAGAAAATTCCCAGTCAGGGATTGGTGCGGATTCAAAGCTGTTCCCAGGACTGATATTATTTATATTTGAGATTTGTACTGATTGTGTATAGAGACTTGGATTATATTCGAAAGTATATGGAATACTGTCTTGCGACAGCTCGGACCAGATCTGCTGACCACTATCGGTATTATAATCCATCAAATAGCTGAAAAATATTTTGAATACCGATTGACACAGAAAATCCGAGATAATCCGTATTGGCGTTTGTTTTTTCTGCAGCAATACTGTAGATAGAGTATATCGATCAGTTTCTACTGTATCTATCGACAGTTTTCTATTTTTTTTTTTGACAGCAATTTTTTCTGATTTATTCTCAGAATATTTGTACAGAATCTCGGAAGAAAATACGGCCGGCAGAACAGAAAAATCGATATAAATAGATATTCGGAATTCTCTCGCTATTATTATACGGTAGAAATATTTCCAGATATAGATCCGACTGGACAGATATACCGAATACTGCTGACTACTGTTTGATCTGAATACAGAACTGTTCGATAATTTCAGCTGTTTCCAATCCGTTATTTCGAATTTATATTGAAAACTGAAATACCAGAATTCTAATATATATATTCGGAATCTGTTTTTTCGGATCTCGGTATTAAATATTGAATCTATATTCTACAGTCGGAATATACTATTGTCGATCGTTATTTTGTTATCGATATAATTTGGCTGCTGAAATAGCTGTTTTATAATATTCTGCGATATTTCCAGATAAAACCGGTTTCTGAAAAAGATTTTCAGAGATAGAATTGGATATTCGATTTTTTTCAATTGTCTCCAAATTTTCTGTCGGTTATTTTCTGGAAAACTGGAAAACAATTTGTCTTTGTCTATTTTTTTTTAAAAAAAATTTTTGTTTTTTTCGGAGATTTTAGAGATTCGAGATTCTATCAGAATAACAGTAATTCCGTCAATAAACTGTAGAAAATAGCGGCGATCTTCAATAAATACTAGAAATATATTCCAAATATATTTCCAATAATACAAAATTGTCTATTTGATACAATTTTTTAGTTTTTGCTGTACAGTAATTATTGAATATAGAATTCAATATATTTTGTTGCAATATATTGTATTGACTTTGTACAAATTCTCTATCTGTATACTATTTCAGAATCCGGAAATAATAAATAATAAATTCAATTACCGGATAAAAAATATATTCCGGAAAAATAAATACAAATACTGTTCTTTTTTGCTATCTATAACAGTTTTCAAAACTGTCTATCAGCTGTCTGCTGTTTGTCGGTTCTCGGATCCGTTGAAATAGTTTTTGTAGTAGTTAATATATTTGTATATCAGTCTGTCTGATAGCCGATATTTGTTGAAAAATTGTTTTTGTAGTAATTGAAGAAAACTGTTTTGTAGTTTCTGGAAAATTGTATTCCGATTATCTAAAAATTATACAGTTAATAGCTACAGAAAAACAAATATTTGGAATCAAGATCTATACCGAATTCGTTCTCGGTTATATAGATATCTACTATCTACTATTGGTTATTGAATACAAATATATTCCAAACAGCTGCAATAAAATTTTTGTAGTCTAATATATACAGTCTATAATCCAAGTCTATATCCAAACTTGATATAATATAATTGTCTGTCCGCGGATATATCCGATACTACTAGTCGGTTTGTAGTACAACAATAGAGATATAGTTTTTTTTTATCAGACAAAAATATTTCTGCAGTTTCAAAATCTGTTCCAGCCGGTATATATTCCGATACTGGTCTATCAACTGTTTGAATTCTGTTTCAAAGACAAAATAGAAAAGATATATTCTAGCTGATAGTTTGAAACTATTTTTGGTATAATTAAAAAGTTTGTGGTCCGTAATTTCTGTATTGTTCTATCTGAAGAATATTATATTGAATAATTTCCAAAAAACAGAGCAGATTTTGAATTTCTCGAATTTGAGCTATAGTAGCGAATTCGATTCGGTTCTACCGAGTCAATCTGATTTTGATAATTATATAGACTCGATAAATAGATTTTATAGTGGTCTATCTATTTATAGTTTGGATATATAATTGTAATCCGGATTTTTTGATCTTGAGTATAGTATTTTATTTTTTGATATCAATTGTTTTTTTGTACCAGTTTTCAGTTATTTATTGCGGTTTGAAAATAAACTAATTCTAGATTCAAAAAAAACAGTCTCTAAGATATCTGAAAATTTGTTTTATATAGTCCGTCAGATTCTAGCAGAAATATTTACAATTTCTACCGAAATATAGATATATATATATATAATTATATCCACTATCAGATTTATATAGTTTTTTGATATATTTTCAATTATCCGGACTAGATTAAAAAAATCTATAAAAAAATAAAACTCCAAAAGATATACAGTCTAGATTGTTTTGCTATCAGTACTGTATTGTGGTTTTCGGTAATAGTTTTACTCTGTCTGGTTGTACTGTTTGTCGGTTATTCTATATTTTCGATATTATATAGACTGTATTTTCTGAAGATAAAATATTTTTTATATATAGTATCACCACTGACTAATAATTTGTATAGATAGATCTGACAGATTTTCCGAATATAGATTATTTGTTTCTCCGTGGATTTAGTAAATTTGACGGAATTGATATCTCAGCTATTGTCTATAAAAAAAATACTGCCGCCGATAATATAGCTTCAACTGTTTACAGCTATACAGATCAAACAGTTTCAGAAATAACTTCTGCTGTTTATTATTCTATCCAATCGGAAATTGACAAACTGAAATCGCAGATTCTACAATACTATTCAGTAAATCTTTGAAACTATTGCAAATCTGAGTATATCTCTTATATTATCTGTTCGAATCTTTATTTGAAGTTTGTTTTTGATTTTTTATCTATATTCGGAAATACAGAATCCGAAATAGATCAATTGCTCGAAAAGATAAATAAGATTACGATCTCGAACTTTCGCTATATTTTCTATATTATTATAATTTTATATCTCTCCGGTTTTGTTGCAACTGTTCTGGTAGTAGTTCTTGGAATTCAAAAAACTTTCTATAACAGAGATTATAGACTGCTGTCTATTTGCAGTCCGGTAAATAGAAACTCAGATAATATCTATTCTGTTACTATCGATAACTGATATCTTCTAATTCTCGGTTGTTCTGATTGTGGCTGCTACCGCTATAATAACTATTGTATATAGTTTGTTTATAACAGAAGTAAATAGCAAATTAAAGAAAATAGATATAAAAACTGTATTTGGTTCCCGGATATTAGATACTGTTTGACTGGCGGTGTTTTTATCTATCGGATTATCTATTATATAGTTGATATTGTTTTGGTATTGTTGTATCTGATATATTTTGTTGTGAGATATAGCGGATCGGAATATCACGCAATAAAGCTGTACAGTCTAATATATACAAAATCTCTCTAGTACATTGATTATATTTACGTTAATTTAGCTCTTCCAATATTGTACTACAATTTCGATACAGAGATATACACTACTTCGATTTTTTATAAAACTGACTTTGATATAATTACTGTAAGAAAATTACTATATCTACACAAACCAACCAATTCCAGTTATAAAACTGCTAGCTATAGAATATATTCTTTATATCAAAAAATAGTTGGAAAATATATAGCGGTTATAGTAAACAGTCTCGCGAATTTCTATTTTGCGGTATCCGAAAATTTTGTATTTCTATATCGCTGTTACAGACTTATCTTGCAATCTGTTAGATATATACAGTATCTCTATTCCGCCGCAACTTTATTCTAGTCTATCTGAAAAATATAGAAACAGAATTGAGTAATAACTATACTGTTGATTACAGATTTCTATTGGAAATATCGGTAATCAATATACAGCAATTTATATTCGCCACTATTTCTTTCGATTTATTTTTTGGACAATAGTAAAACCGAGTTCTTTTTCTTCTACAATATAAATTCTCTGATTTTTGTTTATTTTGTCTTTTATTCTGTATCTATACTGTATAACCAAATATACAGTTTATCTATTTCCAATCCGTTATATAATACCGTTTTGCGACCAGAATATCTGCGATTCTATTCTGGGATTCGCCGTAGGAATTTTTGGTTTTTTATACTTTTTTATCTATATCTGTCAGATTTTGATTTTTTATTTTCTCTCTACGCCAGATTCAATTACTGATATCTTAGCTGTGGTCGGATTTGGTGTTGGAACAGTTCTTTGATATACGAATATTATCTATTACCAAATATTTTGTATATTCCAAGATAAGAATTCAGAGAAAAAATCCAGTACTATCTGGGTTGGTTTTTTTTTTTTTATTTGGACAGCTGTATTTCCGACAATTATTTTCTTATTTCCGGATCAGCTATTGTTTCAATTTTGGTATATTTTGTCTTTTACAGTTATTATTGTAGAGAATCTATCTGGCTATTTGTTCTATAAACAGTCAGTCGAAGATTTATTCAGTTATATTATACTCTATTTTGTATCAGTTGATTTGTTGGTATTGATACCGACGGTCTATATACTCGCAGAACCAGTTTCGATTTTAGTACAGTTCGCAATTGTATTTGTTTTTGGTCAGCTGATAATAGACAGTTTTGCGGAATGGATTGTATATTTTTTTTGTCTCTTGGAACGAATAGAAGTTGTTCAAAATTGGTGTCCGAGTATTTATACTATATATTTGGTTTGGATCTATTCGCTGGTATCTTTCTCTAATACAGCACTAGAAACGGCAAAATTTTATTTGTATTAATACTGTACTGTCTTGAATATTGGAGGGAATAGTACTCCGATACTAGTTATAGATACAGCTGTTCTCGTTCGCAAGATTTGGATCTATGTGAACTTGGTCTTGAATTTTATGCCAAGCCAAATTGGTAGAATCAGCAAATAATCCATATTACAGAGCCGATCGAAATCAGTTTCACTACTCTTTTTTCTTCGAGAAGCTTCAAAGTCTTGGCCAGGCCCACCTATGTATGTAAAGGGCCTAGCTCAGGTAGCTTTGTCGAATTAAAAGCCAGCTAAGGCTAGGGACTACTACAAATTTGGTAAAGCGTATCTTAAATATAGCTCAAGTTAAGAAATAAATAAAAGAACAAGGTGAAACTGATTTCGAGCAGCCCTGTATGTGTATGGCATAATTCTTTTGTCCTTCTAGTTGTATAGTTGCTAGAAATTATTGGAGCTGTATAGTTTTCGGAGTATTCAACTATACCGGTCTCTCAGCTACTCTTCCGTTGTTATATATTACCGGCGACTGTTGAAAACTAAGACCCGTAGAGATCTCTATATAACTTAGTTTGCAATATAGATTACGATGAGAAATCTTCCGATAAGAGTTGGTGGCTGCTCTATAGTGGTCGTAATCTTAGAATATCTCTACAATATTCCGTTCTTTACTCAGTAGAATATATGAGATCTAATTTGTTTCTGATTTATTCGTTAGTCTTTTACTCCAGAAATACGTTTCGCTCTCGAGGAATATTGTCTGTCCTAGAAGTAACGTCAAAACTTGCAGGGTTTTACAAGACCGTGATTGCGGATCTTAAATCTACGTTCTATAAAACTTCTCTATAAATATATTCTTGTTTCCAGTAACAATAGACTGAAATATTACAACGAAATTTTTTACCAGTATTCCGATTGTCAGACTATTCAAATAAAAACAAAATATAACAAAAGATTTCTTTTTTTTGGAAAATATAGCTCGGTTTTCAATTCTTCTGCGTAAGTAAATACTATATATTTATATCTCAAAAATGACTAGAGATAGCTAATTTGTCTGATCAGTTTTTAAAATAACTTCTGCTCTAGTTGGTCAAATACGATACAAAAAGTCTACCGATAATATTCGCTACAACAAAGACGGACAGACTACCCTGTTCTTTGCGATTATACAAAAAAATCTGCTATTCGTCCAAAATATACTTCGTCAATCTTATATTGATATCAATAACGGAAATCCGAAATATCAGTCTTCTATTCTAGTCGTTCTGGAATATCAACAATACAACATCTTGAAAATACTGTTGCAAAATCCGTATATTGATAGTAATATTCAAAATAGCCAAAAATATACTGTATTCCACCTGGCAATTATATACAACAATTTTGTTGTATTGCAAATACTTTTAGATTATATCTATATCGATATCAACTATCTCGATTTTTTAGAAAATAGTATATTTCTTCTCGCTGCTATAATATATAACGGTCGCAATTCCAAAAGAGAGACGATTATAGATATCTTAGTATCTTATTCTAAAATCTCAGTGGATATACAAAACTACAGAGACTGTTCGGTACTGTAATATACCGCAAATACTAGCAACCGGAGACTGGTTCTGCAACTGATACGGCTACCGGCTACGGATCTTGAGATATCTGACGATAATAGTGTATCTCCTCTCCACCAAATCAGCAAAAGAGGAGATCTAGAAATAACTGTACTTCTGCAGAATCTAGTTATAGTTATCGAAATCTTCAGATATTTATTTATATAAAACTAGTTTGGTGCAGATCAGAAAAGAATTTACCCTATCAGAAACTTCCTTTCAATATATTTTTTATATACATACTAAAATAAATTGGCTACAATCGATTTATCAAATATTCGCAATAAATAAAAAACTTATACTTCTGTAACATATTCAATTTTGACTTCCTTATTTTCTAAATAAATATCAATCTCTCAAGATATATCTGTCTTTTCGAAACTCTAGATATTGGAATATCTGGACAAGTATAGTTTCTCGTGGTATCTATAGAGATTCAAAAATAGTCTTCTTTTTTGGCAAGACTGGCTAAAGAAAATCCCCTCTGTAGTGGCCATAGTATCTTCTGCAGATACTGTCTAGTAATGGATTGAAATTTTTCGGTTAAATTGGTATATTGTAGAAAACAATTCAATATTTGGCCAATAATTTGGCCTTTCTCGGTCTCACGCTGAATTCAAGATCTGTGGGGCTCACACCGTAATAAAGATACGCTAATCCACTGAAAATCTCTGGTAATTCAATCTTCGAATATAATCTTGAAGATACCGAGAAGAAAAATGGAGATCTATATATTATATATCAATATCTAGTAAGTGTTGAAAATCTTATTTCAGATATTTAGAAAAATAGTAGAATTTGTTGTTCAGCAATAATCTTTCAAATTTCATACTTCTATAGCGACTTAACTATTATCTGTGAAATCTACTTGTTGATTTATCTAACTCTCGGTTGACGAAATAACTGAAATACCCCGGTAGTCGAAGTATTACTTATTCAATATTATCAATTCCGTATCTTTTATTAATAATCTCGAATTTGAAAATCTGAGCGGAAAATATTTGAGCTATCGGCCGACTGTATTCTTTTCTTTCCCTCTCCAAACACCGATAATACAAATCTTTCGAGCCCATAGACTTATATTATATATATTGATTGTACCACCAGATCTCCACCCTCTAGATTAAGTTACGATCTAATAGCCAAATTGCCCTGTTTATTTAGTTGGCGGTACAGATATAGTCTGATTTCACAGTAAAGAACTTCCTTGATAGCTTTTTTTATATAATCACCATTTCGCGCCCGCGGATCCTCGTAGAGACATATAACAATCTGCTTATATCTATTCCGAGCCGTATAGTATAAAACCGTATCGTTGGAGATATCAGTAGCAGTAATATCCAGACTTTCGTTCTCAAACAAAAACTCTACAATATCCAAATATCCACCGGAAGCAGCCAAAATAAACAGAATATATTCTATATAGATTTTGAAATTAATATCGGATCGAGATTTGTATCTCAGCAAAAGTCTTGTAGTTTCAATATAGTCCAGTTTTGAGACAACACAAAAAGATAACTCTTTCCAGTATCCGTATTTATAATTGAAATAGATAGTTTCACGGCAAAATAACCGACATAAAACGTCTATATAATTCTCTCTGGCAGTATAGAATATAGAAAAGACTATTTGTACATTTATATCTATATCTGCTCTTCCGAGAAAAAGTTCCACCACGTATAAATCTTCCCGAAAAGCAGCGTAGATCAGAGACGTCTATTTTTCTTTATCAAACATATTGGAATCGAGATTATTTTTGGCGAGAAAAACAGCTATAATAGATATATTATCTATCTCTGTTGTAGAGTGGAGAGCGGTTATTCCACGTCGATCTACCGTATTGACTTCTATATAATTCTCTACAAGAATTTGTATAGCTATATCAGTATTATTATTCTGAATAGCTAAATATAGTGCTGTTGCCCCATTGAAATCTAGTATATTGATATCTATATTACTATAGATCAAGAACAATCTCGTAATTGTCTTGTAGCCATTTTCTGCTGCGATCTGGAAAAATATACGGTCGTAGCTGTCTCTTGTATTAACGGATATTTTTTTGTATTTAAACAGCTGTAGAACTATCTTCTTATCACTCTTATCTACGATCTGATATAACAAAATCTTATCAAAATTATTTCTGATATTCGGGTCTGCGCTATAAATAACCAATAGCAAGATAATATTTTGGAGACTCGTTTTTACAGCGCGACGGAGATAACCGTCTCTGGTATTGCTATCTTCAAGTAATAACTTTTCTGTTTTGGAATCTGGATAGTAAAATAGTATCCGGATAATATTCTCATTTTTCTTGAAAATAGCAAAATCAGTCGGCAAATATTCTTTGTAGTCTTTTTTTCGTATATTACTATTTCTTTGCAAAAGGACTTGTACTAGATTCTTATCGCAATATACAATGGTATACCAAATCGCAGATTTCTGTTTTCTATCCTTTTCGTCCAGAAACAGCTTGAAATCCAGTAGAAGTAAAACTATAGACGAAAGTCTTCTGCCCATAGTATATAGCAGTGGGATTTGCTTGTTTTGATCTTGCCAATTGATATCTGTTCTCTTGTCGGAAAGAAACCGGCGGATTATTGTCACGTTCTCAGCGCGAATAGCGTAAAAAATAGATATACAAGATTTATCGTCTATTGTATTCGTGTCCGCTTGATACTGATACATCTTGTCCACAAGACTTGGTTGGTTGTGGACAACACCCCAAAACAATACAGAACTGTATTGCTGTTGTACGTTGAAATTGTATAGATAGGGCAGAAAGAGAGAATTTGTTGCTCGAGTGAGATATAATAGCGCAAATAAATCTTTTGCTTTGTCAAGTTTGTCTGCAATACAAAAAAGAACTTCTGCAGGGAAATCAAAAAGAACCATCTATTGTATATTAGCTTGTACACGGATTCATACGGTAGATAGCGGCACTGAAATATACTTACACTGGCTAATATCGGCAACTGAGAGAAGAAAGAAACTGGATTGATATTTTGTAACTTGTGTTCAACAGTGTTGGCAGCACTATTTCTGGAATTGAAGTGCGGTATGAAATTTTTCTTGTAAACTAGCTTTGAAATAACATGGTCCCTTAAAAAGAAAAAGAAAAGAAAAAATCTCACTACTCTGTTGTGGCAATTGAGAGGGTCTCCGAGGCTCGGGCTCCCAGAAACCAACCTTAAATCCCTAGATGAATTGATTCCTTCATAAAGCGTTTTCACTGCTACAGGAATGAGATATACCCAGAATCCCGGATCTAGCTCCCAGGGCATTATACGCTGCCAAAGACGGATTGTAAATATCTGTATATCTCTACGCACGAGAATCTTGGCCCTTACACAAGAACATAAATAAGAGACCCAAATGGTCTTCGCTTTCAATTTCCCATCATATTTCTTTTCCACGCCTCACCTCGATCAAGATATCGACCGTCCAATCTACAACTACATCCGGCCTGTATAACTGGAGAATTACGACTCTCCAAGAGATACGACGCGTGCTAGATATAAATCAATGCTGCTGGACCACCAAAAAAGAAACTCGCTGTGGATCTCTTATACGTAGATTCTCGATTGATGAAGTTCGGAGTATTGTGACGGTCTTGGAATATCAACCGTTCGATCTTCCTGCGCTACGTCCGCTATTCAACTCGATCTCGCTTTTGGTGCTCTGCAAAAGATGGTACAAGATCTATACCGACAGTCTGAGAGATCTTTGGTTCGAATCGGCGAGTAAAGTCCACAGATAGTACCAAGAACTGGGCCAGACTGCCAGAGATACGGGCGCTGCCGACCTATAATATGGGCCGGTGGCCGACACCGCCAACCACAGCGACGAGATACTCTTTCTGCAGCCCGGTAGTAGGTATTTGGAATGTCAGTCGATCACAATTGGCGACCTGCGTGAGCTTCGAAATTCTCGGGAGCTAGAACCGAATGGTTATTCCGTTGGTCTGCGTCGAGTTTCCGATACTCGCAGTCGTTGTCTGCTGCTGAGCTTCAAATTGGCTTCCGAGCGAAATCAATCCGAGAACTGCCCCATATGTCTCAATAAGCTACAAGATCATCCAGAGGAGTATCCAGAGGATACTATTTATGTCCAATATGACAGATATCACAGGTCTTCTCATTTGGGCTGTATTGAAGACTGGCTCGCAAGCGACACTTTCACAGACATGCACTGCCCTTTCTGGTATAAAACCCAACGCTACCCATCTCCGAAACTCTAGGTCTACAAACTAACAATTTCGATAGCCGAACAAGTAACATTTTCCATGCGATCGCCTACGTCCCGAGAATCGAGGTATCTCCATCCCCTGAACAGGCTCAGTCGAGATCAAGCTCCTCCCGAGTGAGTGAACCAACTGGTCTACCATCCCCACGCCGATCCGTTCGCGAGAGACGAGCCCCGGACAGATACACATCATAATGATGACAACATTTGTACTGTGCATTATGCATCTGATTCTAGCTCTAATGATTCGTTTGTTATTAGCTTAGCCATATTGATCGTTTACATGAAGATGGGAACGCTATCTCAGCAACATGTTTCATACCATTTGCTTATTCAATAGCTATATTTGCTGTAAGCTTGTGCTTTTGTATTCAATTTCTAGACAAATTGCGATGCATATACAATACCCGCTTCCACTATTATCAAGTAACTGCTACCCATGCTACTAAACACCTTGCCTTTTCTCGCCCTTGTGAGGAACCCTTCAACCTAGGGCAGACCACACACACACACATACACAAAGAGAGAGAGAGAGAGAGAGAGAGAGAGAGAGAGAGAGAGAGAATTATTAAGGCCTGACAGCTAAGCTGAAAAGAAAATATCGCTGAATTGTGCGATATAAAGGTGATTGACTTGGTCCTGAGGACCTGTGGCTGTATTGCGAAGCCAACATCAACATACCAGCGACACAACAACATGACCAGTTGTTTCCAAATCCAAGAGAGGAGAGTTCTTTAGGAATCGCACCTGGCCAGCCTCGGTACAAATAGTAACCATAGTGGCAAACATCCGATGCCTTCACAACACAGGTTCTCGCATTCGGTGTCAAATACCAACCTGTCGTAGTTGGAATGGTAATATCAATTGACTGCAGTGTCGACCGGCCAACTGAAAATTCCACGATATTCTGCATGCGATTTCATTAAATGTTTTCGATCCACCGAGGATGATCATAGCTGCGCAGGGGAGCCCCCCGCAACTCCTCGCTCCCGTGGTAAAACTGAAACTCTTAATGCCGTGTATATACCGTACCGTATTCCAATTGAATTGAGAGACAGCGAACGATTTACTACGCCCCGCGTTAGCATCTTTTCCGATGACACAAGGCATTACTTACCCTCATAAACGCAATTACGCGCCGAGTATAGGCTCACTGGAAGCGTGACCGTCATCAGTTTGGTATGTGGCCCAGAAGGAACAGGGCCATTTCATACGGATGATTCAGTGTGACTTATCCCTTCCAATGTATAGCTCGGCCTATCTGATCATCTGCGCGGAAAAATCACTGGGTCTACGGTGCCATTAGGACAATAGGGAATCATCTAGAGAGGTGTCTGCTCCGATGGTATCTCCTGAGTGGCGATTTTCATGCAGTGTGTTGCTCTTCAACAGCCCCACGGATTTCGAGGCTCATTGCTCCGGTAGCCACTTAATGGCTGCTCGTGTTTTTATAAAAATCCGTGGTTCCCTGTGATCACCAGCTCTAGGCTATCACTTTTGTGGAATGGGGCGAGTGGTCATTAGGTCTGTAAGACGTCGTACCTGCCGAGATACAAGATCTAATGTAATAATAGTTCGTTTTTTATCGGATAAGACGAAGCCGGAGAGATGAAATGCATTTGTAGTAAAACTCCTGGGATATTGGAAATACCGCTCTGCCTCAAACGGGCTGCAAACATCCATATACCGGGGCGATTGAGAGCAACAAGGCGTAAGAATGTCGGTAGGAATGGCACGGTTACGTGGCTTGGTCTGCCGTGTATCACGTTCATTTCAAGGGCTATACGGGCACTATTTGCTTATGTGACAGCAATAAATACTTTCTAGATACTATCAAAAGGGTCAAGAGAAGCGCAAAATAAGCTATAAAATGCACCGGCAAGGGCAAGGATGACTGGGTGGCTTACAAGATGTAGATGACTCGTGACAAAAGTTGTTTTTCTATAGCGAGTCAGTATGGTTATTATATTTCGAGCTTTCGCAAGGACTTGATCTATCTGTCTGGGGCTGCTGATGGTTATATTTGTATAGCGAGTTTATCAGCAGACAGCATATAGTGTTTCTTTATTACCTGTTTTAGTGTCCGAGATAGTTCCGGTTCAGTAAGTCCATCGATATGGTTTATTAGGTGCCCAAAGTAAGACAAAATTGTTTCTAGATTTTTCTATATCAGTATAATTTGAAATTGATGGCGGCTATTCTTCTGTTTGGAAATTCCAGTACCAAATATAATTATACTAAGGATATACAACGGGTCAGGGATATCACGAGTATCTGAATTCGGAGTCGGGAGATGCAGACCAGCTGGCGATAACAAAAAACGTTCGCTATATTTGCTTTACAGTATAAGTATATATTGGAGAAAGACTGTTCAAATAGCCACAGAGCGGATATTTATAGCAATGTAGCCAGTTTTTGTATTTATATCGATATAGTCGCCGTTATGAATTGTGAGAAAGTCAACGATTCTGATAGTCGAGATACAGCTATTTTATCGTCGATCTATATATGTTTGAGCGGTATTGCAAATTTTCTAGTTGTTGAGAATATCTAAAATCTTTATTGCTGTTAGTCGTGTTTAAAGTCTCCAAGGATACCGCGGGAAAAAAAATACGTTTATACGTCTCAATATTTATCACCAGACTAAAGAATAAGAAGTAGCTATTTTCGTTATCTTATCTTATTCACCGGTTATGGGCGCTGTTTTTGCTCAGAGCACACCCACAGGTGTTAATACGTCCACCCACCCACAGTGGATTTATATTCAGGCTGAATAATTCAGCCTTGTAGTTTCTCTGGTCACTATTGGATTTTGTATTGTGGTGATTGTCCAGCTGAGATAGTAACTGTATATATTTTATTTATTTCTTGCGGTATACTCAGATACACTATTTCAAATAAATTATAGTAGAAAAAATCTGGAACTGGTCCAGAAAATTTTTCCAGACGAATCCTCTTCTCTTATCTACCAATCCCCCGGTATAAAGACTGGACAATTTATATAAGACGATAAATTCAGATATAGTGATATTCGTATTTGACGAAAATTCCTATATTTTTTTTACTGCTCAATAGACTGATTGTAAATTGATAATATAGCGCAAATAACAAGCTGGATTTTCAGTGTATCAGCAATTCCATTATATTGTATCGACAAAAAGAGAAGATATCTCAAATACAATAATTTCTATATCTGAAAAAAAACTGAATATAGCGGTATCTAGCAAGAGAAGATTTTTATTCTAAATTTGTACTAATATTATATACAGCTTTTTCCGGTCTTGTATAGTATACTGGACTAACTACAAGTACTATACTATTTTACCAACGTAATCCAAAAAAATCAGAACGGAGATTAAATAATAAATACGGTCGAGAACCAATATACCGACAAAGGCTACTGCTATTTTTGAGATTGCTGAGACCACAATATAAAAATCCAATACGATACATACTGATCGTTTGATATATAGATAATTGCGTTGCTGGAAACTTAGGCGGAGAAACTAGAATAGTTTTAGCGTAATACCTGTCTAGAATAATAATTATATCTACAGTTTAAATAGATGGGCTTATTGAGTGGAATCCAAGCAGTATATAGGTCCAAACTGAAAAGTCCTTTCCCCAGGTCAATCCTGTCAAGACCGTAGAAAGATATAATGACAATATATATAGAGCCAAATCTGCTTTGAAAAACAGTTTATCAGCTTCGAGAAACCATAAAAAAAATAGCCGGATAATTATAGCAAATAGGAGCAATATAATAAGCAGTGCTTGTATAAAATCTTCGGGGGCCACGACAAACAATATGGTATCCATGTTCCACGATGGGCAAAAGGCGGAGATGGCGAGTTACAGGTTTTCGTTTACGGGGTTGCCCAATTCAAGAACTGGCAAGCTTTCAAGGCCCATCACGGCGACATGGTTTGATTTATATACAATACAGGTGAATTGCAGGATTGAAATATCTAGCACGGTTATTGGGGTTGAACTAAATCAGCCTTTCGTTAGTATCACGACAGTGTCAAATTGACCTCTTCTCCCACTCAAAAACTCTTGCGAGGGTTTATACTCCGATGTAAAGATTGCGACTGGCAGCAAGGCAAATAGGAAAAATGTTTATCCTAGACCGACACTCTTATTGGCTAGAAGTGGCCAGCGTTACTGTCATTTACTCGGACCGTATTCTGTGATGCCACCCATTTTTGGATGAAATAGAAATGATAAATATTTATCGACAAAAGGGACACACTATTGATGAATTACAAGTTGTAATACAGGACGGCTCGAAATCAGCTTCACCTTTTTCTTTTATTCAATTCTTTTCCTGAACGCTAATTTGAAACGCGCTATTTCATCTTTGGTCTAGTCTTTGTAAAGTTCGTGAAATGTTTTGTAATAATATACGGCCGTGTGTTGGACCCGTAATTAATCGGAATTCAGAATACGACTGTTACCGAAGGGCGGGGTATATGGGCAAACACCCTGTTGACCACCCTTCTAAGTTATTGCACTTTCTATGATGGTATCTACCACATCATTTGGTGACTCGAACTTTGGGCTTCAAGCCGCTGTCATCAATGGGAATGTCACTGCGCAGTTTCGTGAGTTCGTACTTCTACCACTATTGGACGGTATTAATTAGCGAGACGGCTTTAGTACAATCAGAATTATTGAACCAAGTATGCCTTCGGGATCTACGGACAACGAATCCTCACCATGATAAAGATCGTATTCAGAACACCAATGGAGGGCTACTCAAGGAATTATACTGCTGGATTCTATACAATGAGGAGTTTCAAGAATGGCAAAACGACCAGAGCAATTGTCTTCTCTGGATCAGAGATAATTCCGGCAAAGGCAAGACAATGTTTCTGTATAGTATTATCGAAGAGTTTACGAGAACAATTGGATATATTTCGAATATTGTATTTTTCTTTTGCCAAGCTACCGACAAGCGAATCAATAATGCTACAGCCGTTCTCTGTGGTTTAATATATTTGTTTGTCTTAAAGCAGTCTTCTTTTCTCTTCTATCTACAGAGTTATTATGACCAAGCGGGGAAATTATTATTCGAGAATATTAATGTATGGAGTGTTTTTTCGAAGATTTTTATAGAAATTGTGAGAGATCCCATTTTACGGAGTATATATTTAATTATCGATGCGCTGGACGAATATACAACAGATCTATCTTATCTTCTCGAATTAATTATCCAGATGCTATCTGTTTATTTACAGCTAAAGTGGATTGTCTCGAGCCGCAATTGGTCTGATATCGAAGAGTGTTTTGATACTATCCAGGCCGCTCCGATCTTATTAGAGTTCAATGAAGTGTCTGTATCCGAAACTGTGAGTAAATTTATCCAGTACAAAATTAATAAGTTGGCGAAAGTTAAGAAATATAATAATAAAACTTGTTATACAATCTACCATTATCTGTTATCAAACTTGCAAAATACTTTTTTTTGGATAGTTTTGGTCTGTCAAGAACTTGATAGAATATTACGAAGATATACTCTTGAAAGATTTATAATATTCTTCTCTGGACTGAATATCTTATACGGTCGAATAATAGACCAGGTTCGCAATTCGGAAGATACCAAGATCTGTAAACGAATACTGGCGGTTATATCTACAGTATATCGGTCTATTATCTTCCACAAATTTGTCTCTTTTGTTGAACTATCTGATAATTTCTCTGATGATTTTGTATCTGTATCAGATATTATAGCTATTTGCGGTTTATTTCTAACTGTATATAAAGATACTATTATTTTTGTCCACCAGTCTGCAAAGGATTTTTTTCTCAGAGAGATCCGAGATTGGTATCTTTCCGGCGGTATAGAAACTGAGTATTTTAGAATTTTCTTTTGTTTTCTACAGACTATATTCAAGATATTTCGATATAATATTTTTCAATTCAAATTTTCTGGATTTTCGATTGAGAATATTATACCTCTCTGCCCGAATCCATTAGCAGCGGCAGAATATTTATATCTTTATTGGATATACTATCTTCAAAATGGCTGCAGTGATAAAGAAAATGATATCAGTCTTGACGAAGATATCTGTGTAGATAATTTTCTACAGCAAAAATATCTTCACTGGCTAGAAATCTTTAGTATTCTGGGAAATATATTCCGGGGTATAGAAGCTATTCTGATACTAGTTGATTTACTCGAGATAAGTCCCTAGTTAATCGAAAGATAATACTATGTCTGACAAGGAATTGGTTGTAGAGCAAAAAGACAGAGCCAAGAATTTTTTTGGATCGAGCTCGAGATACTTCGCGATTCGTTCGATACTATAGATTAGTGGTTGAGAACAATCTTTTTCAACTATATTGTTTATCTCTTATTTTTAGTCCAATACAAAATTTTACAAAACTGTATTATCAGAAAAAGAAATCTGATTGGATTCTAACTAAGCCAGTGGTAGAGAAAGATTGGAATTTATATTTTCAAATTCTCGAGGGGTATAGAGATACGATCTTTTCTGTTGTCTGGTCGCAAGATAAATACCGATTTGTATCAGTATTATATAATAATACTGTCAAAATCTGGGATTCTACTCTTGACCAGTATATATCAATTCTCGAGGGATACGGCGATTTAGTCAATTTGATTGTTTGGTCGCAAAATAGAAACCGATTTGTATCAGTATCAAACGATAATTCTGTCAGAATTTGGAATTTAGATATTTTCCAGTATATATCAATTCTCGAGAGATATAGTAATTCGGTTAATTCGATTGTCTGGTTGCGAAATAGAAACCGATTTGTATTAGTGTCAAATAATAAAACAGTCAGAATCTGGAATACAGTTACTGGCTATTATACAACAATTTTTAAAATATCCACTGAATTATATAGTTCTATTCAATAGTTACAAAATATAAACCGGCTTGGATCAGTATTAAATAAGAATACTATTAGTATATAGAATTCAGTTACAGATAAATAGATTTTAGCTCTCGATAAATATAGTGATCTAATTATTTTATTTGTCTGGTCGCAAAATAGAAATCGATTTGTATCTGCGTCAATTGATAATACTATCAAGATCTGGGATCCGAAAATCTGCCAGTATAAATTTATTCTCGAGAGATACAGTAATTGGATCTTTTGGATTATTTGGTCGGAAGATAGAACTCGATTTATATCTGTGTTCTGTAATAATACTGTCAGAATCTGGAATCCGGCCAACGGTTAGTATTTATTAATTTTCGAAGACTATAGAGAATTAGTTATCTCGATTGTATAGTCGCAAAACGGAAACCGATTTGCAACCGGATCAAATAATTATACTATCAAGATCTGGGATTCTACAACCGGCCGGTATTTGTCAATTCTCAAAGAGTATATTAGCGATATCTGTTCAATTGTCTGGTTACAAAATAGAATACAATTTGTATCAGTATTAAATAATAAAACTGTCAGAATCTGGGATACAATTACCAACCAGTATATATCTATATTCGAGAGATATAGTATTCCAGTTTATTTTGTTTTCTGGTTGCAGAATGGAAACCAAATTGTATCAGTATTTTTTGATAGAACTATTAGAATCTGGAATCCGACTAATAGCTAGTATATATTAATTTTTGTGGAATATAGTGATAGAATATATTCGATTGTTTGGTCGTAGAATAGAAACCGATTTGTATCAGTGTCAAATAATAAGACTGCTAGAATCTGGGATCCGACCACCGGCCAGTATATTTCAATTTTTATAGAATACAGGGATATAGTCCGCTCGATTGTTTGGTCGTAAGATAGAAACCGAATTACGTCAGTATCAAATAATAAGACTGCTAGAATCTGGGATCCGGCCACCGGCCAGTATCTGTCAATTTTTGAGAGATATAGTTATTTGATAGACTCGATTGCTTGGTCGTAGAATGGAAACCGATTTGTATTCGGATCAAATAATAATACTATCAAGATCTGGGATCCGACTAATAGCCAGTGTGTTTCAATTTTTATGGGATACAGAGATATAGTCCGCTCGATTGCTTGGTCGCAAGATAGAAGCCGATTTGTATCAGCGTCAAATGATAAGACTGCTAGAATCTGGGATCCGACCACCGGCCAGTGTATATCGGTGGTCTATATCGGGTCCGCAGAATTAATTGAATTTGATAAAGTCAATCTCAATCTGATCTATACGACAAGTGGAATATTTAATATAGAATTTAGTTGTTCTACTATGTCTATTCTTTATTCCTTTGTCTTCTTGTCACGGCCGTATAGATATAGCTTGAACGACGACTATTCCTGGATAATTTATGATGGAGTCAATCTCTTGTGGTTGCCAGTTGAATATCGATCTAGCAGGTTCTCTCCATCATTTGCTTTATATACAACAACTTTTGTGATCGGCTGTTTATCGGGTCGTGTTATATTCCTCGCTCTCCCAGAAACCAGTCCTCTATCTGGAGTATAAATACCATTAACATTATTTTAAATCTATGTCCCTCCGTATCTTATCCTCACTGGCCACTGAACTCTTTTGTCTAGCACCTTTGGTGAGTATATCCAATTATACCATGGGTCCCATTTTTGATGCAAAGAGCTCTGGGGTTCAAATACCGTAGAGCTATTCTGGCCACCAAAATAGTTATTTTGTGAAACTAGGCGCAACTTTTATCTTTTTGATATTGAATATAATTATCTGTTGCTGAATGTTAGAACTGATCACTGTCCGCAGTTTTCAAGATCGCCAAGAAATACTATCTTCCCAGGAATCAGAAGGTCTCAAAGTCACGTACGTTTTCTAATACCCAAGCACTCCCCAAAGTCTTTGACAAAAACTGGGGACATATATTGTCGTATATAGTTGCTCTGAAACGAGAAAAACAGCAAGACGAGTATATAAGAGGACAAGTACCAGATCAATAGAAGCCAGGTTTGGCGCGAATTTGGTATATTACAAATCCAGTGTCAAGACAGCGATAAGTTAGTCTCGCGTAGATCCGCGGTTTGTAATCTCTTCCACTCTGTTTCTTTGTTTCAGAATATTATTTTATCTGTTTTCTGAGCAGAGAGATAAACAGAATAAGTATAGAGAAATTTTTTGTCTACGATATATCAACGATATTTTTTGCTATCTTTTATTATCTCTTCAAAAATAGTATCTCGGTTTTCTCTATCCAAATTGAAGATAATTCGTAATATAATATATAGTGGATTACTGACTATTTCAGAGATAGTCCAGACTGCTGAGTATAGCGAATACTCAATTATTAATATCCGCAACAATTTTCGGTTTTTCGGATATATCAGAGTTTTCTCAATCTGTATCGGCCGGCGATAAAATATTATATTTTCTATAATCCAGACTATATATAACTATTTTTTCGAGAAATCAGAATTATATATAGATAAATTGATAATTTTTCTCTAGAATAAATTTTATATTTGGATAACAAATTCGAATTTTAAATAGATTTTTGTTTCGGTCGGATAGTCCAAAAAAATTGTTCGATAAAAAACAAAAAAACAAAATACTGATCTACAAAATTTCTATCTGTATAATCTATCAGAATTTAAATTGTATTATCTAATTTATATTGATAAATCCGGATACAATAAATAAATAGAATTTAGATATACTGGCTGGTTTCTATTGAATCTAATACTATTGTAGCTATCCAAATTTTATCGTAATCAACAATATTAAATTCTATTAGTATATATACAAAATAGTATTGTTTTATTTCGAATATTCCAAAATTCAACTAATATAGCTGTATTCGAAGATTTTATCGAACAGTTTTTAAAATACTGTAGAAAATAGTCTGAATCTAGATCTGTTATTGTTATAGACAATATATTATTCCACTATTCTGATCGATTCAAAAAAATATATACAGATATCGGAATAAAACTGATTTATTTATTTCTTTATTTACCAGATCTGAATTCTATCGAAGAATTCTTTTCTGAATTGAAAATTTTTATCAGATACTACTGACAAAAATATAAACAGAATCCGGAGCAAAAATTCTATATATTTTTTGAGAGATATATTGAAACTGTAAAATCTTGAAAAAAAAATACAATCGGTTATTTCTGATATACAGATATAGTTATAGAAAATTATTTCTGAATTATTTGCTGTATAGTATAGTATAAAATTGAATAACTAATACTGTATTTGACTGATTTACAAATAGAATATATAGTTTTGAATTTTATATATATAGTTTGTATTTAGATATATATAGTATTCTATTATAATAATTTTACTGGAAATAATAAAATACAAAATCAAATCTGTATTTAGATCAAACTATAACCAATTCGAATTCTAATTTTATCTATTCAATTTTTACAATATCTGTCTATTTAATAATATTATCTATAAATCGATATACAATATCTACTGCAATTTTTTTTCCGATAAAAAAATCGGAATTCTGATTTTTATAGATCTGTTCAAAATTCAGTCTATTAGTAAATATAATATTATAAATCAGCTGAAATTGAATTTTTAGATTTTTATCAATAATATTTATTTTTTGTTAGATACTGTATTTTTTTACAGCTGTATTGTATAGTCTACTGATAATAAACAATATTTTTTATCGATTTTGCTGAAAAAATAAAAACAATATAATAGAACTGACCGCTGAAAATTGTAATAAAAATTGTTTTTCTACAAAATTAATATTGATAGATAGATAGTTTTCAAAAATAAACAATTTATTATTTTTAGACTATAAATATTCCAGTTTCTATTGTTTTTCTATATATAAATTGTTACAGATTGTATCAGATATATTATTTTGGTATTCTAAAATATTACTATCTTCAATATATACAATAAAATATTTTAAATAATATATTTTCAATTGATAATATTTTTTTCTGTAAAAATTCTGTCAGCAATACGGTCTCAGATAATAAAATAGAAAAGAATAATATATCAAATTGTAGACAGTCCGCCAGACTGACTGTTATTCAGATATATATTTTTCAATATCAAATTGTATATTCTGTTTGTTTAATATTTTTGTTGTAACAGAAAATTTTTTTTGTTTATTATTTTTTTTTGCTGTATTTCTGGAAAAACTATTACTTTCTATAAAATTGAAAATAATTGTAATTTTTAGAATTTTGTTCTGGATATAAAATTTATTCTATACAATTAATTGTTTTTTTACAGTAATCCAATCAATATCAAAAAATTTGTACTATATTTTTATATTTTTGTATTTGCGATTATCTATCGATATAAATATAGAAATACTATTCGATCTGATTTTTCGGCTACAAGAGATTTTTTTCTGAAAAATTTTTTCCAATTTATTCCGCAGAAATAAAAATCAATAAATATTTGAAATCAGAACTATATTTTTTATTGTATTTTTCTATTTAAACCGATTGTTTACTTTTATTTTCTATTCAATTGTATATCGGATAAAAACTGGCGGAATATTATTGTCCGATCTATTTGTTTTCTATTTACAGAATTGAAGAAATTTGATTGTTTTTTGCTGGGGCAAATTTGGAGCTACAGAACTGTTCTGGAAATAGCAATCCGGTAAAAAACTAAATATATAATATAAGAATGGGGTATTGTTGTAAAAATCTAGAATCGGTATATATTGTAAATTCTGATTTACAAATTCGGATATTTGGTTTTGAGAATTATTATAGAGATATAGCCGGTTGTTAATTATGGTAAACAGTTTCTGATCAATTTAATATTAGTATATTTTGTCTTTTGCGGTTCAGCAAATACTGGTCCAGTCAGGACTGGAAGTTTTGAACGGAGCAGATAAAGAATATATTGTAAAAAGATACTCTACCAGTTTTTTTTTTTTTGTCTTTTAGTCTGTATTTATTTATTGTTTATTTGCCAGATTCTATCCCAGACAGAGGAGTTGGCTGAATTTGGAACACAAGTTGTATAGATAGACAGATAAGTAACTAGATTGTTTGGTTTGTTTGCAAAGAGTGTTCTAGATAACAAGAAAGTTTATACAAACGAATACAATAGCTATTTTTATTCGTTTATTTACAGTTGTACTGAAATACTATTCAATACCGGATCAGAGATAGTCTAACTATAATAGATATAATATTATACAAGATAAATCTTAGAAAAAGATTGAAAGGGAAGAAAGAGATGAAACTGATTTCGAGCGGCCCTGTAGAAAAATTTATATACAATCGATCTTCTTCAGTAGTGTATATTGCGAGTACGAAATCTAACAAGTATACAGTACTGTACAGTATTTCGGAGAGAATAAGTAGTATTTTGATTCATAGCATTTTTGCATCGCCCAAACCTTATCACTTCCAACAGCCCTGTCACCGCGCCTTTCCTGCCTCCTCAAGCTTTCCAATTACTTTGAGATACTTATAATACAAGAACAAGAAGTATTTTCGCTATATATCGAGCTCGCGGATAAAACAATCCCGTTCGTATTCGAATAACGATATCTGCTCCTTGGTCTTATACAAGAATTGATAGAAACGTGTTTCTTTCCGCTGTGGTTCTGTATCTGGAAACAGAGCTGAATCTATAAGTCAGCTGATTTATAGAGTAGTTGTCTCAAGCTAATTTACGACGGTATCCAGAATAGAGATTAGAGACAGATATAGTAAATAATATTTTGGTTGGATAGCTAGCCATAGCTCCATTCGCTGTATCAATAAAATCCGCTCGGTCTTTCATCTTCTCGACTGTATTTATAGTTTTCTATATTGGTATCTATCTAACTTCGTATCTTGGTATAGTCTCTAGCCAGTTCCTAAAAATCTTTCTATAGTCTTTGAAAGCCTGCCACAAAATAGATTTCGGTATAGTATATCAGATTGGTATATTAGCTATATATCTCTCAGCTTCGTGTTTTATCTACGATACCAGATACACAAATTAGAGATAACGATAGTTTGAGATAAGAACAACAAATAGAAAAAAGAAATAAGATCCGCACTGCGAGAAAATTCTAAAGACAATATTCGATTTATATTTCTGGGATCTGGACCAGTCGATATCTTCTACTAATTATATTGTTTGATAATACTCAGTCTGGCGAGACCTGGTATAAAATCTGAATATATTTTGATATTTCAACACACTGCAGACTTTTGCATTCTGACGCATCCCCAGATATATCTCTATCCGTTATTATAGCCATTATCTGTGATCTGGTATCGTATAATATTCCCAGAGCGGAATACTATTGAATCTATAATTCTCTATTTGCTCCGAAGCAAATTTATCAATTACTATAGATCTTATTTAGTTATACTATATACAAGAATATTTATAATTTATCTATTCAGTCTTCCGAGATCTGAGATTAATCTAATTCAGAACTAAATAGTATCAGATATATACGGCAATTCAGCGATACGTACTTCCGCTGTACAGATACAAGAAATCTAATATAATTCTTTACTGGAGTTATTCCACTACTTAAAAAAAATATTTGAAGATTGATTGAATATATTACTTTTATATTTGTCAATACAATCTCCGAATATTGGATCCGTACCAAAATAAGACTCTGTAGAAGAATAGTATCTAGCAGATAGAATATCAGATTTATCTTTCAAATAGATTTCCCAAGACTTCGATTATTCTGTCGAACCAGTTTCTCAGAAACTCCAGACAGAATATAAACGATTTATTACTTTATATAATCGCCGCTGGTAGTATATTTTTCGTTTGTTTTCTAGTTCAGATCCGGACAATACTGACAAAATAGACCAAATCTATATCTGTTCTGTTCTCGCAATATCTTGCTCTTCCGATTTTTCTGCGCCGATATCGAACCGTAGATTCTTGGTTTTGTCTGGACTTTTTCGTATATATAACTTATATTGCAATCAATAGTACTGTAGTTTTCTTCCGACTATATTTTCTGAACAAAACTGGCCGCCGTACAGAAAAACTGGCTCTGGTCAATCTGATATATTTTCTCGCGGCTGTTTATTTGGAATCTTTTGCTAATTATCTTGATATTTTATAGTATATCTGCTGCCAAATCTATTGAGCAACGGAATAGATATCTATTGTTTTTCTGTTGTTCTATATTATTGTTGAAATTCAGAAAAAGAGATTTATCTTTCCGCTGGATTATATATACAATTTATTTACTTTTATTGTATATCCGGCTCCGATTGATATAAATACAAAACTAATATTGATAGAATACTATTTCAATCGGTTTTCTTGTAATTCTTTCTATCAGCCGTATTTATCGATAGTTATATAAGATTTTTTTTCGCGGCTATCAGCTAATAACCGGAATCTTTATCTATAGAATCTGGCGATATTTTTCTAACTATAGCAATCCACCGAAGCTATATCTTTATATTGGATTAGCAATTTTTGTTTTCAATACAGATCTAGAAACAGTCAGCTTTCTCTACCGAAATAGATTTTTCAGCGGCTACAGTATATCGCGGATTCTGGTTTTCTTTTCTCCGGAAAAAATTTTTGTATATTCCAAATCAAGAATAGCTATTCTGATCCGAATAGTTTTGTCTCGACCAATTAAATTTAAAATAGATCAATATATAAATCTCTGGATACTATCAATAGAATAGTAGTTGTGAATACAGATATATCTTTTTATTGTTATATTCTGGTCGTGCGGAAATCTCGACAATATTGAATTGCTGGTCCAGCTACAAAAAAATATAACAGCAGATTTTTTCCGATTTATCCGCAGTGTATCTGACTATTCAGTATTCTTTCCGGTTCTGTTTACGGATTTCTATAGTATCAGTCAGTCTGTAGATCAGTATAAGACTATTTTACTGATTGCTACCGGTTTCGGAATTACCGCAACAATTCTATACTTGAAAAAGATAATATATAGCTATAATATCTATATTCTTCAGATCCGCCGGATTTATTTGGTATAGCAGATAGAGATATTAGATATAAATAATTTTGGAGATCTAAAAATATTTTTTCAATCTGTTTTCTAACAAAACAGATATAGTCCAAACAGCTGAGAATCTTTTGAATTCCCTTTTTCAGAACGATATTCTGGATAAAAACTATATATATAACCGTTTTTTTTATACAAAAATAAATTGATACTGATAAAACTGTATATACAGATTCTATATATTTCAATATATTCGCTGTCGAGATCTCGGGAAATCGGATTGAAAAACTGCCGGATATCCAAAATAAATAAAAACGGATCTTGATAATAGATAAATAATAATCCAGATTTTTCTTTTCTATCTATACTGAAATTCTGTAGTATCCGCAGTAGAATTTACGAGAGACAATATCCGAAAGAATATAAAACAGATTTTGTACTATAGTATAGAACTGATAGAACTGGAATACCAATCTTTTTAGTTTTTGAATAATAATTTATATCGAACTGCAGAAACTGGCAATTTAGATTTAAAGAACTCGAATTCAAATTTGTAAACCAGTATCCAATTGTTATATACAGAGATTTCAATACTGTCTAGCTGAATAGTAGACAGACTATCTGTACAGATATAATATAGAAACTAGAGATCTGTACAGCCAGAAAAAAGTAATCAGAAATTAATATTCAGTTCTATAGATTGTAATTTTTTCTGATATATTCTAATTGGATTTTCTATAGTAGACAAAGATCCAGTAAAATATTGCAAATACAACAACAAATATTTATTATATACAATATCAATTTTCTGGTATATATTGTTGTTTTTTGTTTTTGACAATATTTTTCTACTAATCGACCGTATTATATCGAAACGTATACAAATAGAATATACGGACGGATATTAGTGCGAACCAAACAAAATCGATAAAATCTTCTGGACAATTGGATATTTTTGTCAACAGATATTGCTAAATACCGATTAGTATTCAATTAAAATCTTGATAGAAAAATATATTTTTTGGAATTCCGCAAAAAAACCGGCCGATATTGTTGTACAAAAAAATTCAATTACTACTGGAGAATTTCTCCAGCGATCAAGATTATCAATTCCGACAATTCTGTTATTCTTGATATATTTTTGTATCAATTCTATTATAATCCGCGATACTGGTATCAAATTATCGGATTCAAAAAAACCGAATTCTCGGATTATACAGAAATCGATATATTCTGTTGATTTGTATTAGTTATTTTCCGTATAGCAATAAACAAAAATAACTGTTCCAATCTTGATCTCTCTATAGAGATTTATAAATATATTCGAGCAAATCAAAAATAGATAGTGAAAACTGTAAACTACAAAATACAATAAACCGGCAATAAACTGTATATATTTAGTTATAGATTTATCTGGCTAATCAAAAAAGAAAAAAGAAAAAATCAATCTGTAATATAATGGCCACGAATTTCTGCTCGTTTAGAAAGATTTTACAAACAACAATATAATCCAGAATAAAAGAATCAAAATTATTTAGTATATAAATACTGTTCGAAAAATAATAAATCTCTACAATAGATACCAAATTTTTATAGTATAGAAAATATAGAATCTACAGAATTTGTTTGTTGTTTTTTTTCGGATATTGCTGTATAGTTCTACAGTACAGTTGTCAGATATCCGGATAGATACCGCAACAGAACCGGCCAGATTATATTTGTAGTATTTTCGGAAAATATTCTACAGAAATCTGTTTTGGATAGACAGATTTGTATCGATATTTTTTTTCTATTTTATAGTATTCTGGTATTGCAAATTCGAGAATATCAGACAGATTGTCTTACCGAAATATTCAGAGACTGGAAACAATATATTTTTTTTGGTCGGTACCGGTTTTGGACAAAAATACTGTATACTGGTCTTGAAATCAGATATTGTTGATTTTCGGATTTGCGGCTGGTAAAACAATACAATATAGACAGTTTGGATTCTAGTTATTTTTTTGTTGTCGAAGTTTGGTATAATAGAAACAAAATATAAACTGAAAACAAAATAAGAAATACAAAATACAGTAACAGAATCGGACCGATTTAAATAAATATTTCAAATCTGGTGGAAAAATACAGCGGAACAGTAGTAGAATTATAGTAATTGTTTACAGATATTGCTGTAGACAATATTGATTACCAACAGCAAAATTAATCAGAAACTGTATATATATATTATATAAATTATATATATATATATATAAGATTTCCAGTCTATAAATCCGAATCGGTCCAAATTTTATTATTCAGTTTCTATAAACCGATATATTTTTATCGAACAAAAGATACGACTCGCCGCAGAACAATATTTTATATATTTCGGAACAGTCAAAATCAGTATTGTCCAGATCCAATTCGAATCTTTTTTTCTGTATAGTCTAGATCCGAAAAATCTGGACTGTCTCCGGTATATCTTTTGTAAAAACCGCTGCCGCCGTCTCGATATTTACAACTATATATCTGCGATTGTATTCCGATATAATCTTTCGGAAATATTACAGAAAACAAATCTTTTGCAACAATTTCTGCTGTCCGCTGATAATCGCTATTTTTTTTGTCTCGAATTTCAGACAGATCAATTTCGGAATCTCTATAGCTATTATTGTATACAGACGGATATAGAGATATTTTCTCCGGCGGATCGCTGGTAGACAGTTGATTTCTATATAAACGGTATATAATATATCAGATATTTAGATAGACCAATACTGACTATCTATCTAGATATCGACGAAAAATTGCAAAATATATTGGTAGAAAAATATTTCAATAAAAGAAAACCGACCGATAGCGAAATCTATCGCAAAATCCGACAATACAAGAGTAAAAAAAATAAAATTTTCCGGAAACAATAGTTTATAAAACTATTGTCCAGCAATCAAAAATATTTAAATCAACTGGACAATAAAAAAAACCGCCGTCTCCGGTATATATTTGATAGTCTACTAACAATTTCCGGATTCTGGTCCGGTAGAATAAAAATCAGTATATTTTATCGATTGGTTGTATTAGACTGTATTGAAATAAATACCAAACTAAAACAAATTGATAATAGACTGACCACAGTACTCAGAAAATAGCAAACTATCTCGATTATATTCGGAATATATAGATCTCTTTGATAAAATCGGACCGGTATTCGACAAAACAAATCGATCCAGATACTGTCGGTATTCTATAATTGTTGGTATCAGATAAATTGCGGTCCGATACAAAAACTGTATATAGACTGATTATAAATAGTTGTATATTTGCCGAATTCAGCAAAAACGAGCGGCAAACTATATATATCCGGATAAAAAATATCGACAGTCTGATACCGTTCTTGTATATATTTTTTGAGAATTTTAAATATTTGGAAAACTGTATATACTGTTTCAAACAACTGTCGGATCCGCTGATCCGATCGATATAGAAAACTATAAATTCGCTGTTTGATCCGAATTCGGCCGTGGAAAAAAATCGAGAGAAAGAACAATATTTTATCCAGATTTCCGAATCGATATTCAGGCGACTGTATATAACCGAGACCGACTGTCTCGATTTTGGATACCAACAGTTTTGGCTATATACTATACGGTATTATTCTCTGATATTTTCCGATTCTAGAAACAAGAATAATCTGCTAACAAAACCGACTAATATCAAAACAGATCTACGGATAATCTATAATATAGTCTATTTTGTCCGCAAACTGGAATTCCAGTTTTTCGAAATTGACAGATTGCTGAACAATTCTCCGGATTACCAAATTGTACAATCGGTTTTTTTACAGATATAAAAACCGGGCCAATATCGATACAATAATCAGCAGTTTAGTTTTCTAGTTCAGCGAATTGTAATTTATTTTGCGAAAGTAGTTTCTGATCAGTCTAATCTATTGCAAAATTTTTTGGCAGACAATATTACCAAAATATATATTTGTTTGGGGATTCTACAGATCCGAATCTATATTCAAGATATTTTTTTTCTATTTTTGGATCGATTCTATACTGGTATAGAGACTGCTGATACAATCACTAGTTTTTTTGTTTGCTGCTGTATCTATTTTGTTTTTTTTGGAAAATCGGTAAATTTGAAAAATACTACTGCAACAGAAACTGATAATACAAATATCAGCCAAGAAATAGACAGAGAAAAAAAAATAGAGAAAAAATTATCGATACTGTTTGTAGAGAAAAACGGTTTATCAGTCTTCTATAAATCCCGACAATAAACGGTTCCACCAAATTTGTTTTCTGACAGAACTAGTTATAAAATTGTAATCAGCCAGTATAATTTCCACCAGCCAATCTATTCAGATAATAGATTTGAGTTTATAGATTTAGACTCTCCGAGTCCGGAAAGTAATTATATTATTTTAGATTGTCTAGATCAAAATTCTCCGGACAATACTGTTTCTAAAAAACCAGAAATACAGAACAATTCTATATTTGAATTGATATCGTATCGCTATTTATCCGCCACGGCTCCAGAATTTTGCGATACTATAAATAAAGATACCCAAATCTTGTTGGAAACAGTACAGTTTATATAGAGCCAAAACAAACTGAAAACAGACAGAAACCAGAAACGAGAACCAGATACTGTATCTAAACTCGATATCGAAATACAGATACAGCAGCTATTTTTATCAGATAGAGACAGTATATCTGAAATATATAGATCTACTGAGCCGGAAGAACTAGAGATATTTTTTGCCGGTCTGAAAAGAGTCCAGAAAAAGCAAAAACAGTTAGAGAAAAAAATAGCGATAGAATATCTCGACAAAGAATTCAACCGGTTTTATTATCAGTTGTTGTCTCCGGCTGAAGAATTTGTTTCACCAGAAAATATACAAAAAATATTATACTCTATACTTTGTGGCCAGTCTGTAGAAACAATATACAAAGATACCGAATATATACCAATTCAGAATAATCAAATAAATACTTCTTTCCAGTCTCCAATATATAACAAATCCGATTCCCCACTTATACAGTACATTGAAATCAGATTCTGGTCACTCGACCGAGATAAATAGAACCAGTCAGACTGTCTTTTTATCGACCGGTCCGATCCGTCACCTGTTGAACAGATCGCGCGAAAATATTTATACAAAAACTATTCACGTTACGATATATATCTATACAATATCCGTCCAGGCTACTGTTACCGCGCCGTCTCAGTCGATAGCAGCAATACCATTTTCGTGATATCCATATATAAAGAAGATCAGTTTGCAGACGCTGGAGGACTTGGTCAGGTGAAGCAGCTGGTTTCTATAGTTTCCAAAACTGTAGCCGAGACAGTGGGACGGCAACAGCGGCAGCGGTAAGTATCTTGATTGCGGAATTGGCCAATCTTCACATAAATGGTTTGTATCTGAGAGTGAGATTCCAACAAGAGTATTGTTCTGAGAGATTTCTTCTTCTGAGACGTCTGTCCTAAGATACCCTTAATCTTGAGGAATCCCTGTTATAAAAGCCACACTAGATTACGGTATATAGTCTACATATTATCGCGTTGGATACTTTGTCTAGAGAATTAGCGGATAGCTCTTTGCAGTATTGTCCGACTACTGAATTCAGGATATCGACGAGAGCTAGACGCTCCAGTTCAAAGTGATATTCTCGTATAAATATCTGCAGAGAATAAACATATATTCGCGTTCAACGTGATCCCTGAAAGGGATTCAGGTTCAGACTGTAAGATAATGTCTGCAGTGGTTCAACGCGGCTGGCCAGTGCTCGAGAACATCAATTCCAGACAGTTGTAAAAGTTGATAGTAACAGTGATATTTATCCACCCCTCAGAAATATACGTGAATAAAGCCGATGTTCGATGTTTTGCGAGTGGTGATGAACAGATAGCAACATCAAAGAAATGTGAATACTGCAAATTTTGCTCCGTGGCGATACCAAAAACAGTGGAAAGAAGAAAGGAAAAGAGACGGCGACGACATGGACAGTGTTCAACGGTTGATCAGCAAAAAGGTCTTCATAGCCAGTGAATATTTGAGCGGCGCTGTTTCCTGTAGCGATAAGATGTAGACATATGTTGATGAACGTAGAAACTTGCAGCGTGATCAGCGTGATCTGAAGTATCTTTGTGCATATTGAAACGGTACCAATAGTGAGAAACTGCAATATCTCCGACTATCGCTGATAACCAATGGTGAAGAACCAGCTAAAATTGGAGGGCCAGTTCTGTTGACCCTTACAATGTGCAACGATCCTTGTACCGACTTGAGTAGAAAAGCTGGTAGGAGTGCTATAAATATCTGGCCTTGGGCCACCCAGAACAGACTTTCATACATCTTTTCTCAAACCTCATGTCGACTCGGTGCAAAATGCCCTCGACTTCGCCAGCTACTCTTGGTACGGACTGACTGAGGTTTTATGCACTTGTGATCGGACTGACCTTTTGTATCGCCCTAGTCTACTTACCCTTGATACTGAAGTCTGTGACGGTGGGTAAGTAGAGTGTGCCGGTCATTCGAAGCCATGCTGACGTGAAAAAGATCAGATCAGCGCGTCTCCGCGGTTATTGACCAACATTAGTCGACTTGGGAATATGCCAGCGGCCAGGATAGTGAGTTACGACGGCCCCTTGTAATCCATCTACTAATAATTCCGTCTACTGTAGATCGAATTCTGCAGCTGATTTAGCCCTGCTAGAAAGCCGCGTGCCGCAGCAACGGGCAAGATAAGTTTGATCATTGTGATAGTCGAAGACTAAGTCTTGCTGATGATTCACTGGATCAGAAGTCAACCTTTTTGGATGGACCACGAGCCAGCCCATTTCTAGTAAGTTACCCTATACGTGGCCCCTGCGTATCTTCAATATCCGGGACTTCATTTGAGTCTCAATACGGATATATCTTATTCGGGCTCTGTACGTCAGAAAGTATTGCTGATGTCTCTTTCTCGCCGCAGCGCGATTGTCAGTCTTGCACTGACAAGACCGGCCGAGCCGCTATCTCTGAAAAACCTTGCGCCTTGTTGATTCAAGATATATATTGAAATGGCCCTCCGCTCAATGCATACTGAATTCAATCCAGAAAGGCTTCGCGTTCCCCATCAGCCACGCGGTAACATTGCGAACTGTTTTCAATCTCCCGCTTTACCCTGTCAGATCGAGAGCTATCTGCCATCGTAATAGAGTATTGCTGTATTCCGCGGCTCTGTTCTCTTGTCTATATCCATTTTGAATCTTGTCCGTATACATAATCTGTCCACGACACCGAATAAGTATCGCAGTATTCTACAAAGAGAAATATCACATAGATGACTATCAAGAAAAACCACGGCTCCTTCCGCAGCAACACCAACCGAAGCTACCCAGACCTTGCCACAAAGCAAACATTCTCAGACGATATCTTTGTCCAGTCGAATTACCGTCCCTCCTCTGGTGCTCTTTGATTTGGTACAACTGTCTGTCCGCTGACCACTGGCTGTGTCTGTTCCAACCGCAAAGGTATACCACTGTGTATTGGAGGATTTCCGTCTGCTACCGTAGCCGTTTTCTCTAGTAAAAGCTGTTTCTGTTTCTGTATATAACTGAGCTGATATTTGTTTTATCTCTAGATTATCTATAGTCGATATAAAACTACTACTATAGTAAATATATTCCGTTTTCTGATACTGGATATATTGCTGATATAGATAGACAATATTTCGGTTTTTATTAGATATTTTTTATATCCAATCGAAATATATTATAGCCGCTATTACAAAATTCAACAGATCCAAAATATACCGAGCTGTCCGAATTAAACTGGACGTTGATAATTGATCGAGAAATATAGCAGAGAAATCTTTTGACTGTTCTGAAATCAAAACGACGAATTAAAACTGGCGAATAATATTTTATATCTGAAAATTCGGAATCCAGCTGATTGTATTGCCAGATCGCCGATTCGATAGTCGATTCTCTCTATCTATAATATACTAAATGTACCGAATATTTTTTAGTATTATCCGGGGGATAGACCGCTCGCAGTAGTATATTTTATAATAGTTGTGGTTTCTCTATAATAGTCCGAAAGATACAAGTCGGTTTTCAAGCAGACGGAGAAAAAAAAAAACCGTTTTTGTTGTCTACGAATATAGCAGCTGGTACCAACGCGACTTGGAAAAGATATATTGCGCTATATATATACAGTGCGATACAATATATCTTCTAAAAAACTGTAGATAATTATTCGATCTCAGTCTGTTGATTTTGGCGATATATCTATAAATTTGGAAACTCCAGATATCTATCCGAGATAAAAATATATACAATTTCTGTACAATACGTCTGTTACAAAATCTACCGAATAAATGGTTCGGAAAACTATACTAGTTGTACCAAGACAGCTCGATATAGATAAGATCTGTTGTTCTATCCAAAAAACAATTGAATATCCGATTTCGGAATCGAATCTGTATATTGTTTCAGTATACTATTTCGACTGGGCCAAAAAGGATTACAGCTGCGGCGGGAAATTTTTGGTTTATTTATTCTTATATTATTCCGCGGAGAACAGCAGCAGCTATATTCGAAATCGATATTTTCAGCGTCAGCAGTATCGTTTTTTCAGCCGTACCAGAAGGAAATAATATTTGGATAATATTTGGGAACAATAGATAGATAATATTTCAAAATTTATAGAAATAGCTAGTGGTATTTCTTGTATTGTGGTTCCTCTGGTATTTTGTCTCCAATTATAAACGGCCGGTACAATCTAAATATATATATTGTATCGATAAATATACGACAATATTATTTTGCGGCTATATATTCTGCCCCGAATACAGTCTATTATTGAAAAACAGAAAATCAAATTCGATTTTAATAGATTACTCCACAAAATAGATTCAGACAAATTGAATACAGACAGTATATTCTACAATATATCTATTATAATCTATATATATTTTCAGTCTATACCGGTTAAATTATATACAACTCGATATAATTAAATAATATACTATATTGTTGTCAAAATCAAATTGTACCAAAGATATTTGTTTGCTGTTCTATCAGTACTATCAAATTTATATCGAAATCTCAGTATTTTTTCGCCGTATATCGGTTTTCGCATTGATTCTGGGAGGGCGGTAAAAACGGATATTGATTATCAGTGGATACTTTACCGTTCAGCCGGATCTACCGCGTATTACTAACTGTCGTCGACTATCAGTTTTATCAACAACTATCAGTTTTATCAACAATCAGCAACAATCAGCAACAATTATTAAAACTCTACCAAATCCAATATCTTCCGTCAATTTACTATAACCACGAATTACGGTTTTTGTTATCAATAATTACCAAATCTATATATTTATCGTTATTCCAGCCAAGACAGAATTTTTACAAAAATATTGATTATTCTGGATAGCAGCAGTATTTACCGGTAACAAACTATACTGGTATATACCGCGTCAGCGAGTCCAATAGTCCAATTCACTATACTATATTGTATAAAACGAATACTCAGTATACAGATTCCGGCAACAATTGAAGACTATATATATTATATAAATAGAATTTTAGCTATAGAAGATCGAAAATATAAAAAAATTCTATTTGAATTTTCTTGATTTCTATCGATTTCTGGAACAGATCGAAGATATAAAATAATATCTGTTTGGAAATACTTGATTTCTATAGATATTTGGAACAGATTCTGGTTTTTTCGATTTTTCTGAAAAATTCGAATACTAGTCTCTGATACTACAAAAAAATATCTGTTTATCGTCAGAAAAACAGAGCGAAAACCGCGGCGCTATAGACTCTGTCTGAACGAATATACAATACAACAACAGAATTTATTGCTGGCGAGGAAATATATTTCTATATACACAGAATTTATTTTCTGTAAAGAAGTGTACAATACAACGGCAGAATTTATTACTGGCAAAAAAGCACGTTTCTACAATCACAGAATTTATCTTCTGTAAAAAAATACACAATATAACAGCAGAATTTATTGCTGGCGAGGGAACGTATTTCTACAATCACAGAATTTATCTTCTGTAACGGAGTATACTCTTACAATTGCAGGGTTTATTGCTGCGAGGGAGAATTTGTTGATACAGCACTCTTCTGCGGATCTCAATTGGTAACGTAGTGTCTTTCTGCGAGATTTGATTTTGCAGTTGTCCCTGCGGAGACTCTTGATAACGCAGATATTCCTGCAAAAGATATTCCAAAATCTTGTGGCCCGGAAATATAAGAAGAAAAATCCTGATCTTCTTCTCGACGGAAAATAAATATCTTTTATACCAATCGAATAGGGTCTGTGGTAGCGACTATTTGTGTATATTGTGGCAGATCCAATAACAGACCAGTATTTCTTTTACTCGGTATTGAAACGGTTGATTAACATTGAAATAAGAAATTTTAGCGTATATATAGAAGACAGACTGTAGACTCTATCTAGATCCGTAACGGCCGAGGATCTAGACTTGGCCAATTATTTGTTTGGTTAATATTGTTTACCAGAAGAAATATTTTCCGATTTTGCTGGCAAGCAGAAAACTGACCGATTCCGCAAGACAGATATCTGAGTTTTTATACAATATTTGTAGACTAGAATATAATAACTGCTCCGGTATATATATCTATTCTCTTCTATATAAATATACAATAAACAGATTGTAACTAGACGTTCGCAGATCAAATATCTGATAGACGGATTCCAACTTGGCCACCGGATATCGTTTTCCAGAATACAGTTGGGATTGGTCGGATATTATCTATAGCTCTGGCGAATCCAATCTTTATATCCGCGTTTATTACCGGTCCGTATATAACTAGTAGTAATTATCTGCAAAAAAATCGATCAATATAGACTAGACTTCTGCGAACTACAGAGTGGACAAATTGAAATTATTAATGGCGGTGGAAAAATTGATTGTCCGTCAATATTTGTCTGTTGATTTATAAACTATCAAAGATATTTGCTATCCGTTTTTTCATTCTATTTTGAATACGAAACAGAAAATAACTGGTATATAATCAGAACAACAGCAACTTCCACTACGGAAGAATATTTGCTGAATCTATTTGCAGATATACAAATTTTTATTTTGCTATCTATTATTTAATAGATTTTTATCTTCTCTTTCCCAGTACAGTATATACTATACAGTACTTTTGTACAATCAGAATACAACTATAGAAACCGTCCAAAAATTTTTATATATTCAGAAGATACCAGACTTCCGGTATCGATTGCAGTATATATTGTCTCTGTTATTCTCGGAATCTGAATACAGTCAAAATCCGACTGTATCTCTGTCTGGCGATACTACCGAAAAAAAATCGATATATTCAAACAACAATTATCAGACAGTATTACAGCAGAATAATCCGTCCAACGATATTCAGAATAGAATAGTACCAATTCTGCAGTTAGAAGATTATGGAGTCCAGTCTCCGAGAAACAGCAATATATTTGCTTTTCAATATATTGCCGAATTAGTACTATTTGTCTCTACTTTTTCCCGGAGAATTGTATTAATCAGAATAATATTTTAAATCTAGAACTATATATAAAATTAGTTATCAATTTTATTCTCGGATACAAATAACAAACTAACCAATATCCAGAATCTTGGAAAGATCAATAGCAGACCAGAAAAAATATATCGAAGATATCCGCAGGTATCTAAAAAATCTTTTCCACCGATAGAAGACTATTGAAACAGAAATAGATAAAAGATTCGAATATAATTCAATTTATAAACCAGATAAACCGGAACAGAAGATACTGCAGATTCGATATTTGCAGAGATAAGAACAGTATAATATAGTAAAAGAGAACTGAAGATATCTGGTGGACAAAATTCTGCAAATAATAATTCTCTATATATTTTCAGTAATTGTATTTATTTTTTTAGAAATTAAATTTTCAAGAATTTTTGGATCTGCAATTTTTTTATATTTTTTCTCTACAATATTCGGCGGAATTTTTTGTGGATACAATATATATCTTGGAATGGTATTTTGTCTCAATATAATTGTTTTTTGATATTGTATATAAAGATAAATTTAGTTTAGAAAAGACTATTTTGTGACAAAAATATCGGAAAAGACTTCTCTATCTATATATAGCTATCTGCTATCCAGATATAAAATTTATACAGACTGTTCAAATTTTAATCAGATACTGAATACAAACAAAACCGGCCGTATAATAATTTTCTGTTCTCGAAATAATATCAGATCAATTCTATATTGAAAAAAACTAATTCAGTGAATATTTTGACTATTTGAATTATTATTGGTAATTCAATATATAGATATAATTGAATATAAATATTCCCGGCGAAAAATAAAATATTTCAGTAAAAAACAAATCTATCGATAAATAATTGGTTTATATATAGATATAGTACGGATCTGAAAAACTTCCAGAATCTGAACCAGAATAGAATATTTTATTCTGCTAGATCTTTCAAACTGAAAAAATAGTTTGGTTACAGCTATCCAAGATTTTTTTTTTTTTGGTAGTAGTATAGAAACAACAGAATTGTATACAGAATCTAAAACTGTATCAAATTCTATATAGAAATTCTCCGGATCGATCAATATATAGATCCAAATAAATCCGATTGTATATTCAAAACAGACCGGACTGGTATTCCAAGATAATACAAATATATTGAAAAAAGATTCTATAGTAATTGCTGGGAGACTGATACAAATATATTTTGTGTTATAGCTGTATACCGTTTGTTTTTTCCGATCAATTATCTCGATTTTATCTGTCGACTGCGGATCAATAACAACCGAATCTGAGATCCAGTATTCGGTGGACCAGTTGTAAAAAAACGGAAAACTTTTTCTGGCCAGATAGTTTTCAAAACAAAATATACTTTCTATAATCTTGGAAGATTTCTTCTATTTTGGAAGACCAAAAAAAATATTCTTTATATCCGTCAAACTGTCTTTATAAATCAAACCGATCTGATACTGCTCCGGTTTCAGATATATTAGATATACGGAGGACTGTACAACGATATTGTTATTTTCTATCAGAACGAATTCGTGGATCCGGTCAGATCTGTTGTACAGATAATTCTGTAGTATAAAAATAGACTGTAAAAGAATATTGATACTCTGGCCGCAGAGCTTCGACTGATCCCATTTCCAGACAAGTTTCTCGGTTTTCGAATACAGAAAAGGGAGTCTATTCACGGATTGTTGCGAGGGGTACGGGTCTGCCAGAGAGGGTTTGTCTGGTTTACGGTGAGTTTCTTTTTCACGACCGTCGGAAATTAAATACAACTATACCAACGGACTTCTTGTGGAAGTGATTGAAGTCGGACTTTGACAATCTAGATAATATTATTCGGTTCTGATCCATTTTTATTCAACTTCTTATCCCTAGAACTGCAGGAAGAAACAAACTTTCCGCCTTTGGAAATGAAAGTCTGCCGAATCCAGAGATCGAATCTTGAGCTATATAAATATACGATGGCCTTTTATAAATAAACGCCAAGAAAATAATTCTAGGCAAGTAGTGTCCTTGTCTCTGAAAGAGTGTTCATTGTAAGATTGAAATTGTAAGATTGGAATAATCAGTCATGACTGACTTAACCATATACTGTTAACTTATCTATGTTATCAACTATATGGCAATACTGCAGAAGTCTTCTTCTCCGACCCCCAAGACCGAACGTTAATAATCACTAAAGTCGGTTTTCAACTTGTCCGGGGCTAGCTTTCTGGAAATTTGACCAGACTGAATAAGAGCTCATCAAAACTCAGAGATCAGTCACTCTCTAAATCACAGTGCGTATATTGGATCTTTCTTCAGTGATATCGGCGAAAAGAAAACCTCTGTTTGATATACTAGTTATTGTACGTATAAAGACTGTATCCTTGATTGATACACTCAGTTATCTCTTCCAAACCAAATTCAAGACTAGATTTATTATCGATCCTCGATCTCCTGGACCAAGTACAGTTTCAAATTCTTTTTCAAGATCAATTATTTGTATCAGACGGATACACGAGCAGTATAGAAGACTTTTATATAGAGTGCATCGGAGTATACACCCCTAGTATCTGAGAACAGCTTGACGGTGGTATTCTGCAGAGCTTTCTGCCACACTTTCATATAAAATATTTCGGTCACTAACACTCGGTCAGACTTTGACCGGATAATATTGGGGATCTTTTTGAAATCTTTATCCAAAATCTGAACGGAATATTTGTCGTAAAAGATATTGGCTACAAAAGTAGCCAGCTCAAGATAAGTACAGTTCTCTAGCGGTTTGGTATCTAACACAACCAGCGATATCTTAGAAAAAAAAAGCGGATCTAACAATAGAAACCCCTGGATATAATAATCTATGGTTTCTATTCTGTTACTGATATTGAGCTTCCGGAGTTTTATTGAAACTACTCGGATTTCTTTATTCTGGAATATTTTTTGAAGATCTTCCAAAATAATCTGCAGCTGTTCTATAGACAGCTCGGCAGAGAATATAGACAATTTTCTCAATCGTGCCAGAATGATAGAGAAAAATAACTTATTCCGTATCCAGATCTCTGCCGATTTATAGTTCCGGATATCGGTAGTACTAATATCCATAAATATATAGTATACCAAGACAATACTTGTCCCGATCCCGAACGGCCGATAGAATCTAAAAAATTGTTCAAAATATATCTGAAGAAAACTAGACTCTGGCAGTATATATTGTTCCAGAAAAAACAGAATATATCGGATCTGTATTTCCAAGTCTTCAAATAATACAGTATAGAAGTTCTGAGAATCGGTCAAAACAGCGCGAATATTCTTCAGCCAGAACTGCAACTGACTGTATTGCAAAACGAAGTTTTGTTTCCAGTCCAGAATACTCCGGTATATAATTTTCCACAAAGTATTTTTATTCTCAGAAAGTACGGTACTGACAAATAAATAGTTGAATACCAACAAAAGTTGATAGATAGTATAGATCTTTTCGGCTGAGGATACGTAAGATACTGGTATTTGGGTTTGAAACCGAGATGGTAAAGAGATCTAGTCTGCTATTAGTCCAAGATAAAAAATCAATAAAGATAAACGAGCTTACCGGAATTTCTATCTCAAAATATAGACGTATCGAATATATACTGGACTATATAGCAGTATAATCAAATAGAGATTGTAAATATTGCTCAGACTTATCGAGAGCTTCAGTTCTTATACAATCTGCTTGATAGATATTATAAAGTCGTCGACTCTTGTGTAAATTTATTTTTCGCTTCGATTCCATCGATCCAAAAAGCGGTATCGTGCTGTGATGAAGAGACAGAGACACGTGTTTTTTATATATACACTGTGTTGCTATTCCACGGATATAGCAAGACTGACAGAAGAGTATTTCTCGATTGTATCCTTTTTTCGAAACGCGGTATTGAATACAAGACCGTCGTATAGGGCTCGTAGAATCTACAATTGACATTGTATAAACTTCAGGAGTAGTAATATCAACAAAGTCAAAGAGACTAGTTCGATATTCGTGCGATTTGAAGATTTCTTGAAAGATCACGAAGATTTGAAGACCCACTGGTTACATTTCAATCTTCCACGAGAGAAATATAGCAATATAAAGCGTGTTAGCAGCTGCACTATATCGACAGTTTTATATAAGTAACAGTAGCTATACTAGTTGGATTATAAGTCTTATCACATTCCTTCGAGATTTTAGTAGCGGGCTGGTATATAAAAAATACAGTCAAAGAACGTTTTTATATATTACAATAAACGGGTGTTTGGTATGGAGATACGAAGACTTATAGTCTAAAGCAGTCAAAGATCCGGCAAATTTGGAATTTCGTAGCCTGGCCCGTTGATCTGGACAGAGATAGTTTTAGCCAGCTGTATAGTATTCGTAGTATTCTATAAAATAATACCAGGCGATCCTGGAAACAATTTTTGTATATCTAGGAGTAATAAAAAGATTTCCAATACTGGTGCTAGCCTCTAATCGATATCCAGTGAAACTACGAATCCCAGAAGCACTATACTGTTATCCATTGGTAGCTGGAAATACGATATAGAGACCCAATTGGATGGGTTCGTGCGCAGAATACGACCCATATTATCCATAGAAGATTGAAAAATCTACAGTATCTGAATTCATTTATTTTTCTGCAAGTTCCCTCAGTTCCACAACCAAAATCACTATTCTATTATAGTATAGTTAGTAAAACCGCCGCGAAATAACCATCATCCATTAACTAAGAGACACAGTCACAATTTCGGAATTTGCCCACGGAGATATTATTTCTTATCGCTTTGTATCTCCAGAGTAGCGCGAAATTTGCCCTTGCAAGATTATGCAAAACTCTGTACTATCAACTGCGGTCCGTTATTCTCAAGTTCAATATCGACTATCAGAACAGCAATCTTCTTGGAATGGCCGCTAAGAATGACAATATCACACTCGCAAGATAGTTACTTGACTACGGGGCAAATATCAATACCTTTTTTCGTGGAAAAACCCCCGTAATAAAAGCCATCAAAAACTTTTCTTCTACAGTGTTTATACTCTTGCTGAACAACCCCGGTCTAGATATTAATCTTCAGAACCGAGAGCAAAAAAACACACTGTGGATTGCTGTTCAGTATAGAGTATTCTCTATTCTGTGGCGGATACTAGAACGCGTGGACTGTGCAGTCGATCTCCGGTATCAACAGGGCCAAACAGCGCTCTATCTCGCTGTATAGTGGAACCGTATTGGATTGGTACAACTACTGCTCGCCAAGGGTAGTAATCCAAACACAAATAATAATTTGGATATTTCGTTCGGGGTTCTGGCAAGTCGAATCAACAGATCTTCTATAATAGCTCTTTTTCGAAGACAGCAAGAATATACTGCACTATATAACAGCCAATACGATAAACTATCGCTTCACCAGACAGTTCTCAATGGATCGGTGGATACTGTAAAACTGCTACTGCGGCGAAAAGATTTTGATTTGGCGACCATTGACCGAAATGGTTATACGGTACTCTATCTTGCTGTCCGCAGCCGATATTTGGACGTGATCGATCTGATTCTTTGGTATCCACGGATAGATATAAACTGTATAGATAATAATGGCAATACTCTATTCTGGTGGTCGATCTATCTATTCTATAACAAAATTATCAAAAGATTGCTGGCTGTAAATAGTATTGATATCAATTTAGTTGGCGGCTGTGGTCGATAGAATATACTATCGATATCGCTGTACTATACTGCAATACAATTGGATACCGCAGTTTTGAAACAGTTTTTCGCGGTCCCCGGAATCGATATCAATATCTGTATCGAGAATCAAATTTTTTTTCTACTACCGCTGCTATAGAAAAAGCCAATATTATAAAAATTTTTTTGGATATAAAAAATATAGAAATCAATACCGGCCGAGAATTGATAGATTCACTACTGTATCAAACAGCAACAGAAAACTATATTGAGACTGTCAGACTAATAGTAGAATAAAAAAAACGGTTCCGAATTAATCAAAATAATTTGACAATATATAATACAGTTTTAGAGATTACTGTCTGTACTGATAATCTGGAACTGATTCGGATTCTATTGATCTATCAGAATATTGATTCTAATTTAAAAAATCGGTAGCTGAAATCTCTGTTGATCTTGACAGCCAAAAATATATATATTTATATTGTTGATATATTTTTAGCAGATCAGAGAATAGATATATATAGTCTTCGGATAGTACTGTATTCCGCAAATAACAAAAATATCCGAAGAACTATCCAGTACAAAATTGATAGTTGTAGAATCTATTCAGAACAGATTGTAGTTTTTCGAAATCAAAATAGATTGACGGTTCGATAACTGTAGATAGTCAATACAGACTACAGTAGTCGATAAATCGATACTGTTTAAAATTTTTGCCGAGTTGTAAAAACCAAACCGATCAATTTGAAGATATATAATTGTTATTGAAAATTGCTGTCGAAAAACAATTATTGTTTTTACAAAACTATATAATTATAATCAGTATATCTGTCAGAAAAATTTTCAGTTTGTATATTTAATTCAATATTTATCAATAAATAAATTATATATCTGTACTATCAGATTCTCAATTTAAAATCCAATATATAGTATAGACCGATCGGTATTTTCTGTATTTCTGAAAAAATATTTCTATTTAAAATATAAAAAAAAAATATATACAATCTTTACTCCGATTTTTCCGATTATCTTTTTCTATCAATAAATTTGTCTACTGTATTTCTGTTGTTAGTCGACAGACCAACCAAAAAACAGCAAAAACTGTCCAAGAATATTAATAATAAATCGGATACAAAAAAAAATACAATTTTTTTTTTGTCTAATATTGTCCGACTAAAGATATAGTTTATTTCGTTTTCTATTATATCGACAAAAAAAATTTAATAGCAAAATATAGATTTCTGTCTCGGCGAATCTCTCTACAATACAGTTCCGTAAAATTTTATACTGCAATACTGATTTTACTGTATCTGTTTTGAATTTTATAGATTTGTATCTGTATCTATAGAAAATATATATTCTGGAATCTGCAGTAAATATTCGGTTCAAAAACAAAAGATATCAGATAAATAAATCGAATAAATAGCTGAAAAACAAATTTAATATTTTTTATCAGAATTATAATCGGCAAACAATAGAATTGGAAGATCAGATACAGATATTGGAAATATTTTACGGCTGTATTATTTTGGTTCTACAAATTATCGATCTACTGTATTTTTCTATCGCAATATTCTGATATAGAAATACTACAGTTGGACTATATTGTTCGGAAATATCTTCTGATACAACTATATACAAGATTTACAAAATATATCAAATACCGGAACTAATAGTACAAATATATATTTACAGTATTTGTGTTTTCTAATATTTGTATTCGGCAATCTAGAGATATTCTGTATTATTTATAGAATATATATCTGTTGATTCTAAATCTGGCCAAGATTTAGCTATAGATATAAAACCGAATTCAGATATTTATTTAATATTTGTTTATATTTATTTTCCAAATTTGTTTCTTTGGAAGAGTTATAGAAGCTTTCAGTAATCCCCCGCAAATAAATCCCAGTCTCCCGGAAAAGGGTTCTGCAATTTTATTGCTAGACGGAGTAGAATATCTTTCCTAAATATTTATCAGATAGTCTGCTGGACTCAGTAAGAATTTTCTGAAATAATATTTTATTGGATAGGCAGTACCAATATTAGATTATATAGCAAATCTATCCAAGTCTATATACCAAAAGATTTATTACTTTTTTCGGTCACAATCTATCAGTTCTATAATTTGATTTCGGAGATCTTGCTCTCAATTATCGCAAATCTTGAGCAGCTGTATCCGAGATAATTCCAATATATAGTTCAGACAATCAAATCGGATTCTCTGTTTTTTATAGTATCTCTGAAACCGGCTCTTTTTATTTTTCAAAAATATATTTTTCTTTTTCAATCTGTTGTTGATTTGTTCGAATTTTTTATTGTTTCTGTACTTCGATATATATAATTTTTACAATCGATAGAAGAATCTCAAGATCCGGACTGTTTGAAATACAATCTTCGGATTATTTTGTTCCAATTCTGTTAGTATTTTGAATATTGACTGAAAAAATTCGATAGTTTCAGACTGTTTTTTGTCGGTTTGCGACTAATAAAATAACTAAATCAATCAGAATATATAGTTCAATATAAAATATAAAATACAGTTTTTATCAGAGAAAAATTGTCTGTTCCGAAATTGCAGTCGGAATTTTTATACTAAATTGGAATTATATTGTTTCCGGTATTTTTGTCTATTTCAAAATTGTAGAATATAGCTGTAATATTTATTCTAGAGAACAATATAGTAAATAAAAACAAATAAAAAAACTATATTTTGCTATTTTGTCAATCAATTCTTTTATTTATATTTACAATATCAACCGGACTGACTGAAGAATATCTTATACTGTAGTATTATAATATCTGAGATATCAATAAAACCGCAGTTGATAATAAATAGATAATAACCGGTTTATCAGAGATAAACAAATAATTGATCAGCAATTATTTAGAAAAAAAATCAACAAAAAAATCAATATCGAGAATCTACAGTCCAGATAGACGACTGTATATTTTGTTATAGATTTATTACTGTTTTTTGGTAATAATATATCGGTTTTCGGAATCTCGGTTGTATTTATACAAACGAATAATATCAGTCAAAAATTATTCAACTAATATTTATTTCAAAATTGCCGATAAATAGATACAGTAACTAGTATATTTTATAATCGATATTTTATTTGATCAAATCTTTTTTATTTTATATCAATTTGTTTTTTGTATTATACTACGAAAAATTTATTTCTACTGTATACAATTTATTTTTTTAGTCCAAAATACCGGATAGTATTAATTTGTTTTGAATAATACAATTGTTTTTATGGTACTGTTTTTTTTCAATCCAAAATAGCCGACAGTAGAATTGAAATACTATATATATACAATCTATATACGAAAATTTCTCTATAGATCTCTATTTATCGAGACCACTATACCAAGAATTCTATTCGGAGTATCGGTCCAATATAATTGAAATATCAGTACTACAGAATACAAAATACGAATAGTACTCGATTTCTGATGTTTACCACTTCGTATATCCGACCAACAGAATTTTTCTTGATCTGTATTATAGACAGCTGTCTATACCGCAAAACTAGAGTAATCGAAACAAACCAATCCAGCGGCGATCAGATTATTTTGCTGAACCGGTTTTTGATTATTGCGAACTGATCTCTGTTATTTGCTGGCTGGATTATATACAAAGTTCTAGTTCTCCAAACGGATTCAATTTGCCTCTATATATCTGTGATTCTAAGATGAAAACTGTACTGATTTATAAGTATTGTTCTATATTGTCTATCGGATTCTCTCAGTCCAGTGCTCAGATAAACAATTCTGAAACTACAGTTTTACCAAATTCTGATTCCCTCGGATCTATCTACTTCGTTTTTTCCGAGATTTTTCAAACAAATCTAGACCGGGCCGCCCAGAAATCTCCAAATTATATATTTCAGCGGTAGTTCAAATATATATATTCTGGATATAATCGTCAATTCAGATATTGAACAGTATTTAAACAGTATCTGATATACTATTCAGATAAGAGACTATATATCTGCTGGATTCCGGAATACTATTGTATATTCAAATATTTCGACAATTTTTTGATCTATTATTCAATCTATAGCAAATTGGATAGTTGCAACTACTATATAGCGATTTTGGACAAAGTATACTATATATACAATTCCGAATTTTGTGGAATATTGATACTGCAAAAATAGCTATTTCAGCAATATTTATTTGATATCTAGACAAGATTCTATTATTCTATTTCTATAAATAGAATTTATATTTTCTGGTAAAATATTCAAAAATATAAATTTAATTTTATTTTTTTATTATAAACTGTATTGCAGCTGATAATCGAAGAATTATTGACAATTTGCCAACAATATACAAAACAATATAAAACAATTTTTGTAAATATATATATCTGTAGACAATAGACTATTCTGGATTTCAGAGAACAAAAACAGTATTCTATAGAAATAGAAACTGATCTACAAATTTGAATTTGTATTTAACAATCTGTATTCGGATTCGAAAAACCGAAAAAATCCGAAAAAACTGTTGAAACTGCTGCTACAATCGATATATAGCTAGATAAAATATTCGAGAAATTCAGCTGGAATTTACTATTTGGAGCTGAGATTTTCAGACTGTTACTGATAATATATAAATTTTTTTTGTTCAGAAATATATCTACAGTACAGTTTTTTTTATTTCTATAATTATTGTAAAAATTAAATATACTATTACGGTATATTTTAATCTATACTGGTTTTTTCGGACTGGAGCTATATAATATAGTTTTTAGAACAGAGAAATCGGGATTTTTATTATTTTTTTTTGTATTCAGATCTGGAAACTATCAGCAGTATTTCTAATTTTCAGAAATTTGTTTACTAGAACAAAAAATACTATTAAAAAATATAAATAGTTCGAAAATTCTAGTACAGTCAAAATTGTAGATCGAATATACAAAATACTGATTTTGATAATCAATAATTTGAAGAATCCTGCCAAAAACAGTTGGAATTAGTAATACTATATTCAGTAAACAATATATATCTGATAGATTTTGCGGAAATTGAAATTCAGTAGATTTATAGTTGTTTTCTAGACAATTGGCAATATAGATATAAATATTTATAACTAATTCTATATCGGTTTTATATACAACAAATACTGATAATATATTTTATATATATCAGTAGTTTCTGAACAATTCTCAGAATTGAGAATAGACTAAAATATTTCCAAATATATCGGAAATACTAATTTTGTTGTAAATTATTGAAACTGAAAAATACTGGAGATTCTGTTCTGTATTTTTTGATTGTAATATAAAAAAACTGCCGGAAAAAACTGACTCGAATTATCTATCTGTTACTATATTCAAATATTGTAATAACAAAATAAAAATATTTATCAATAAATTATTAACAGTTACCACAACTGTTATTAATACAGTTCAAATATAGATAGAACTAATATATTGAAGAATATAAAATATAAAAATATACCGTCGATATATTACAAAATCAAAAAAATATATTCTGAATCCAGTAATTTATCGGAGATACTATATTCAAATCTCTATATTTGTTTATATTTGTTTTTTTTATAGTAGTTTTTATTATATCTGCTGTTACAGAAATAGAAAAATTGTATCTCTGAAAATATATTCAATATAATAAAACCAATATATATATTCGAGTAGTTGAACTCCAGTATACCGATATATTGAACAACAGATTTTTCGCTATATAGAAATACTACTATATACAAGAACTACAATCCAACAATTCTGACAAAATTCCGGAAAATTTTATTATTCGCCAGAATAATAATCAAAATACAATATAGAAAATTCTGGCTACGGTTTTCGATATTCAGACTACCGATAGTTATCTGTTCTCCGTATTCTATCAATTCTATATTTTTGAATATCTACAGCAATTCGGAAAATATTTACAAAATATACTGTTTTTAGTAGATAATCTGTTTTCCGCAAATTGTTCGGAATTTTTGATCGAATTTTTTGTATAGCAATCAGCGGATTATAGAAAAATCTGGAATTTGTTGAAGATATAACAATACAGTACAAACCAAAACGGAATCTGAAAACTATTTATTTATTTGAATAATCAAAACCGGTTGATCGCGATATTTTTGGATAAATATAATTACCAAAAATACAGTCAGATACTGATTTATATTATTTCGGAAAATAGAAATAATATCTGAAACAAACCAATCGGCGATATTGTCAATTCCAATAAATTCGATCGATTAAAAATAGCAACTGTAGCAAAAATAGACAATAGAAAATATATTATAAATTATAAAATTTGTTACAACTACTACCGGATCTATATAAAAATTTTTTCAGACAGTTTTATCTGAAATACTGCTGATTTTGATACAGTAATTATTACAGCTGATAATTTCTATTCCGAATAGAATCTCTATACAATCTGGAATAAATCGATAAAACAATTGGTAATTGCGAACCAAACTGTTCGGTACCGATTCGATAACAGTACTACCGAAAAACAATATCAGATTGTTTTTATCAATTATATATATAGTATAGATAATTGGTTATAGTCTCTATTTTTTTGGACTATTGATACAGATATATCTAGCTGTATAAACTACAGTTTTTATCTATTTCTAGTAGATTATAGAATAGTACAGTATACAGTATTCTCTGCGGAAAATACAATACAGTTCTGCTCTGAATATACCGGTACAGTATCTATTGCTGTTTTACTGTATAAAATAGATTTTTCAGAAAATAGAGAAACTGGTTGGATCAATTTTGAAGAAAACTGGACTATTATTTATTGCGAATATAAATTTCAGCTATTTATAAAAAATACTGTTACAGTAACTGGATTGTCCGGATAGAACAACTATATCGTTAGTACCAATATTATAATCTCGGATATATCTGATACCGCCGGATTAAAAATCCGGATATCGGTTTCGACAATCGGTCTATATAAATTGAAAGAATATATAGCTACTATCAATACTATCTCTGATAAATTTGCGGTCTGGAAATACAACAACTGTACTATATTGCTATATTCAAAAAACTATACCGGAGATATCCGAATCAATCAGTGATACTATCTATTATTTTCCGTAAATTCTATTCGATTTACCGCTATACTAAATCAGAACCACAGAGATTTATATACCAGTTTCAGTATTACGGATTCCAGTTTCCAGAAAGATATAATAGATCTATCCGATATAGATAGCAGTAGAAAATTCAAAGATATCGAGATCGCTGTTTGAGTTTGGATATAACAAATTGATTTTGTATTCCGGTTATACAGCTTGATACAAATATCTCGAGAAATATTCTAATAATACTACTGGATTTATTTTATCACAGATTTGTTTTTAAATATATACTATTAGTTCTCGCAGCTGAGTGGGATTATCTGTGTCTGGAGGATCTGCCGTCAGTGATACGGTATATGTACTTCAAAACCAAGGCCCTGGTTTCTTAACCGTATAAGGGGGTACCTGATTGTAGTATCCAGTCTATATGGCTAACAGATATCTGTCCTGTGCCTGCCCAGAAAAATATTTGCTATGAGGTGGAAATACAGTCAACTCTCCAGTCAAGACACAACGAACTTGTATTGGAAGATGAATATTCTGATTGAGTTGATCTTTCTGTGTTGTTTAGTATCCAAATAAGACAAATTTGGCGATCTTCCTGTTTCGGCGCTGTATATAGACTTCTTCTATCTGTAAGTAGCAGACGCAGAGCCAAACCACGGATTACTCTAAGAACAGTTTCTAGTATATACTGAGAGTCCAAGTCAGATTCTTCTATTCTAACTCAGATTCTCCTATTCCAACTGCTGCCGAAATTCTATCCTGAGTATATCTGGCGGTTTCAAAAGATATTTTGTCAGTCTTTTTTATACAAATTCCGTTGTTGTTTTTCTTTGGTATTTATATCTCTTTTCCGGACTAATATTCTATATACCGAAATCTCTGAAACAAGATTGTATTGTTTATCACCAGTTTTATAGCTATTGGAAAAAATTCTGCTATTATAGAAAAAAAAAAATAAAACAGTATTTCAGCAGTCCAAATACAATCGAATCTATTGTTTTGTATAAAATCTATAAATCTTCGATTATAAATATATCTTGGTTTTCCACGAGCAGTATATAAACTGTTTCGGTATCTGATAGAAATTTTGCGGATATCGTTGTAGCTGGTAAAATAGAAATAGCAGAATATAGTATATTTTCTGTATCTGAAACTGTATTCCTGACTGGTATTTCTATTCAATTTAGATTTTTCGGTACTAGTATAGTATAGACCGAAATTGTATTTGTAATACAACAGAATATATATATTGTTTCTGTAAACTGATAAAATAAAAATACTGTACTGCAAAAATCTGTTAGTTTTGAATTTACTTCAGATATATAGCAATATCAAATCTGTTCTGTTTGTTGATATCTACCAGTTCAATAGATTTATTTTTAGTAATAGCTGTTATACCGGTTTCGGAAATACCGTAGTCAGAGATAGCTACAGTCTGGAAACAGATCAAGACAAAAATAGTTGTCTGTTTATTCTAGAATATAGTTTAGTAATTGTCTGGGATTTGGATTTTTTATTTCAGTATAGCAATACTGATCTATATATATATAATAGAATATATATTTCCAATTTATATCTTTGGAATTCTGGCAGTAGAAGACGGACTGTTTGTACTCCGATAGTTGTAGCTATACTATACAGAATTGTACAGATTCGAGACAGTATACTGATCCAGAAATTGTTTTCTTTAAATATTTTCAGAACTGCTGTTGGCAATTCCGGTTTTTGATATATCGCAGATAGTTGGAATAGTTTTTATATTAAAATCAAGAATTTTGTTTTTCTTAATTATAATTACTGTATATATAGTATTTTATTCGATACTAAATTTTATCGATCTGCTATTGTCAGACTAATTTGTATTTATCTAGTAATTATAGATAGATTGTTTAGTAAATATAAATAAATAATTTTTATTACTATACAGGACCGTATTCCGAATTTTGTATATAGTCGACAATATTGGAGAATAATTTTATATATTCTTTGAAACAGCTTTTACTAAAGTCAATATTGAAGATTGTATAAAATAGTAAAAATACTAACTACTTTTTCTGTATCTATTTTTGAGATTCAGAAATTCGATATTTGTACTGAGTTTATAGTATAGTCGATTACAATTTCGAGAAAACAAATAAATATATATTGATACAAATATTTGATTCAAACCAACAAATACTATATATATATTATCGATAATATATATATTGTACAATTGTATATTTGAGAAAATATAGAATAATCCAAATATTGATTTTTCGTTGATATAGAAATAACAATTGGAAATATATAGTATTATTGGAAGAAATTTATTATTTCCAAATATTTAACTACAATATACTAATAATAGAATATATAGAGCTCGATATAAATATCAATAGACTAATATCTAATTGTATTCCAGAGTTTTTGATATCCCCAATTCAATTTCCAGTACTGAAATAGAAAAAATATCCGGATTGATATCTCAAAAAGAAAAACTTTTCTGCCAAAAAATCCGGAGAAAAAGAGAAATACTTTTCAAAAAAATATCCAGATACAGTACAGAATACAATACCAATATCTATTTGAATATCCGTATAAAAAAGACTGGATAAATATTCACAATCGCAACTGAAATAAAAGACTGGTTTCTTTTCCAGAATAATTTAGTATATATATCAATTTCTTCGACTAAAACAAACTAATTACTAATATAAATTTATATTTTGCAAAAAAAATTCGATATCCGAAATCGATCCAAAAGAAACTATACTACTCCGCTACAGTCAACAGCAATATACAATATTATTGCAACAACAAATAGAGTCAGTCACGGATTTATTCAAGAAAAAAATTTTTGGAATTGCTCTGATTTATATATATACAGTTTTAGATATATTTAGTTGAATTCTGTTTTTGAAGTATTTTGGCCGGAGATAATTGAAACAAAAAATTGTCAAAATTGATTGTATATATCTGGATTTTATCCACAATTGCTGTTTATACAATATATTCTTCTATTTTTGACAAAAAAATAGATCTATCTTGTATATACTATTCCAGTAATACTAGCCGGAACAGACTACCAGAACTGTTTTTCCGACAAAGATTTTTTGGCTGGATTGAAGATATAATACAATTGTAAAAAATTAATCAATTTGTTACTGATTATTGGAATTCTACAAAGACTATTTATCTGTATATATAAAACAACTGCAAAAATTTCAAATAGTATTTGTTTTTATATAACTGTACAGCAATCAAAATTTGAGATATAGAAAATTCGGAATTATTGGATTTCAATTTTTTGCTATTATTCCAGTAATTAAAAATAAATAAATATAGATTTTTGTTAATTGTTTTGTTCTATTTGAGATAGTATTGTTTTTTTATACAGCTGATAGAAAGATTCTGTAATCCGGAATTTATTTGATAAACTATTGATAACTGAATATATTACAATCCAATAGTAGATTTCTCTATTCTATATTTATTGAACCAGACTATCTATATTAGAAATCTAGTTTAATAAAAAGAGATATTTTTTCTTTGATTATATTTACCACAATATCCGATTCTTAGCTATTTTTAAAAAGTATTATCCAGCGATAACCGGGCCAAAAATTGTATAATACAAATCTCCAATATATCTCTATATAGTATAATCTGAAATTTGTACAAAAATACTACTTTCGAATTGATAGATTGACTAGCTTCCGGAGAATTTTCTTAGATAACAAATATCTATAGTGTTTCGAGATTTTCTATTTAACTATTATAGATATATTCTTTTTTTTCTATTGAAAAATTCACTGTACAGATATCTGAATTATAAAATCACTATTCTAATCCAGAAAATATTGTATTCGGCTAGAGAAAAATATAAACAGATCTTGAATTTAGAAACAAATAGTATACAAGAAAATATAGATTGCTGTATAAAAGACAGATATTCGAATATATTTTAACAGTAGCTATAATAAACGCTGGATTCCGAAAAAGATCAATAGTAGAATCTTTTTTGTATTTGTATAATAAATACGGAAGATCTTAATATATTTTGACTATTCAGTCGAGATATTTTGTAAAATTTGTATACTAGCAAAAATACCAAAAAAATAAAAAAAATTGTTTCGGTAACTACTGTTGTAACAATTACTATAATTGACCAGATTTTTCTATAGAATATAAATATATTGACAAAAATAGTCAGCAATTCTATATCCGTATTCAAAATTACTGAACTATTTTCAAATTAGTCTATCCAATCTACTAGTAAATATCGGAACTGAAATTACTTATATAAAAATTCTGTTCGTCAGTTATATATAGTTATCTCGGAATTTGGGAAAATAAAATAACTATAGTATTGTTTCTATACTATCTGCAAAAAACAGACAGATAATTACAAAAAGAGATAGATTCTGGATAGTATATAATACAATACAATCTGTTTTATTGGTATTCAAAATATATCCGATTTGGTTCGATAATTGGAACAATACAAAAATACCGGAAATAACAAAATAATCGGTCAGCAGAATCCAATTCGCTATACTGATTGTAATATTGAAATTTTATTCTATTTGATTGTTTTTGTATAGTATCTTCAAATAACAGTTCTCGTCGGTATTGATTAATCTGTGACTAATATATAGTATCGGAGTAATATTTTCTGCTGTATAAATTCGAGATAGAAATAATACTGGCTGTACTGAAGAATTTGCGGATATTTTGATCAGTAATAACAAAATACAATTGACTAAAATCTGGTTTTCAGACAGAAATATTTATATTTAATATTTCTATTCGAACTGATATATAACTCGTATATAAAGTTTTTTGTGGCCAGAAAACCGCAAAAAAACCAACCAAGAAAAAGTTTATATTTTTTTTGTTTTATAATTAAATCTACTATTACAGAATATACAGAACAGAAACAAAAATTCAAATATTCCAAATAAATACTACAAAACAACTATTTGTCTGACAATAGATTTCTGTTTGGATATTATAAAAAATTGCGGTCTCGTAGTTGGTATTGTAAATATAGCTATATTATAAAAATTATTGGTTCTGGTACTATACAATTCTATTTTCCAAAACAGTTATTTTGTATAATAGTAGTATAGCTGGATATTGTCAACAAAAATAGATTTTGAATACTGGTTGATACAAACCGGTTAGAAGAACTGATAAATAGAATACTATTTTTTCAACAACAATATCCAGATCTGGTCTATTTTGTTGGTAACAGTAATCGAATTAGAATTCTCTGTTCAATTCTATTGTAAAACAATATAATACAGAAAAATTCCGTAGATCTGGTTTATCTATATCTCAATTATAAAACTGTTCAGATAGATTTATTTTTTCTGATTGTCGAGAACAGATAGAACTCAATACAATATATAGATAATACTACAGAACTCCGATATACAATTGCCAACTATCGAAAATATACAATTTCGGATACAGAATCTATATATTCCACGAAATTGATCCAGAAAAAAGTTAAAAAATAAATTGTTTTACTGTAAATCTGAATACTGTATTTATTTGTCCAATCAATTTCGAATATTAAAACAGTACAATATCTGCTCGAACAACAGTATAGAAATCTATAGATTGCAGATTAAACAGTTCGGTTTTCTTTGTATATAATTATTATTTTGATAAAGAATATCGAGAACAAAACTATTGATCTATTGAATAACAATAATTTGCGCTGTATTGTCGAAAAAAAAAAAATTACTATTTTCGATTTGTATTTACAATCCAGTTTTTCTGATACAATTGTATTCGAACTATTCTAGATTTTGCTGTATAAAATTTTTGATTTTATATATATCGAGAACAAACCGATCTCGGATTGTTTATCTGTAGTCTATTTGTATATATTCTGGAATCGGAATATTGCAGTTGTTGATCAACTATAGAAAATACTACTATTCGATCTATTTTTCCAGATCTGTACAGAATTTCCAACAAACAATATAATAGCCGAATATATATACGAGTTCTGGCAGAACAACAGACTGTCCGCAGATAATAAAATATATCTGGAATATATAGTAGATTTTGTTGTTTCTGTTTTTCTGATAGATATATATTCTCTACAAATATACAGTAAACCAAATAGATAATTCTACAACCGATCCAAAAACTAATATATATAAGATTTTCCGTCTTTGGTTGTCTTTACTATTCTGTACAAAATATACTGTTACAGTATCAGAAATTCTTATCTATCCGGCAATATTATCAAATATATCCAGTCTCAATTTATACAAAAATTCGCAAAATTGGATACCGACAGAATATTGTTATCGATCCAAAAAAATATACTGAACCAATTCTATTATTACTATAGAAATCTATATTCGATTACTATATATTTTGTCTGTCTATACCGACCGCCAGAATATATACTATTCTGCAGATATATACTGTACAACAACTGTATTACAATATTTGGAAAATTATAAATACCAGTTGAATATCTTGTAGAATTTGCCAGATATTCTATCTACAAAAACAAATACTATATAGTTATTCGCCAATTTTTTCCGATCAAATATTTTATAATTTTTAGTCTAAATAGAAAAAATATCCGAGATCTTGTCCAGTTGGATTTTCTCTGTATTTTGGAAAAATATATCGGAATACCGATTGGATTTTTGTCGGACTACTATATCGGAACAAATATCGATAAATCTGTATAATACTATACAATAATAATCCGAATCAGTATATAGATCCGACTGCTAATAGCTGTTTTTAAAAATACTGTCAGCTATTGATTTCTTTGTCAATAGTATATCGGCTGATTTTTGTTTCTATAGATTCTCAAAATTAGTATACAAAATATTCTATTCTATATACAAATCTGCTATTCCGTATTCTGTACAGTAGTTTACTGCAGTATTCAATCTGATTTCCAGTAGACTGTATAATTTATACCGACTGTCGCAGATTCTGTACAAAACAATCGGATCCGAATATTATATTTTTGATATTCCGAAAATAAATCTGTCGGACTATCGAATAACTATTGTAACAAACTGTATATCGGACAGAAAAATATATATAATAATCAACTATCGGAAAATAGACCGGTATTCTGTACAAATAGTCTATTCTTTTGTATTTTTTTGCAATGGACAGAAAAATCCAAGATTAAAGAATATATAAATATAACTAAAATATATATATTTTTGTCTCTCCGGTCGCCGTTGCTGACAATTTTGATTTTATAACAGAATATATTCGAATATTACAGTATTTTTGTAAATTGTTTTCTCTATTATTGTCGGATCTACTGAAATTAATCGCTCCAAATTATTTTGAAACCAAAAAATTGTCAATCTCAGATATATACAAATTGGAATTATTGCAAAATAGTAGAATCTGTATAAACAATTTTTTGTCGATTATTTTGTATAAATCGGAAATTGTTTAATTTCTGGCAGACCGATACAATCTTCTTTTTTCTGTCGGTACTAATCGATTTTTTTCCGTCTCGGATTCTATTACAGAACAATATAGTAGAATACAAAACAGTATTCTGCTGTATTTTTTTCGGATTCTGGTATTTTTCTTTTTGATAGATAGAAAATAGAGATTTTTTGAGATACTGAACTATCTGTTGTATTGTACCAAACCGGATATATTCCGGTTTGACTATAAAATCTGTAATCCAATCCCAAAATTGGACAATATCAGTTCGTTGAATATATTTACCGATATAATCTTCGAAATATCCGATAATTTCGTCCGGATTATTCTTGTATCGACAATATTTTTTTTCGAATTGGATAAAATATTTGTACAAAACTATACTGGATTTTATTGCCGAAAATCGATTTTCTGTATACAGCCAGATACTGCCGCGATTCTCCAGTATATACTAATCGAATTTTCTGGTATATAGTTTCAGATCGGTTCGAGTACAGATTTGGACTGTATAGATTTTCTGGATTGTTGTTTTTTCTGTAGATATTTCCGGAAATATATTGTTTTTCTACTGTATAGTTTTGACAAACAGATATCGATCCAAATTGTCAATAGTATATTCTGTAAAAGAATAGAAAACTTTCCAATATCTATACGAAAGTTTTTCGAGCGTCAACAGACAATAATCTTCTTTGGATATACAGATTATCGGATTTTTGTCTGGTCCTTATACCGGCTATATCTCTATTATCAGGGCAAAAAATATTCAGTCCGTTTTTCCGAACCGGTTCACCCTAAAAGATCACGGCAGTAGAGTAATAGAACGTGTATAATTTTTGTATACAAGATTTCCTTGTTTGTGGCGAGAGGTATAGATATATTATTAGAGTCCAGCAGTTTCTCGGTCTCTTTTTCTCTAGATATTTAGCTGGATTTGGTGTATATAGTTTTCTTTCTTTTTAGTCTAGATCAGAAGATAATTTTGCGGAATAAAATTCAGATTTGTATAGATTCAATAACCGTTAATCGATCAATATCCGGTTTGTACTGTATTGGAGATTATCTATAATTCTGTAAAATTATAGTAATCAGAGATAGCCGTTTATTTCCAGTATCAGCCGTAGTAATATATCTGAAATATTTTCCTCGATTATAAAATCAAATAGAACAAAATTACAGTATAATTGTTCTATTTAAGAATATATTTTCTATTTGGATCTTTTGTTAAATAATATACGGTCTACAATCGCCAGAATATCAGTCAGTTTTTGTAAAAACAGTCTGAATATCTACAGTCGAATTTCTGACGAAACGAAATATACCGATCCGGTCGATCTGATTTTTTTATTCAGTCTATCTATACCGGAATCCAATATATTCGATTATCAAATTGCTATAGTATATAGATCTACAATAGTACTGGAGATAATATATTTGTATTTTTAGAATTCCAAAAATCAAGAAAATATACTATATTCTGAACTGATCAGTCAAAAACTACAGTAGAAAATACAACAGAACTACAAAAACAATTTTTACTGCAAATATTTTCAGATTTTTTATCGGCTGATTGCAAAGAATCTGGATACTATTCAAAATTTAGTATTGCAGTACTATTTCAATCCAGAAAAAAAACTGTAAAAAAATCTATAGTTAATTCGGACAATTATTTTTTTACAAACAGTTTTTGATAAATTACAAAAAAAAAAAAAAAAAAAATAATAAATAAAAAAAAAAAAATAAAATATTTGTACTATATATCAATCAGTTCCGGAATAGTTTTGACAGTTCTAGCGGACAGCTATTTTTGTTATCGAAAAACTAAATATTGTTTCTGAAACAGTCCGTCGGTAATAAAATTTTTATCAATAATATATTTGGTAGATATATTTTCTGGGAACTACCGGAATTCTGTATAGCCAGAATATTAGTAAATATATATTTGTAGTTTGAAAATCAATCCGATTTGATTTTATTGAAAAAAAAATATAAAACTATTCTAAATTTGCAGATATAATATATAGATACTGGTATTTGTAAATTAATTATTGATATCCAAATTCAGTTTATATATTTTTTTTAAATTGTGAATTACAATATTTTTGTATAGTATTGCTGGATTCTGTATACAGTTTTAGACAGCAATTTTATTCTCAAATATATACTATTATTCTGTATATTGATTCTGTAAAATAACAAAAACAATCAAATTTTGTCTATATCTGAACCGTATATTGATTTCGGTTCGCGAATATTATTTGTACAAATCTTCGGAGACAATATATACAATCCGGCTGCCGAAATCCGGCAATACTACTGATCAGACAGATACTATACAAATTATTTTTTTTCTGGAATACTATAAAAATCCGGTTTATTTTTGTTTTTTTTTTTTCTTTTTTTTCTGTTTTTGTAGACTGTTAAAATCCAAAATCCACTGTATCTGCTATCTCGAATATATTTCGAAAATTCTCTGGTTCTGTATATATTCTTCTGATTGGTTTCAATACAACTGTTGCCGAATATACTGAATCGAGAAAATATAAATTATTCAGTCCGGTTTCTGATTTACAAAATTTTTCGATAATACTAAAAATAATATTTTATAGAAACTACAATTTTTGATAGATAGAATAATTCGAGATATCTAGCGGATTTGATTTGTAAAATTATTGCAAATTACAAATTGTATACTCTGTAGTATATTGAAAAAATTTGAACAAAAAATAACAATTACAGTAATAAATATTCTCTATATATTGTCGGTTATTTTGTTGCTTCAATTGTATAATTTTATTTATTATTTCAATTGTTTGGAATTGGTATTGGAGATTTCTGTCTGATAATTCTGTTGTAGCCAGTAATATATATATATAGTAGATTTTCTGTCAATACAGTATATTTTCTGATAAATCTGTTTTATATAATAGAGACAATAGTTATATTCTTGATTTTGTAATAAATAAATCTGTTTCTGGAGAAATAGTAATCAACAGTCAGTAGTCGGTCAATACTATCTAAAATACAGTATAGTCTAATCTTTTTCAATTTCTGATTTAAAACAGTTTATCTTTTTATTTATATCTTTTATAATATACAATTGTATCAATATTTCTATATTCTATAGATTATATTATTTTATTCCCAAAATATCTGTAACTGTATCTTGGAGACAACTATAGATATTTTTGGTTTTTTATACTTTATCTTCTATATATTACAGTTTTTGGTATTTTATTTTTTTTTCACTGCAGAATATATTTCTGGTACTGTTGTAGTTGTCGGTTTTGGAATTGGAATTGTATTCTGGTATATAAATCTTATCTATTATAGTATATTTTATATATTCCAAAACGATAGAGAAAAAAAAAAATACAAAACTAGCTATATCGATTGTATATTTCTTTTTTGGACCACTATTTTGCCAACTATATATTTTTTGTTTCGAGAACAAATATTACTTCAAATTTGGTATATTTTGATATTTATAATAGTTGCAATAGAGAATATTTGGGAATACCAGTTCTATAGAAAGACTACAAAAACTATATTTCGCCCAGAATCTCTCCAAATTATATCAGTCGGTTTGCTAGTTTTGATTCCCACTATTTATATATATACAGAACCAATTTCAGTACTATTCTATTTGGCAGTGGCTGTTTTTTTTGGTCGGTTGATAATTGGAGATATTCTGGAAGAGATTCTCTATATTCTTCGGCTGTTCGAGCGTATAGAAATTGTTAGAGATTGGCGTCCAAATCTATACGGAATACGTCTGATCTGGATATGGTATCTCGTGGAATTTTTCAAGTCTGTTCTTGAAGCGGCTATTGATTATCTGTATTGAAATTCAGTAGAGAATTCTTGTAAAATTACTCGGCGTTCGCTAGGAAAAAAGCTATGGTCTATGTCTTTTTTATATATTCATATCTATCATTTGTTTACCGGTATATCTGGGCTCTATCTTTCTGTTTCTGGTATCCCAGTTGGATATAATATTGATTTGTTCTTTTCCTCATTTTTTCAGAGTATTATATACACAATATACGAGCTGTATTCCAAATTGAATCTTAATTTCTTATGTAAGAGTATAGAAAATCTTTGATGGTATTATAGTCTGAGTTTCAGACGGAGATAAAGATAAGAATAGACTGTTTGTGATCAGCGTGGGAAGACAAGACGAATATTACTCCAAATCCTACGATTTGTATATAGCGTTGGCAACCATAACCTATCAGACCTACCTCTGTTGCTGTTGGATATCCACAAATATACGAATTTGCGCACGTAGCCCTCTTGAAAATACTAGCAGATTATCAAAATATTTTCCTATCACCCAAAGCTATTTGGAAATAAGACAACAGATTCTTTTCTGATATATACAAGTGATTCTCGAAATTGGCTCGTTTAAGTTTCAATCTAAAAAAAATTTGACAACTCCCGTAGGATTGGAATATACTCTCTCCAAAATCCTGGTCGTATCTGTATCTTTATTACTCAGTTTGTCAATCCAATTTATACTTGATCCTTTCTCAAATAGACTATAGTTTGGGCTATTCAAAAAGCAGCGACTATCGGTAACCCCTGATTGGCTTCTCAGTCTAACACTTAGATACAGGGTTTCACATCCATTCTGTACTTTGGTCCAATGATAAACGAATGTATTGTTTTCGCTCTGTCAGCCCCACCGGCACATCGAGCCAGCTGCTAATAATTCTACAGTGATTTTGTTTATTTCTCTCTACCATTCTTATCTCTCCAAAAACTCTTCCCAACAAAGGATAGAACAGATATAAATATCGAAGACAACCACCCAGTTCAGTTTCATATAGTTTTCTCTTCCGATGAACGGTCACTATATCTTGGGTGCAAGACTTGGATATTTAGCGCGCTGCTCTCAGAATTCTCGTATCCGTTGCTATATAGTGAAATTGTTGTATCTGGGCAAAAATATCTTTTGTACAAACTGATTGTCTGTTCTATGGAACGACTTCAGATTGAAAATACATTCTCCAGAATCGAGAAAAATTATAACTCCATGCTATACGTACTCTCGGAACTATCCGCTGTATACTACCGCGATTTCTCAGGGTATCCGTCTATTTGCAGACAGTTCGTTCCGTCTTCTTATATCACTTGGGACAGAAATCAGTATCGAGCAGATCCCGGTAACTTTAATTGCGAGCTGAGAAAGGGGAATTTTGATGGTGAAAAAACGATCCAGGTTACTGCAGATAAAAGTGACTGCTTGAATCAATAATCGTTTGTCTCCAAACAACTGATTAATACAACTGACTATCAAATTAGACTCCTTGTACAAAGCTGCTGGGCTAGTACCGCTAAATAAAATTAGTCGTATAATCTCTAAAGCAAATTTTGAGATACTACAAAACTGGTTGGATATCTGCCTTCAAAGCCATTATGTATACTCCATAAAAAATTCCAGCAATACGGCTAGTACCACCGATGATCGGAAGCCAGGCAACACCATTCTTCCGACAAGATTTCTTGATCTTGGCTATTCAGAAACTGGCGAGTTCTGTTTTTGTCTTATTCAGACTGGTGGAATGACTGGAATATATATCGTCCTGAGCCACCGCTGGGCGAACCCCGAATTTATCTTGAAGACATTATCTTCAACCACCAAAGTCTTTCAGAAGAGTCTTTCTGTTGATTTATTGCCGAGAATCTATCTTCAAGCGATTGAAATTATCCGCCAACTAAAGATTCAATATCTCTGGATTGACTCGCTATATATCGTGCAAGATAACCCCGAAGACTGGAAACGAGAGTCGCAAAAAATAGACAATATCTTCGAAAATTGTATCTGTATAATAGCTGCCACCGAGAGTGTGGACAGTCAGAGACAGAATCACGGGATCTTCCTACCTCGCAACGATCCATTAGCTGTTCAAATATACCTTCCGTTTGATCGCATCCCCCTACAGTCTCTCTCCATAAGAATCTTCAAGAAGAAAAGGTCCATACTTGTTTGGAAATATACGTGGTCTGTAACCAATAATCTACGGAAAAAATATATGCCAACTTTAGAATCTATTGACGCGGCTATATACCTGCGTCCGCGTATTGAGTCTCTTTTCTGTCGTATAAACCGTACCGAATAGTATAGGCGCGGCTGGGTACTTCAAAAAAGACTATTGTCTTCTAGGATTATATACTTTATAAGAGACAAGCTATACTGGAGTTGTTTCACAACCACCGAGAAAAAAGAAAATTCTGATCCGAAATTGCCTCAGAGACAGTGTATATTTCAATCAAAAGACCAGAGAATAGAATATATTTCGATGCACTGGAAAACAGTTCTTTCCGACTATATTAAATGCAGCATAACTTTTGATCGAGATAGATTGATGGCAATTGATAGAATTACGCGCAAATTTGAGCAATATTACTGCGTCAGTATATTTGCGGGTATTCTGGACAATCAAACTGGCAGAAACCTCCTCTGGTTTGTAAATAAACCGTTTACTAAAGATTATTCCGGATTCCGTACACTGTCTTGGTCCTGGATATCGCTAGCAGTCTCTGTGTCTTTCTCTTTGGCCTGGCTATATCTGACCGAAATATTGTTTTTCGTTTGGGATCTACGGTATAAATCTATCGACTCGTATCCAATAAATAAACCACAGACCATCTGCTGGAATACGTATATTTCTGGTCAAGTTTTATTCACCGGTATACTGGGCAAACTGATTCGGATATCTCTCTTGTTAAACGAGATCAAAGTAGAAGAATTCCAGGGTAATCCTATCAATAACAACGAAATTATAAATCGTATTCTAGACTCTGCTGTATTTCGGTACTCGCCTCTGCAGAGTTATAATAAAAAAGAAAATAAGATACCAACACAGCGACAAATATTTGTACCTGCCTATACCGAGCTGTTGATAAATAAAAAAGTTGTTCTTGGATTCCTGATACCAGACCGAGCCAGATCACTCACAGTGAATAAAACTGTCTTTTGTACGGCGGTACAGCAATAGGAAGAAAAAAAAAGAATATACAACAGCGAAATTGATATTATAGGGCTTGAAGACGTGGAGCCCGATTCAGGGATATATCGGAGAGTTGGGCGTAGTCGAATAATATACAATAAATAACTTTCTAGATACAAAAAAAAAAACTATAAAAATTATTTGAGTTTTTGTAATAAGATTTACATTCGGTTAGGGTTTGGGATTTTAAAATTCTTGTTTACATTCATCGGTACATTCGTTATATATCGTATCTATTCTGCCAACCTCTTCTTTCTTTTTCAGGATCTTTTTAGTATAGTGGTCTGGTACTGGTGGCTATCCAGCTCCGCAACTAATACTCGAAAACTTCTGCAGTACATTTCTGCCCACTTATCTTTGATAACAACTCTACTACTTGCGATGGCGATTTTCGGATTCTCGGTACAGTCTCGAAATTATAGATCAACGCAAGTAAAGTATATCTTCCATATCTAACTGAAAAAAAAATATATTAATACCACTTAGATTCAGCTGATTATTATTACTACTTGGGCGATCTATCTGTATTCTATTTTTGAATAGAAGAAACATATACAGTCTACTATAGATCTAATCTGAATCAATCGATAAAGATTTAGTTTTCAAACAGCTAGAATAGATTAAATATTCTCAAGTTCTGGTAATAAAATAAATATAATATAAATATAAAAAAATTAAAAAGAATCGAATTATCTTTTGTGGCGGTTATTCCAGATTCTTGTACTAGAAAATTATAGTCTATAATTTATAGAATATTGTTAGTAAACAGCGAATTTTTCGGAAATTATGGTTTAGAAACCAGTATACAATAATTTATATATTTATCAAGAGAATATATAAAATTGTTTTAGTATATAAATAGGCGCTCTTTGGATTTTTTATTATATAAAAAATTGGTTTTGTTATATTGTATACTGTTACAGCAAGAATTTTAGTCCAGACTATATCTTTTATTTCGACTATTCTTCTCTCTTTTATTCTTTCTCTATTAGAAATAGTTTTTAGATAAATATTTTAGACTACGATATATATTGTACCAAACTATAAATAAAAAAACTATCTAATTTTCTCAATTGAAGAGCTGAAAACCGAGACAGAGAAAGTATATACTGAAAGATCTCTATTTTATTATATTATCCGTTACAATTTTATATTAGTCTGAGTATCAGATATACAGAATTTTGCAAATTCAGCAATTTCAGTATATCTGTAAGACTTGGAGCGAAACCGCCGAATCCAATTTGTATAGTTATTGTACAATTCCAAAACAGATTTTTTCTTTCCAGTATCGCTGACGGAGTCTTTTCTGTTACTGGTATTGAATAGTCTGATCACCAATAATATATAAGAGCTACAAAAATTTTGGCGAATTTGTTTCCGAAGAATTGTTTTCGGTTGTTTAAAATCGGTGGAATTTGGATAGCGATATAGAGAACTCGTAAATTGTATATCCGAATATATCTGGACCATTTTGGTCTTTCGTGAAGAAACAGAACGGCTATATAATCGAGGGATTTTCTCAGATTTGACGTATATTTTAGTATAGCAAATTTTCCGGATATATAGCGCTATAATAGTAGTAAAATTAGTCTTGCCGAGATATAAAGATCAGAACTATCTGGTAGTTTGTAGAGTATTTATATTCAGCCGGTATTGTTGTAAATTTATAAAAAAATTATATACCAGAAAGATAATATCCAGATATCAGTATTCTGCTCTTTTACTATTCTTATTATATATTATACAGAAAGTATCAACTGAGCCGACTCTCTAAACTATACAAAAATAAATATAATACAAGATTAAATTGAAGAGATTTAGTTTTGTTGTCTTAAGTATTTTGGTCTACAAGGATAGCTATTTTATTTTTTGCTTGGCTTTATAGTTGGACCAAATACAGTCTATATTTTCTGACTGTTCTATTTTCTTTTTTTCTGATTAATATTTGTTATCGGTTGAAACCAATAACAAAATTTCTATGGACTGTGACTATCCAGACAGTTTTTACAAGACGAGAGACGAAGCACGAAGTATATTTAGATCTACCGAAGATTGTATAGAAAGTATATATACAAATATACCAGTCAAGAACTATATTTCTGTGAAAATACTGGTTTGTATATATAGATAGTAAATTGCTCAGTACAAGAATTTTGATAATCTAGAATAGAAAATTGGGATTCGTATATTCTTCGGCTTCGGTTTAAAAAGAATTGAATATTTTCAGTTTATTTAATCTAGTATTGTATTATATTAGAATTAGTATTTCAACTACAGAAGAATAACTACAGCAAAATTGATTTCTGTATATTTTATACTAAAATATACTGTCTTGTATACACTAATCCACGTAACTCTAATTCTGAGATAGTATTTTTATAATATATAGTATCTTCTGTTTATTTATTCTCTTTTGTATCTCCGTTCAACAAAAGAAATTACAAAAAGCCAAACGAGATTTTATTTTGCCCGAGTCTGTAAATGTAACTCTGATTTGGCAGACTGTTCTAGTATATATATTTATCCCCAAGGCTCTATAAGCTGTTTCAACGTCATATCTTAGCCAGCAAACAATCAAATATCAGACTTTGCCGAGATATACAATTGTATAAATTCCAGCTCGTTTGTCTGGTCCGACCAGTCGCTGAAAATATAAATTTGACAATCTTCTGTAAAACTGGACAGAGGATAAATAATATCTATAGAATTATAACTCTTAATCGATATTCTATTTGGTAATTTTTTACTGTTTTGCTGTTTTTGAATTCTGTTAGACCGTATAGACTCGTTTCGTATTCCGCTGGACAATCTCGAATAGATCAATTTTGCACTGGATATATTTGTATTGTTCTATTTTGGCTCTGGAATCTGGAAAAAAACTGGAGTAAAAAAATATAAACTGAATCGGTTCAAAACAGAAAATTCCAGTTTGAGCTTGATACTGTATACCACTGTTTTGAAACTGATCTGGATATAGTAGAATTTGAATTCTGTTACAATAAACAGAATATTTATAAATACAACAAAAATATTGATACAGATTGTATAGATAAATACTTTGTATCTACCAGATTTTGATACAGCGGAACTGATTTGAAAAAGAAATAAAATACAATAGATATAAAGACTGTAGATAATAAGTTTTTGAATACAGAATCCGATCAATTGAATCCGATCAAAAACTGCAGCGGACCGAGCAAATCCAGATTGTCTGTTGCTGATACCAAAAAACAAAACGGTTATTAGAATATATAGAGCAACAGTATTTATAATAATTATCTACAATATCTATCGGAGATTGAATCTGATAAATACAATCAGATAGAGCCGCGAATACAGTACAACTGTATAACCAGTTACTATAGTATACTATCCAAATATAAAAGAAATTGATATCGCCAGAATAGAAGATTGAAAAATAAATCGAACTATAGCGGAAATAGTATATACAAAAATCCCCCAGAAAACAGTTTGTATACTCCAGAAATACAAATTACGATATTTCGGAAGAATATCGAAAATAATCAATCCGGTCTCCAGTATATTGTAGATACCAATAGAGAATATTAATACTATTTGAACAATATCAATATTTTCTATAAAAAAAATATCTACTGCGGATAGTAAATATATAACTGTAGTATCTATAGTAATATAGAATTGCAATTTAGTACGATAAAGATAGTTCTACTGGACGTATCGGCTTGCTAGTTATAAGTGATCGAATTTCTCTGCAAAACAAGAATAGAAACAGAATTTTCTATTGTAATATTATATTAATAGGATCTCTAGTATTCTGGCAGCTCTAGAACAGTTTAGACTCTATTTATCGGTAACAATAAATTTATCTTCTGGAAAACAATAGATCTGCCGGCGGTTAACTGAAAAATTTGTTCTATAGTCTCTATCAGCAATCGCTGATTGTCGATTTTATCTTTGTATCTTCGAATACTTAATTTGTTACTCAAATAAATTATAATTTGGTTGCTGTAGAAAATATTTTGGATAAGATTTATAAAAACCAGAACAAGATCTATCCCAGAAACAATTTCTTTTCCTGACAAATAGCGGATACTTGAGATTTGCTATATTATACAATCGGGCAAAAATATACTATATTTGGTTAGCGACTATATATTCAAACTATAATATATATTTGTTCTCTGATATATCTGTTTTATCTACAGCCCAACTTGGATAGCCCAGAGGATTTTTATCGCTATTAGTATATAATCTACTTATATTGGACTCTAAAATACCGAGTATTTCTATATATTCAACTCTATACTACTTATTAGAGTAACAAGAAGACTTTGAAGAGCGTTCTAAACGATATTTCCGATTATCCGTTGTCTGAACCTTGTTGATGCTATACAACAATCAGTATCAATAGAATATATAGCTCTAATTGTACTATATACTATATATTTATAGAATCTAGAAATAGGTTTTAAGTGTCCAGGGATCTGAAAACCGTGGTTTTGAGTGGATCTCCAAAGTTTGGTTTTCGTCGGATTTCCAAGAACCGTAAACCGAAAACAGCCATAATTCAGAAATATTTTTTTAGATTTCGATCGAGTCAAGATATAATTGTATATAATATATCACTACAGAAATTTATTTCGATAATATCCGATTCTGTTATTCGGTTGTATAGTATATACAATCAATTACTATCTCGATATATATAAATCCAGAAATAAATTCGAATTCTTTCAGAAAATATAGTTACAGCTATTTATAGAAAAAAAATACAGTTTATTTATCTTTTTACAGAATAGCCGTTGACCAGAAAATCAGACTAATTAGTCTTGAAGTAAAAATATTTTTTTTATATACCGAAATACAGTATACTATAGATTTTATCAGAAAATCTACAAATTACAGAATTCAAAACTATTGTCTGAACTGATTGATCTATTTTGCAAATAATTTTACAAAACAACAACAAATAATTCCAAATATATTAACTATAGAATATTGTATTTCAATATAAATATTATATTTCTACAATTCTCCAGTCTTCCGGTACAATTCTATTATATAATATTTATTATTTTATTCAGATCAGATATAAATACAAAACCATCGGCTGTAATATCAGCGGATTTTGTCTGAATTATATACCGGAATATCTGGATCTCAATAGATAACTATTTCTATCAAACTATTGTTCTCTTTTAAAAATCAGATTGCTCAGATAATTTCTCTAATTCTATTTTATTTGTTTATATATTTTTTTATTTTCAATACTAATTATATCTACAAATTTTTCAGTAGTTTTTGAATTACAATTTTTTAAGAATTTTATATTTTTTGTATCAGAAATTATTTGAAGTAAAAATCTTCCGAACAGAAATATTACTATTTATCAAAAATATCAAATATTACAGCAGAGTCAAATACAGCAATTCTAATTGATCAGACAACAGACAGTATTTTTAGACAGTAAATTCCGGCAGTATAGCAAGATCGACTATTTTATACAGACCGGACAATTATATATTCTACAACAATCGTTGCCGTTTTGTACAGTTCTATTTATTCCGCGAAATCTGGGATATTCTGATTTTTTCGCGATACTATATAAATACTATCAAAATTATTCTGAAAAACGGATAGTTCGTTTTATATTTTATTGCAGTTTCTATTTTGATCTCTACAGAATCTCTATAAATATATAGTTGGAAAAATTTGCAACCGATTATATTCAATATTTTTCAATTTCTAATAGCTGTATAATAGCAAACAGTACTAGATATTCTCGAAATTATACTAGCAGAGATTCCAGCAGATATAAACTATATACTGATATATCCGGAAATTTATTGTACTGTTCGGTCCGATCGACTATCTCGGAATCTGATACCGATTTTGTTTTTTTAAATCCAACTGCGAACAGAATAAATATAGATTTGATTATTTTATTGTCTAACAATACAATAGTAAAATTATAAAAATTCCAATAGTTTTTGCTAATATAATACTAGAAAAATTCTGTAGAACGGTCCAAAAAAAGATATTTTGAATTTTTCTATTGCAAATATTTTGATATTATCGATTGCTGTACAGAAAAATACTAGAAAATAGTTGTAGAACAAAAAACTGACAAAATCAGTATTATTCAATTTGTTCAAGAACTCCGGAATAAAAATATCCGAAAAATATCGAATATTCTGAAAACCAATTTCGAAAAAAAAACAGCAGTTGCCAAAATCAAACAATTTACAAAAAGAATTTCGCAACTACAGCAGCAGCTGGAATCTATAAATACTACAATACAGAACCAGATAGTATAGAACAATATACAGCCAGTTCTGTATTAGATATATAGCGAATTTATTTCGGCTGCAATTTATTTCGGGAATTTTATCGATATTTTTCAGAACAAACAACTGGTATTTTTTCTGTCCAGTACGGAAATATTCAACAGCAATTGGTCTATCTACGGTAGTTCCGTAGAAACAATAGATCCGACCGCGCTCCCCGGATTATCCGAATTAAACAATCTGCCACTGTTTGATCTATATATATCGGATTCGGTAAATTATCAGAAATTGTATATTTAAGAATCGACAGAACAAAGAATATAGAAAATTGGTGAATTACGTAGTCAAAAAATTATACAGATAGAATTCGGAAATACTGAAAAATTCGTTTCTACTATTGTATATACAATAGAAACTGGTTCGTTTTACCAATAAAATCAAATTTTATCTTTTATTTACCGCCGAGTTGGACCGATTGGAGATCACTACGAGTTGTACTTCAGATCTATCTTGGTTCTATAGCTCCGAAATATCGTACCATTCGGGTCTATTTTTTCGTTTCCCGGGGAACTGTCTCTGTCTGCCTATCCGCGTTTTAGCTGTATAGTTTGTTTGTACGACAGTACGAAATATTTGACTGAACCACGGAAATCTCGATCGGAAATCATAATCTTAGTCTCCACTTTATTCTCACCGACTTGACCGACTGGTTTTTCCCTCTGGAATTGATACATCTATTCAAAAGATAGTAATGTTCTAGAACAAATAGAACTTTATCTCGAAGATACAAACTGAAAGGTTTGAAGATCGTGAAGCCTAGAATAGTCCACCCTGGTACTATAAGTATTCAATATAATTATATACGGTCTACTCAAGTATATACTTCTATGGTTATTCTGGTAATTAGAAATAAGAAGATAAGAAATCGCGAGATAGATACCGTTTTGTTTTATCCGTCACAAATATACACAGACTATAGCAAACAGAAATTGCCAATCTAGGAAAATCATTCCAGTCAAATTCTCAACACGTCTATATATTATAGAATTAACGGTAATCAGATTTTGCCGACACTGGGATATAATACAGCGCGGGTAGAAAATAATACGATCGGCGGCCGATATATCTTTAGACAACGAATCAGTATGTATTGGATACAGTAGCGGCAGTTATTTCTTCTATCGATTCTTTTTCAATACTATAGATTTCTTTTTGTCCAAATCTTTTACGTGAGTCTCTATGGCAGCCAGTCGGCTCAATATCTCGGCTATATTCGTACAAATTCTTTTATTCCCGCTATTCTGAAGATTCAAATATCTCTCCAGAAATCTGTATTATATATCTCAGTAAATATTTTAGTTTCGCTGTATAGCAAACAATTTACTGTATTCGGATATCTAGATTTGGATATATTAATAGCAATCCAAATATATCGGATCTCGATATTTATTCAGAGATATATTCCAGTACAACCAGACTATAATTCTCGGATAGATCAATCTGGTCTGAAATTTTCGGCCGATCTATTTTATTCTCGGACTGTATCTCCCAAAATTGTCAATAATAATTACTCTGTTTGTTAAATTTTTTTTCAAAATTTCTGTCCGATACTGTTTCGTAATATAATCCGTCTTTGCTGGAAATATATATTCTGAATCTTTTTGTTCTGTCTTTGTTGTTTGTTTCGGAGAATAATAGAGACAATATATATTTCAGTCCGTTTCGAAAAATTCGTCGGATATTGAAAAATAATAATTTTTGTTCAGTAGAAAATATAGATAGATTTGCAACAAATAGATATACAATCTGTTTTTACGATTTTTTTTCAGATAAAAAAATAGTACAGAGAAAACAGACAAAATTTTATAATAGTAGACTGTAAATTGTATTAGAGAGATCAACGGTATATAGATCGAAAAAAAGATTTTGTTCTGCTGATCTATACTATCCGTATCCGAAATTCTATTCCAACTGTAGTTATTTTAGTATCTAACCGTAGTCAATTTTCCGATATTACTATTGAAACCAATAGATTGTAAATATAGTCGATTCTGACAATAAAATTATTATATTTGATCGATTTATAATCTACTTTTATTGTCCAACTGAATACTGTATATATAATTCAACAAAGTAATTGTTGACCAACTATTATCAACAGAGCTAAATACCAGAATACCGTAGTTGAATCGCAATATCAAATAATATAAACCAGATAACGTAATATATATATAAAATCAAATTGTTTTTTCAATCTCGCAATCTATAATCAATTTTTCCGGTAAATTTATTGGAAAATAAAAACAAAAATTGAATATTGTTGAACAATACTAAATACCGTAGATAAATAAAAATTCAGAATTTATAAATATAATTTTGAATCAATTTTTATTCAACTGTATTTCTGAAAAATTATATTTATTTATTGTTTTATTGTCCAGTTTCTGAGATCGCTAATAATATCGAGAAATTGTTGAATTATATTTTACGAATCTATAGCCAGTATTTGTTTTTTTACAACAGTTGTTTTTGTAAAATATCGAAGAACTAAATATCAATATATTCGTTTTTTTTGGAATTGTTTTTTTTTTCCAAAGATTTATAAATCGATTTGTATTTAATTTTTTACTGTTTTTTGTTTATTAAATATTTTAGTATAGTTTACTGAACTGACCACAATAGAAAAAAAATAATCTTTTTTTTTGGCTGAATATTTACCGCGAGTTTTTTTGGGAAATCTGTACTGAAATATATTATAAGAAATTTGGAATCAGACGAAAAATCGATTCGATCTGGAGAAAGAAATACTATATTATCCGAAAACAATGTTTTGTTTATACAAAAATATCAGCGCAGTATAAAAATCAGAAACAGTAACAATATTTTCGATAATTTGGAGAATCTAGAAAGAATTTTGTATTATTCTCGAAAACCAAGAATAATAATATCGATCAGTGATTTCAAAAAATCTTGTCGGAAAAATCGATCTCTCTAACAAACAAATCTTCCACAGAAAAAATTTACTCCGGTAAGATAGTATTTTTTTTGTGGACTATTTCTACTAATATTCTGTAATCTAATCTATACTATATCTGTTTCTGATTATTCTCCGCCGCAAGAGTTTCAGTCCAGATCTGGATTCTGGTACTATATATATCGTATCTGTGTCAATCCAAGACAATATCTTCAACTGATCTAAAAAATAGAACTATATAAATATAGAAATATAAGAAATAATATAATTGAATATATTAAAATAGATAAATAACCAGATTTTTTATTTCAGATCTATATAAAATTCTGTCTAAATATATCGGGTAGAAACTACTAGATACTAGAATCAATTATATAGATATATACAATCTCAGATATATTTTTGTATACTATATACTATTCAATTTCTATTGTCAATAATTTATAATTATTGATTAAATCAGGACCGAGCAAAATAGTTTTGTATATTTCGCCAAAAATTTTCTGTAGAATTTGAAAATAATTATATATCTTATATTAGAACTTTGAAAAAACAAAAACAAATTTTTTCGGAGTCTATAGTTTTCTGTCTAGAATTTTCTGAAAAGATATACTATCTCAAATTTTGTATATTGTACAGTTGACTGTAGAACTGAGATTTAATTGAATTTATTTTTTTCAGCAGAATCTGGATTTTGATTAACAGAAAAAATCGGTTTATTCTATAGATTATATATATAGCAATACAAATTTGACTGACTATAGTTTATCTAAACCGTTTTTTCTGGTTTTAAGATCCGGATATTTTGTCGGTAGAGTATACTGATATATAATAAAAATCAAAAATACTATAAATTATATATATCAGTTCTTTTTTTCTTTGATTTCTATATCTTTTGCAATTCTGTAAGAACTGCTATTCAGTTTTCGATTTTGTTTTCCAGAATTTTTTTTATTCTCTATTTATATTTATACTATAAATAATCAGAGCAATTCTGTTCCGAACTACTAATTAGATCAAATTCGAGTACAAATTATTCAATTTAACAAATTGTATAATAAAAAATAAAAAAAAAAAAATCGAATCTCTAATCTGAATATTATTTGTCGGAACAACAACCAAAAAACTATTTTTGTAATAGAATAGAAAAATACAAAAATCGGTCTGAAATAAAATACTGCTGCAAAATTCGATTCGAAAAAATCCCGGAAAATAATTCCGTTGACAGTTTCTTTTCTGGAATTGATAATCAATCCCGAACTAATTGGTAAATAACTATATTTTTTAGTATTCTGATATTCTTTTTTTTGTTTTACCAACAAATATCTAATATATTTTTCTATCTAGTACAAAAAAAAAAACAAAATAAATATATATACTCAAACTTCCGTTTTTTGAAATATTTAGATTCAAGTCAAAATAATTTACTATATAAAAAGACTAATTTTGGTCAGATTATTCGAGAAAAAATCCAGAATCTTTATTGAAAACAATTTTGTTAGAAACGTAAAAATTTTGATTCGGGAAATCAGAATTCTCAGAAAAGAGATAAAAGATATAAAGAAAATTCTGAAAAAAAAAAAGTAAATACTACTGTACAGTACAAAACAAATCAAAAAATAGTTCTTTTTGATCTCGAAAAAAATCCAATCAAAAAACGGATAGTTTAATTATTAGATATTGTATTCCGATCAAAAAATCAAAGATATATTTTTCAAGATTTATTTTACCGGTATTGCTGGATTTTTTTGTTTTGAGTATTGCGAATTATTTGAAAAAATAATTGCGTAGTATAACAGATATTGATATACAATTGTATCTAAAAAATCTGGTTTTTTGTATTTTAATTCAGAGTCTAGTATATATAGCTCAAAACCAGTATCGAATAAAGATTATCAGTTTGTATTTAGTATATTTTCTTCAAAATTTTCGAATTGGATTATATACTATTACAAAATCTGCTAAGACAACGGCTGGCGAGTAAAATTTCGTAAATAAATTTTTTAGACAATATTTCGGTCTAGATTATATATTACTTGTATTTAAAACCGTTTTTTCTGATAGACAATATTAACCGAATAATTGATTGGTTGAGTCTAGACCGTCGGCAGTTACGGTTCTAGATAGAACGGCCGATCCGTTCTCTACAGATACACTAAATTTTTTTATTTCAATATTGATCAACTGTCTCAATCTCCAGCCAAAGAAACGCTCGTCTGCTATAGAGTCTACCAATATATATACAAGTGGTCGCTACCACAGACTCTATTCGATTGGTATAAAAGATATTCGTTTTCTGTCGAGAAGAAGATCAGAATTTTCTTTTTTATATTTCCGGACCACAAGATCTTGGAGTATCTTTTGCAGGGATATCTGCGATACCAAGAGTTTCCGCAGGGATATCTGCGAAACCAAGAGTCTCCGCAGGGACAACTGCGAAATCAAGAGTCTCCGCAGAGATATCTGCGAGATCAAGAGTCTCCGCAGGGGGATGCTGTGTTACCAATTGAGATCCGCAGGAGAGTGCTGCGTCAACAAATTCTCCCTCGCAGCAATAAGCTCTGCGATTGTATTGTGTGTTTCTTTACAGACGATGAGCTCTGTGATTGTAGAAATATATTTTCTCGCCAGCAATAAGTTCTGTTGTTGTATTGTGTATTTGTTCAGACAGAGTCTGTGGTACCGCGGTTCTCGTTCTGATTCTCTGGCGATAAACAAATATTTCTTTGTAGTGTCAGAGACTAGTATTCGAATTCTTCAGGGGAATTGAAGAAGCCAAGATCTACTCCAAATATCCATAGAAATCAAGAATCTCCAGACAGATTTTGTTTTATATCTTCGGTCTGTTCCAGAAATCGATAAAAATTGAGAAAATCCAAACAGACTTTTTTCAAGTTTTCGATCTTCTATAGCCAAAATTCTATTTACGTAATATATGTAGTCTTCAATCGTCTCCAGAATCTATATACTAAGTATTTATTTTATACGATATAGTGTAGTATATAAGATTACAGTGGAATTCGAAATCAGATATCCCTCGAAAACACAGATGTTTTCTTTCCCAATACCCCACTCTAAACTTAATTTGGCTAGAAAATCTCTTGTTAGGATTTTAGTTACTATGATTGGCTGTAAGAGCGATATGAAACAGGGTGATCCGGGGTTGAGACTCTAATGGGTCGCTGGAAAAGAAAACGAATATATCTTCGAGGGGAATATGTTTTCGAATTCCACTGTATTGAGTTTGCTGACGCGGTAAGTGCCAGCGTGGTTCGTTGCCGGTAAATACTGCTGCTATCCAGAGTAATCAATATTCTTGTAAGAATTCTGTCTTGGCTGGAGTGATGATAAGTGTATAGATTTAGTAATTATTGATAACGAGAACCATAACTCGTGGTTATAGAAAATTAATATCAGATATTGGATTGGCTGGATTGTTAATAATCGTTGCTGGTTGTTGCTGGTTGTTGATGAAACTGATAGTCGTTGATAAAACTGATAGTTGTTGATAAAACTGGCGGTCGTTGATAAAACTGATGGTCGGCGACGGTTAGTAATACGCGGCGGATCCGGCTGAGCGGTGAAATATCCACCGGTAATCAATATCTGTCTCAATACGGCCGTTCCAGAATCCGCGAGAACCGATATACAGCAAGAAAATACTGAGTCTTCGATATAAATTTGATAGTACAGATAGAACGGCGACCGAATATCTTTGGTACAATTTGATTTGACGACAATATAGTATACTATTTAGTCAAATCAAGTTATATATAAATTAAAGAACGTAGACTGAAGATATATATAGATAAAAATAGATATATTTGTAGAATATATTTTCTGTATCAATTTGTCTGAGTCTATATTGCGGAACAATCTTCTCGGATCGAATTTATTTGTATATTTTTTCGATAGTAGACTGTATACAGACTAGAATATATAGCTATATTGCTATCCGTTTTCCGTTATACAATATATATATTTAGATTACAGCAGTTTTTCAAGACTGGAGACAAAGTACGAGAAGAACCACGATACTGTACGAGAATAATTGCTATCTAATACTATAAATACTAATTTGGTATCTATAAATCAATTCCCAAATATTATTTCTTTTTTGTATAGCTGAATAAATAATACTGCTGGCGCTGAAAAAATCGGTTTCGGATATAGCTACTGCTGTTCTCTGCGGGATGGTGTAGAAATAAATAAATCAAAATTTTTTTGTTTCGGCTAAAATTTTTTTTGGTCCAGTCGAAATAGTGGTATATCTGAAACGATATACGGATTCGATTCCGGAATCGGATATTCAATTGTTTTTGGAGCGGAACAACAGATTTTGTCTATATTGAGCTGTTTTAGTACAACTAATATGGTTTTCCGAACTATTTACTCGACAATTTTTGTAACGGACGTATCTTACGAAAATTGTCTATATTTCTATCTCGGGTGGATATCTGGAGTTTCCAAATTTTTGGATATATTGCCAAAGTCAACGGACTGAGATCGAGTGATTATCTACAGTTTTTTAGAGAATATATCGTTCTGTACTGTATATATATAGCGCAATACGTCTCTTTCAAATTGTATTGGTATCAGTTGCTATATTTGTAGATAACAAAAACAGTTTTTCTTTTTATTCTATCTGATTGAAAACCGATTTGTATCTTTCGGACTAGTATCGACGAATTACAATTTCGTAAAATATACTTCTACAAACGGTCCGTCGTAATACTGAGAAGTATTCGGTGTTTTCAGTATACTATAAATAGGAAGAATCGATCACGAAACAACGATTTGGCAAAAGCAGTTAACCGGATTCCGAAGTTTCAGAAATAAAATATAATTCGCCGATTTTAGTTTGTTGTTTTGATTTCAGTATAGCCAAAAGATTTCTCCGCGATATTTTTTCGATTATCAATATTCAGTTTAATTTGTACAGCTCGGTATATTCTCGATCTGATAAGATTCGTAATAGCGGCTATAATATATCTCGATTGGGGATAGAAATTGTTTAATCAAGACCGAAATATTCTCTATCTATATACAATATATCCAGTGGCCGAGACGGATATTTATTTATTATATCAATAGTTTTACATCGATTTTGGATAATCTAGAGACGAGACAAACATCAGTTTATATATATACAGAAACAGAAACAGTGTTTACTAGAGAAAATGGCTGCGGTGGCAGACAAATATTCTCCAATATACAGTTGTATATCTTTACGGTTGGAACAGACACAGCCAGTGGCCAGCGGATATACAGTTGCACCAAGTCAAGATACACCGGAGAAGGGATAGTATATCGACTATAACGAGATCTGGAATAGTTTCGGTTGATATTGCTGCGGAAAAAACCGTGGTTTTTCTTGATAGTTATTTATATAATCTTTTTTCTTGTCGAATACTGCGATACTTATTTGGTGTTATAGACAGATTATACCGACAAGATTCGGAATAGATATAGACAAAAGAACAGAACTGTCGGAATATAGCAATATTCTGTTACTTTTACAGTTAGCTCTGGATCTGACAGAATAAAACAGAGAGATAAAAACAAATTGCAATATTACCGTATAGCTGATCGGAAAAGAAAAACTTCCTGGTTCGGAAACAGAATATATTGAGTAGATTGTCGTTTCAAAATATATCTCGGAGCAGAAAAAGAAAATCGAAATTAACGGTCCGACTTGTTTTGTTACTGCAAAATTGGCAATCGTACTACGGAAAACAGAGATATCAGCAATACTCTATAAAAAATAGAGAAACTATATATAAAACAATTTACTAGAAATAGACTGGCTCGTAGAATATCCAAAATAGTTGATTTCTGATTCAGTAAATCATCAGCAAAATTTAGTCTTCGACGACCACAATAATTAAATTTATCTTGTCCGTTGCTGTAGTATACGGTTTTCTAGCAGAAACAAATCGGCTGCAGAATTCGATCTATAAAAATCTATCAGTAGCTGGATTATATAGACGCATTGTAATTCACTATCCTGGCCGGCAGTATAATTCCAATACAACTAATAATCGTCGAATAGATTCGTATACAGACAGAGAAAAGAAAACTGATATAAATATATTATACATCAGTATAGCTTCGAATAACGGAGTTTCTATATTTACCCGCCGCCACAGATCTCATTATCAACGGTCGACAGACTATAGACGATATATCAGATCAGTCCGATTACGAACACGTGATATTTCGGAACAGTATATACCGGAAAATAGCTGGCGAAGTCGAGAACAATTGTAACAAAACTGTATAGAGATATCTGGGAAAGAAAGATTGAGAAAAACCGTTAAAAATGGCTAACAGTCCAATATTTATAGTATTGCCGCCAGTCTTTCAGTTTAATATAGTAAAAGGATCCTTATATATTGTACGGGGCCAACAGAACTGGCCCTCCAATTTTGGCGGGCTTTTCACTATTGGTCTTCGGCGATATTCGAATATTGGCAGTCTCACTATTGATATTGTTTCAATACATACAAAGACACTGCAGAATACGCTGACGATATATTTCGATATATTGTACATTCATTAATATATCTTTGTATATCATCGCTACACAAAACAGCGGCCACTTCGTTCAATTCTACTCACCAGTAATGAAAATCTATTTGCTGATCAACCGTTGAACACTGTTTATATCGTCGCCATCTCCTTTTTCTTCTTTCCACTCGTTTCTGATATTATAACGGAGCAAACTACACAGTATCCGTATTTTGATGTTGCTATCTGTTTATCACTATCCGCAAGAATATCGGCTTCACTCAGATATATTTCTAAACGGTGAATAAGGCCTTTACTGTTAATATCACTTCTATCTCTGTCCGGTTTATATTCTCGAGCTACTGGCCGGCCCCGTCGAGCCACTGCCGGAGATATATCTTCCGATCCAGTAACCTATTCCGGCAATACATTGAACCGAAGATATACTTATTCTCTGTAGATAATCATACAAAGACATTGACTTGAACTGGAGCGTCTAGCTCTCGTGGATGTCTTGGGGTTTAGTAGACAGACAAGACTGCAAAGAGCTACCCGCTAATCCTCTACGCAAAGTGCCCAACGCGATAATATATAGACTATATACCGTGATCTAGTGTGGTTTTTATGACCGGGGCTTCTCAAGATTAAAGACGTGTTAGGACAGATGTCTCAGGGGAAGAACCCTCTCAAAACAACGCTCTTGTTGCAATCTCACTCTCAGATACGAACCATTCATGTGAAGATTGGCCAATTCCGCAATCAAGATACTCACCGCTGCCGCTGTTGCTTTATCGTCCCACCGTCCTGGCTACAGCTTTGGAAGCCATGGAAAGCAGCTACTTCATCTGATCAAGTCTTCAAGCGCCTGCAAGCTGGTCCCATTCATACGCGGATATCACGAAAATGGCATTGCTGCCATCGACTTAGGCGGCGCGGTAACAGTGGTCTGGACGGATACTGTATAGGTACATATTGTAGAGAGCATAACTAGTCGGGGGGTGGAAGTCTGGTCCTTTGAGATGCCAGTTAGAAATCTCACAAGATGAACCAGCTGCTGAAACCATTTGGTTGTTCCAGGTGGTTTTGGGACATTGTATATCTCCCGAGTTTCCTAACCTGACGTTGAAGTGGATACCGCCTCAATCACAGATTGGGGGTCAAACAGAATTATAAAAGTCTGGAATGACGCAGAGAAATTCAAAATATACTGAATACCATCCTTGTATTCAATGTTAATGATAAAGTTTTGATACTATAAAGCTGATTCACGATTTACGTGTTGAATAAAATCTACCGTATATTATTTTGCGGCCAATTACTGTTCCAAGATACTGACACCATAATCCCTCGCCATAACTTGCTAGCTAGCACCGGCTCATCTATCTCTGGAGTTTGTGAAGTAGATTTAGTTTATTCTCAAGTACTGGCCGTATAAAAATAGCTATATTCAAACAATTCCAGATAAATTTCAAGTGTCTATTGAAGCTGCCCCTGTTCTCTTCTCGTAATCCCTTCAAGATCCAGCTACTAAGCCAAGACGGTGACAATACTTGGCTTGAAGCTTTCACCAAAGATTTTATTGGCTAGTCTCAGTATACCAATCGTCTGATCTACATATATATATATGTACTATTCTTGGAGTCGAGCAGCTCTATACCATCGACAGCTTAAACACGAGGGCGAACGTATCGGAGTAAGTCCGTATAAGTCAATACCCAGACCCAGACTAACTTGATATCCTTCAATTTGACATTCTTCGCGTCTATTTCTTTGAGATAAGTCTCGGTGGGCGCCCAGTTTCCTCTACTGGAGTCTGCAGCGTTCGAGAACCATATCAAGAATGTGCCACCCTCATAATCCAATGCATTGATATTAGCTCCTCGCTCCAATAAAACTTTTGCAATCTCCAACAAACAGTATTCAATAGCCCAAGAGAGTGGTGTCCGTCTCCACTGGTTCCGAGGCTCTACGTCTGGTTTACTTTCCAGGAGATACGAAAGAAGTATTGTACAGTTCCCCATGGCAGCGTAATATAAGAGAGATCTCTTGTGACAATCCAATTTCTTGAATTTTTTTTGAGCCCCAAACGACAGACGAGCTTTCTCAACAAAAACCGCCAAGACTGGATCACGAGCAATTCCTCTGATGGTTTTCAAATACTCAAACTCTGTATTTATCCTCAATGATGCAATTAGACGCAGAGAATTTTAGTTTGAGTGTTAGTAACAAACTTCTCGAATGAGCTTGGACGGAGATAAATAGAAAAATTGGTGAGATAGGTCAAAGACGATCTGAACAAAGAAGAGAGTAAGAGAATATCAAGACACTGAGAACATAAGCACCAACCGGATAGAGTATTGAAGAATGAGGAAATCTCCATAAAAGCTGATAAAGTAGAGATATAATATATCTAATATATTTTACGCTTGTCTGGTATTGGATAAAATCAATGGATTGAGAACAAATAAAGATACTGGTAGATATTTTTTTGAGATCTGTTCAAAACTACTAATCCGATTACAAACATTTTAAATACTTGAACTGCTTCTAGAATTCTTGGTATCTTCAAAAATGGGGATAAACAGGTTTGTAACGTTAAGCTCAATTTGAACATATAGAATCTTAGATCTTATCTATTGCCGAGCAAGTGATAGTTCCCTTAGCTTGCGGATTGGCTATATCACTACCCAAGATCCCGATGTAAAAAATACAGCGATAAAAAAAATTTGTCTACGTCCCTGTTTTCTGTATATCTGTGTTATATATATCTCCGGGGTTAGTCCCAGAAACTGATTTGGAGCTATAACAAGATACAAAGAGAAATAATTACCAAAAAGTTTATAAGCAGAGCCGATCCCGCGCAACTTGGTAGAACCATATTGATGTATCAAACAAAGTTCTGGCTGCCAAATTGAACAAATACTATCCAGTATACCCCTATCTGATCTCCAATATAAATAGTATCGTTTCTAGCTTAGTTATACAGTAACTACTCTATATCTAACCCATCTGAAACAAACATTCAGTATAATTCCAATATATACAGTAGAAATACAACAGGAAAAAACAATTTTTCAGCAACTATTGTGTCAGATCAGGGAACAGACGTCGCTGTTCGAGAAAGAACGGTAATGTCTTATCTGCGAATCCGAAAGTCTAGTTAAGTTAGAACAGAAGATTCGCATATATTGGATCTAAAACAATTTTGCCGGATCAATATAGCTTTTGAATCACAACTCGAAATCTTCTCTTGAACTGCACCTCATTTTTAAATACAGTATAATTTTTTCGATAAGTCCGTTGTGTTTATAACGAGCCGGTCTCGGTTCTTTGCTAGCTATATTCGCCAGATAAATATTTCTCTCTAAATATTTGAGTACTTTCGGGTACTGGTTTTCATGACCCGAACTCGGGATTTCCACTTTGATAAGATAACGGCCAAGCAAGATTTTTTCAAGTCTATCAATTTTTTCACTTGTACTAAGCTTCACCGAGAACTACCAAAAACGTATACTTATAGTAAGTTATCCACTAGACTAGATATAGCGAATGAAATTGATGCGACTCGAGAGCGCAATTTCAAGGACGCGCCACTCCAGAGCTTCTGGTCGCAAGAGTCATTCGTCGTTCCGGCTACGGTGGAATGACAGCAATTATTGCAGCGTACGAATAGATCACTTCTTGAATTGGTTCATTACCGTATGCTAAATAAGACATCGCTGTCTCTTTGTGCGTTGGAGTGGTAATCCAAGTAATTCGTTTGTCGTATTGTCTTTCTGGCCATTCCTGTTGAATTACCTGATCAACGACGTCAGTAAAGCATCTTGATTTGATAGAGCTTGCGCTTTGCCCCATTCTGAGCTCAAAGAACCCTAATAGCACTTACCGTGGAAACTGGACCCTCGCAGTCATTTTGAACACACTGATGAGGCCATAGCTCGGCCCCTACATGCACCCTTCCACTGAATTTTCTGTGTATGAAGCTTCTGCCCCTGCGGCGATGATATTCCTCGTCTTCGCTATTGTCGCTGTCATCACCCTCATCTTTATCCTCGATCATCACTGGTAGAACGTCCACCTGGAAACCGAAAGAGTGCAAAGCGGTGTATACAACCAAATCTGCCCCCTTTAGACCTCGTGGGAGATATTGCCTGGCATGGTTTGATGTATGCGGGTACGTATGGGAACAAAATATACCACAAACTCCACCTTCCTCCATAAATTCCGGGATCTGTAGAATACTTTCCAGATCCCCGTAAAACGGCAGCATCTTCGGGTCCAGAATGGGGCTGACAGAATCAATCGAATCAAATGAGTCCTCAACGTATATATTGTAGGTTAATATGATACGTTCGCCGTGACTGATGGTCTTGATCTCGTGTTCGCAATCACTGTAAAAAGCTGCCCACTGAATCATGCCCGCACTAGCATTCTCCCAGTCAAAACGAACTTCGCGGTGACCATGACGAGCCACCAAGGCGCCGCCTTTAAAAGCCGACGTGTAGGCACACAACTAACGAGCCAATTTGACTATCTGAGGTGGAGTATCAACGTGTTTACGAAACAAGCCGGAAGGACCCGAATAAACCTAGGCAGTATATAAGCGACGTGAAATATATTGGGGAAGTCGATATCGATGTCAATGTACATTAAGCTTGTAGAGCTCCATCCTCACCTGCGTGGACATATCTAGCTGAGGCACCAAGACTCTTTCAAGGGCTTGAAGAATTCCATAATGTGCTGGGTGAAAACTAGTGGCAAATTTATCGGGATCCAGCTTGCTAGCCTTGCGATACTCGTGATCCATAACAAGTTCTTGTCCTCTGCCGAAGCCCGCAGGCTCGCAGTCGTTGACTAGATGTTGTATTTGTGTATCACTCAGACAATCGACAGCAGCAGGGACGGGAAGAATGAGCTTTCGGGCCTGACACTCCTCTTTTGTCTCCCAGAAGATATTGATCGGTTTGACTGGCTTAGTAATGGACACTCGGGCTTCATCCATCATATCATTAGCTACCAGCGTGTTGGCATTTGGAATAGCACCACCGCAAGCAAATGACGCAGATGATTTTTCACCCATGATGGCCTCTTCAAGCTGATGGCAAAAATCGTGGAATTCAATTCCTGAGCTCGCCGAGGTTCTCTTTCGCTTAAGCATGTTGAAAGTTGTAAAGAACGGCTTTAGTCTACCGCTGTAGATGGATAGAAATTATTGCTGATGGCTGCTTCTATTTTATAGCTGCCGGAAAATCGAAATGGTTGTTTGGGGAATCAGTTTCGCCCGAATTGCGATCTCAATTATCAAGTTTGATGCCACTGTTCCCGTAACATAACATGCTCCTAGGAATTCCATCTATTGTGGGAGTGGCGTCATATGTTAAAGAGCATTGCAAGGGGATCCGGCAGCAGGAACAGCGTAGACCAAGCTCAGCCAGCGTTGCCTTCCGGAACACCAAGACTAGGAGCTGTAGGTTTGTTTTCCTATTAACCACCAATCGTCGTGCTTAATACCTACGGACTGGGCACGCCGCGACGAGTCACTTACCTATATCTGAGGTAATAGCTGAAGTTATAGCATAAGGTTCATTGTAAAAGCTCCACGCATCACTTGTGTACATGTGAATGGAAGGCAACCCTGGGAGGAACCGTAGCCCCTATAAAGTTAATTTTCGTTTGTGAGGTGTCAGGGTAAATGAAATCTATCAATCCATTCATCCAGACTTTAGTTCCCGCGCCAGCACCTCACAATACCCTTCGGCCAAACGTTTCTCAAATAAAGAAGCTGAAATGGCGTCACTAGACTGCCTGGCCAGACAGCCATTCGGTAAAGGAGAACCTGTCAAGCAAAACGTAGACACTTTTATCCCTTGTTTATCCAGAATTCATCTATAAATTTCCTAGGCATATCAGGGCTTTCTTGATGAGCAAGGCGGATCTGCGGCCGACCTTAACGGCCAGTTCTACAAGAAATGCTCTGGTGAAAAGCACCCATCACGACTAACGCAAGCAAACACAAATCCGGGCAGATCGTAGCAATTCCTTCACATTACATGTACCATATCTTGCATTATAATCTATATCCTGAGTTAGATTATAGAAACTAGACCTCGATGCATTCCACAAAAATCCCGTTGGTATGTTATGCATCTACTGTAATTGCCGGCAGTCACGAAAAAGAAGCTCACCGTGGACAAGACAAATCATCAGTGGCAGACCAATTCCCCTCGCAACAATGCATGAATGGATTCCCTTTTCTTTATTCGAAAACAGAGGAGCTTGTCTGGAATTGGGAGCAGTCAAAGCTCTGCGACCAGTGCATCAACATTATCTTCTTACAGTCCACTTTCATGCCATAGGATCATCCGTGTAACAGACCTGAACGCGCCCGCGAATTAATTCTCATCGAGAATGATAATGCCATTGTATACCCCCCAGAATACCTGACGTGCCTGAAACCGGAGCAATGAATATATTTCCATTGGCCTCCTAACAACCACAATGGGGCCCCTTTCCAACACACTTGCGTCATCATGGAATGCCAATCTGGCCTGCTTCGAGTACTCGTTCGGTTTCACCTCTAATCCTATGCATTGATCGATCCAGGTGATTTCCACATAGAGCTTGGCACGGGGGTAGTAGCTCGTATGGGCTTTCATGCCAACTTTTCATACGAAAACAGTAATATGGAACCTAGGCACTATTATCCAAGTGAGGAAATGAGGTAATCTTTCTCTGCCGGACTTCGACACAATTATCTGCCATCATCCTCGTCTTGTCAAGGCAATATCCACATCAATCTCCTAGGAACGAAGTGAATGCGAGAAAGTGAGCAATAAAACAAACAGATATGACTCGATCAGTGCCATAGTTTACTGTACCAACGAATACACGAGTTTTCAGTTAGATGATTGGTGGATAACAGGCATTGGTTCCCAGGAGCTCGTTTGTCATCCAAATCAAAACATCAATGGATGCTGTTAATATCAAATCAGGTTTGTCAATGAGAACAAGCCAACCGGGCCCCTGCATGTCCTCCGTCCGCCATGTAGCCTTAGTAGGAATGTTTGGCCCTGGCCTGGCTGTGAGCTTCTCGAAAGCTCATTACCATACCATTACGCGTTGTGGAAGACATCTGGCCCGAAAGCGAGGCCATGAGCGAAGAACATATAAAGTCGTGCACTTCGTCCTGACTCTTGCCTCTTCTCTAGATAGAAAATCAACCGAGCCATTTCTACAACTGAGTGCTCTTATCTTTGTCATCAAGTTTTAAGTGTCTGTGTTTTCATTCGAAGATGTCATTCAATTTCACTTCGGACAACAACTACCTTCAAGTAGGAATCAATCATGGCAACATCCAGGCCTTTACCGAACCAAGTTCAGTCAGTCATTCCGAAGACTCTCTTAATTCCAAAGTGTGTGGAAGCATCGATACTGCCACAATTCGGGCTTTGGATCAAGCTCTGGATCAAGCTCTGGCTAAATCCCAAAGATATCTTGACATTGTTCATCAAGATATTTCTCAGCATTCGGAAATCATAGGAGAAGTGATAAAGATGCGAAGTCTTCTTCTGGGCATCAAAGGTCTCAAACCTGAACAATGGGGCTCCCTAGACAGCGAGGTGGTATCGAATGTCTTTTCGCTCTTGTATTGCTGCACCATCGACTGTTGCGAGATCGCTTCCACTCCCCTAACGAACACTTGGTCTTATAATGGGCTTGCCGCCTGCCATTTGGCACTTCACTGCGTGTATAGTGCAGCTCTGATATATACTTTGCGTTTCATATTGGGCGCCTATAGTATAAGTTAGCTGACCAGGTTGGTATTCTAGAAATCCGGACGACAAAACGCCACCACAACAGAAAATCACGGAGACCATGGATCAATTAGGTGAAATGGAAGCTAAGTATAGGACCAGAGCAGAACAACCGGGCTTAGCCATATACCATTCCCAAGCAGTCCTAAATCTGTTGAAACGGCGCTATAAACCAGGCTGCAAGGCGAGATCTGGAGACATACGTGTCAGATTCGGCAAAGGAAACCGTGGCGTACAAGCTGTTGAATATTATGGGAGTATGGGACATTCAAGTTTTCCCTTCCAGAATAAATGACTGTTTGAGCTACTTCGTGAGATTTCACCTTTTCTAAGTTTATCCAGACGGGACTACGGATACACAGTGTTTTCCTTTTCATACTACGTGCCCGTACTCAGGTTTCTATACTAGGGTTGAACCAATTCACAATACATTCAAAGCACAAAGAAATGTAGATTCTTGCCTAACCAATCAATTCCTAGTGGCAATTTACCACAATATACGGTAAGCTTGGGATAGGGCGAGGTGTAGTTACTTCAGTACTCATTTATCGCTGGAGCGAACTGTCCACATCTATATATACATAAGACCCTCACAGGAGTAACAAGCAGCACACTGTAGAGTCTCCAAAATTCAATCCTTTTCTTGGTTGGAAGGCTCCATGAATGGCTGAAAAAGCTCTAAACATAGTAATCTTGTAAGGAATAAGACAAATCAATCAAGTTGCGTAACCGAGCTATATAGTCAAGATCATATAATCCGTTGCTGGCATTTTCGGGGAGAAACCAAACTCTGGAACGCGAGATGTTGCCAAAACAAATAGATGAATGAAATTATAGTAAATCCCCACCAGAGCTGTATTATCTGAGCCATCAGATACGAGGTTCCTAAGAGTGCGTTGGGGCGCCGTATCTGTGAGCCTTGGAATACTCGTTCTTCAGAGCCCTGGGAGGCGCAGACTTGATGGAAAAATCTTTGCTTAGACCGGGAGTACACTCAGTACCGTCAGCCATCGGCTGTTTCGGTGTCCAGATACCGCCAGCACAGCGCTGCCAAAAAGTGCCCTCTATGCAGTTCCAGATCCCTTCTTCAAAACATAATCCAACGAATATATTGGAGCTGGATCTTGAGACAGAAATAGAGCAACTGGAATCATGGACCGTAGAAATGCCCACTGAAACAACAGAGATAGGGACGATCGGAGCGATTTTGGTAGAGCTTGCACATTCAGTACTGTAGTTTGCCGCATTCGAGATAAGCGATCTATTTACTAGGGACTCTGCAGTACTACCAGCCGTAGTATATAGCTTGAAGTCTGTAGCTGTAGTGGAAGACTTGGCAGAACTGGAAATTTTTGCTGAAAAAACAGAGTCCCCGGTACTACTATAACCTCCTTTCCCCCAGTTAGCGGAACCGCTGAAACAAACGTTATCATCACATCCAATCAGGTTTTCTTCAAGACCAAAATAATCGACTGTATTGCCGGGATTGGGAAAACGGATAGCATAAGACTCCTTGGTCAGACAGCCGTTGATATTGGCGATAAATAGAGAAGGGAAGTCCTCGGGGGACCGTTTTTCAATTTCAGCAGACCCTGACCTCTTTGAAGAAAAGATACTCTCGGTAATAATTATAGAGACACAGTTTATATATATTTCGCGGTTACCGAGACAGTTAAACCAGATCCAGACAATTGTGTACTCACCGACTTGGAAACTGTTAGGAATGGTGAAGTTGGGTGAGAAAGAAATAACCATCGTTGAACTTTTCCCCATATTAACATCACTCTCGGTCTCATCTATATACCTATCTTCAATTGACTTAATAACGCTCCATATAGTATCTTTGCTGGGTACACGATCCGGTATAATACTGATTTGACAAGAGCCGCCGCCATAGATTGTACTACTATAGAATATCATGGACTGGCTCTCACCCTTTGTCATATAATTCTCCTCAACAACAGCATAATCGTCCGTAATCTTGTACGGAAAATTACTTCCAGATACGTCGAGAGAAGAATTATTCGATAGATCTGAATTATATAGAACGGGGTTGACCATAACTAGGTGAGCTTCCACAAGGGAAACTGCTAGCATTACAGCTACCACAATAGCCAATTTGAAGAATATGGTTCAAACAGATTCAAATTTTTGGTCAAAGTTTTTTCTCAAAATAGGTTTCCTCTGGCCATCTTGAACGAATTAAAATGTATAAGAATCACTTGAAAACCAAAAATCAAAAGACTTCGTAGATAGGGGCTAGCAGTGGACCTTGAAAATAACTACAAATCCATAGCAAAAAAGTATAACGGATAAAAGTTCCGAAGCTTCAATCTCAACACCTGAAAAAGGCACAAGTGGAGACACAAAATCGAGTAACAAAAAACTTTTTCTTCCTCGGGGTAGAGCTTAGTTAAGGAGAAAATAGTTTTTCAAAAACCAGTCACAAGTAGCCTGAGAAGGATAGATAAGGGTGTTTTGTAGCGCTGAAAGGAATCTTGCTGTCTTTCCACAGCAAAAACAGCAAATATTTGAAAATGGAATTTAAAGGGCGTAAAGAGAAGTGCAACTAGTTTTACAGGTACCAACTCAGATAAATTCGCTCTTAAAAATATGTAAGATGCCTGTCACACTGGAGCATCGCACGATCCTCTATAGTAACTATTCGCGTTCAAAGAAGCTCCTAAACAGGGTTCCAGATTGTAAAATATTTTCCGGCAGTGGCTCGGCGCGGCTAAGTTAGTCGGGAACATCATTTCCCGACGGGTGTAAAAGTGTTAGTAACAGCGAGGACCTTATTCACTGACCAGAAATATACCTGGATAAAGCCAATCTTTCTGCAGATGGTGATTAGTGGATGGAAACACATCAGAAAACAGAAGACAATAACATAAAAAATATTCGACGTTTGGTCAGCGAAATACATCGTCATCACCGGTGACTGGAATTGAACGAGATGGCCGCTGTTTCGTAAAACGATAAGTTGCAGATGAACCTGGAGACATACCGTCAGCACGATCTGCGGTACCTTTTCGCGTATTGAAACAGTGCCTGCAGTAAAAACTGCAATTACTTCGAATATCGCTGAAAATCGATAATAAATAGCCACCTAGAATTGGAAGACCAGTTCTGTTGACCATTGACACTGTACGACGATCATTTCACCGACTTAAGCAGAAAGTCTGACGGCAATACTATAAATACCTGGCCTTTGGTCACCCAGAACAGTCTTTCCCAAACTTCTCCATATCTTCTCGGTGCAAAATACTCTCGACTTTGCCAGCTACTCCCCGGTACGGACAGACTCCAAAATATCAAAAATATCATACACTTGTAACAGAACTGACCTGTTGTATCGCCACTAGCCTGTCGGCCGATTATATTGAAATATATGACGTCGTGTAAATGTAGTTGCCCGGTCATTCGAAACTACGCCGACGTGAAAGAGATCGGATCAGATACATCTCCGCGGCCTGCGTGTATTTTATTGACCATCATTAGTCGTCTTGGGAATATCCCAGCGGCCAGAATAGTGAGTTACGACGGCCCCTTGTAATCAATCTACTAATAATTTCTTCTACAATAGATCGAATTCATGCAGCCTATTGGTCCTTCTATAAATCCCCGTGCCGCAGAAACTGGCAAAGTAAGTTTGATCATTGTGGTAGACGAGAAAACTAAGCATGAACTGATAATTCACCGGATAATAAGCCAGTTGCTTTGGATATACCATAAGCCAGCCCATATTTGGTAAGTTGCCCCATATATAGCCCGAACATCCGGGACTACTTTTAAGTCTCAATGCAGATATATCTTATTTGGCCTCTGTGTCTAAGAAAGTATTGCTTTTTGTTTACACCAATGGCCATTTTCTTACCAACGAGGGATACCAGCTGAACAGAAGATATATCCGATTCTATAGAAATGAGCTTTGCAATATTATTGCAAAAGTCGGTGGGAGGTCCAGTCAGATCACAGCTATTGACAAAATGGGAGAAGATTCCATAAAGACTTTCGTGATGAGAAATGAAAATGGATCCGAAGTGATAGCGAAAACTCTATACTAGATTGCTGGCCTATCCATCTTAACAACTGCTGGTGAAGTCGGCGCTCTCGAATACAGTAAGTTATATTGGTATAATACTAATCCCAGCGGCTAATGGATGATTAAATAGTCAGAAAACACACCAGTATCCCTGTCCCTCGTGGTCTTGCCTGGTCTTCGAACAACTCGAATGCTGTTGGTACACAACATATCATCATGGAGAAATCCGCCGGTGTGCCACTCTTTCAAGTTTGGGGTAATATGACCAAATTTGATCAGCTACAATTAATTCAAAACTTGACACAGATCGAGACTCAATTAACAGCTATTCATTTCCCTGCTTATAGAGGACTGTATCTTCGAAAGAATATAGAGCAACCAATCAAATCCCTTGATAATGAACTTGATCCTTCTTTCTGTATTGGACCTTCTTGTGATCAATATTATAAGTTAGTCCTGATCCAAGTCTGGACTTCGATAAAAAAACCTTGTGAGTCTCCGGCATACACTCGAGTTCGAAATTGGCTTCCTTGAGAAATACACATACTTGTGTTCTGAAACACTCTGCCAAGACATATGATCCAATCACAGCAAAGAAAGCCAAAGGCTAGACTCCGCAGGAATGCTCAAAAAAGTATAGCCGCCTCTCTTATTGGGACAATCTTAGGGTCTGAGATAGTTTCTCTGTGTAAAATATGGAAGCCAATTTCGAACTCGAGTGTATTTTGACAGTTTATATACTAACTGCTGGTAGGTATTCAATTTCCCCCTTGGGGTTTCTGTTGCAAAGCGCGAAATACTACGAATATAAAATAACAGACAGCAAGATCAAACTCTCTTTTATTAAGGAAATATCGAAGAACAAATTCAACTCTGACAAGCAACAGAGACCGTCATGGAACTGTTAGACTCGAACAAAATATTGAAAGGGAAAGCTTTCCAGCCTACTCTAAGACATACCGATCTTCATATGGGAAAAATTGTCGTCGTCTCTGACGAGTGGCCAAGAATAGTATCCCTAACCGACCTCAAGACAATTTCTGTTCTCCCTGCATTTCTCCAGGCCCAATGGGCAGTCTTTCTCAAACCCCCACAGAACTACGGTTACAAGAAGGGGATATTTGAGGTGAAACTGCGCGATGATTTCGATACCCTAGATGAGGGTGGCAAGAAGCTTGCAATACGCGAATGGCCCCAAGTAAAGTTGGCAAATACCTATGAGATCTCAACTGGATAAACCAGCGTATAGGGTCATGAACGTACCCCGTGTCTTCCGAGAGTTATTCCTTCGATACGGGGAAGTTTCCGAAATTGGCGTTCTCCCGCTTCGAGCGTGCTTGATAGAACACTTTCAGAATTGGTCGGACCTTGGATTTTCTGGAGAATACATTTTATTCTTTACGCAGAAGCAGGTAGATATACACGATCGCCAATTTTCTGAGTATCAAGCTGGTATAATATTCAGGCTCTCGCGCAAGAATACCTTGACACTGATACGGAAGAATAGGTCGCACCGGGATTGGATGCGGATAAAAAGAGGACGCAGAATGAGCAATTGTTGGCTATTTACATTGAAAGCGTTGCTGGGGAGAAATCTGCAGAAGAAGCTAGAGCCATATAGCCTTTTCCGTTCAAGACAGAAGTATGATTTGAACATTTATTATGCTGGATTGACAGATAAATAGAAGAATTCTGGAGACTGTCATTATATTTTTCCCCTCTATAGAAAAACCGAAGGATCAGCTGACTGAGACCATAGCAAACAACGACTACCGTGTCCAGCAGTCCTCCACATAGATAGTCCTCTTGGCTACATTCAATACATTGTCAGCTAACTAAAGACAAGCTTGAGGATAATTGCCTGGAAATTTGAGACTCTTCTGGGTCCTCGTGGGCTGCAATCTGGTCAGCGCAAGAATAGACGTCAAGGCAATGGTTGCATCCTCGTCTGCTGGCACAAGGAAAGCTTCTATCGATTAGATTCTCCCAGAACTACGGTGTAGCCTTGATTTCCAGTGTCGGCAACAGAACCAGGCTGCTCCGTCTCATCATAGCCACAATCCTCGTCAACGTGAAGCAGAATATGTTAGATATCCATTGAGTCTCTGCCATGCCAATTCAAAGTTGGGCTAGTAGGCTTGCTTCTTTCCCAGGTACTCGATCATGCAGCTGCTGTCAAGCTAAATATACTCTAATGATCTTATTCTTTTATTTCTTGTCTGATCGAG
>Ga0102593_1000298_pt1 | contig 102845 bp, 98 predicted proteins | sample AraplaCol_mMS_r2_2_FD_76862 | JGI IMG/M metagenome (GOLD analysis project Ga0102593, IMG submission 76862) | Arabidopsis root microbial communities from North Carolina, USA - plate scrape MF_Col_mMS_r2 (SPADES assembly) (version 2) | ecosystem: Host-associated > Plants > Roots > Endosphere...
TTTTCTCTTTTTACCTTTTAGAACCTTTTTATCGTCGATTGTCGTCCCATTATTTCCTTTTACGGCTCTGTGCAGTCTACCATGTGCCGAGTCTACTCGCGTGGCCATCCCGACGATAAGTAGTGTATGCTTTTTTTTTTTCTCGCTTTCTTCTAACCAAGCTCCACCAGCCACATTTAGCTCCACTGGGGGTGGCAAAATGGTACTTTTGGAATAATTTGTGTGGCCCTGCTACTAATGCTGCTTGACATCTCACGGATGTATTCGAATGATCGGCTGGTGCTTTAATAGTTGTTCCCTTAGCTGAACGGTGATAACCGATAAAAATAAAAACTCATGTGGTTGACATTTCAACTCATGTCTCTATCGGTCACGCTGAACTCAACATGATTCTAAATGACGATCCTGGTGACATGTATAATTTTTAATAGTGATCGGCGCGACCAGTTATTGTAGTTAGTTTCTGGAATAGTAGCTTTGCAATAGCCACTTTCGGTGGTTATAGAGCCGAGTCGAATGTATCGCATAGCTATACTTGCTTCTTACTGCCTGTTGAGGTTTATGGAGCGAAGAAGATTGTTGATTATTTCAACAATGCCTTACAGAGTCATTTGCCCTGACATATGTGAGAAAAGCTGATTGTGACAGCTTACAGACTGGTTGTTCATCTCCTAACACTCGATACTATTACTAGTAGAAAATATACTTCTAGTCAAAAGTGCACGAGTGTACTATTGTGTCTAAGCCATCACTACCTAATCGACTACAACTAGTGATAGTCAATCCTGGAGTTGATTGATGAATACTATAATTTTTTCGTTCTAAACCTCTCGAGGTAGTAATCGTGCATCTTCATCATACTATGGGTACTCTCGTTCAAACGTATCCTGTTCGACTAAAATTCTCTCTCTAATCTGTTGACAAGAGTATTGTCAATTGTTTTCGCTCAATCCGCAATGAAACGATCCCTCATGACAATGTTTTTTTGCCTCGCATTCCATGAGGAAAAGGGATGACAGTCTACCTGACTTGGTACGTGATCACCATTCCAGGTGTCACAAGAGTAGGATCAGTGGCAGCTGGAATGCTCTATTCAGTACGCGGCATCCTTAGACAATAAGCCTAGAGAAGGCGGAAGTGGCCGACCTTCAAGTTTTTCTGCGGTTGCTTGAAGGCTTTGACGACTGCATGACTGAGATCTCAAGTTGCACTAGGACCCTTGGGCAGGCGGAGGTGTCATGCAGCCCTCGATCCAGAGCTTGTGCGATCGTACATATACGAGACTTGCTGAGACTGAATTATATATAGTAGATAGGTATTCTCGGCATGAATTCAATCATCACCACTCTGTTTATTGACGATTGCAATCGATCTATAGAGCTCAGCCACAGCACGGGGATCCCCTAGCCACAGCCTCACCGCCACGTCTTGGCCGATGACGTGGGGCATTTTTTTTTATTTAGAAACCGCCAGGTACAAAAGTCCCCTAACAATTAGGCTGCGACATTAGGTACCTTAAAAGTGACCGGATTTACCCCTCCATCAACAACGACAAGATTGTGCTTTCCCCAGATTTTCTCCCGCAAATTCTCATTCTCTACTTGATATAGTTTGATCGTCATTGTTCCTCTGCAATTTGGCTATTCCATTCCAGTCAATTACATTTCTTGCTGCTTTAGTGCTTTTTGTGGCAGTCCTTCAGCAGTACTCCTTCAATCCTTGTCAACATACCCTGGTTCAGAAGTCACTTCAGACCGAAATGCGATCCGTGGCTTACTTCGTCAACTGGGTAGGTCCTTGTTCATGGCCGATCGCTCTGGAACCCGATCTCATGGGGTTCAAGGGTCATCGATGCAGGATATAAATATACGTTTGTCGATCAAACCAGAAGCTAATATCAACCCCACCTCGCAGGCCATCTACGGCCGGAACTATAACCCCCAAGACTTGCCAGCTGACAAACTGACGCATGTACTATATGCATTTGCCAATATTCGTCCCGAGTCTGGAGAGGTGTAAGTCTTCCTGGGCCCCTTCGCTCAGGCCGTTTCGCTGGGAGGGAAAAAAGCTTATCGGATCTGCAGGTTCTTGACCGACAGCTGGTCCGACGTCGAGAAGCACTATCCTGGTGATTCATGGAATGACACGGGCAATAATGTCTACGGGTGCTTGAAGCAACTGTATCTTCTCAAGAAGCAGCACCGCAAGCTGAAGGTCTTGCTTTCCATTGGTGGCTGGACATATTCCTCCAACTTCGCCCAACCGGCAAGCACCCAAGAAGGCCGGGAGCGATTTGCAGAGTCAGCGACTCGATTGGTCTTAGATCTCGGTCTTGATGGTATGTCAATCATATATCGACTAACAGATTACAATTTTCAAATAACAGGACAACTGTTGCTAATTAATATGCAAGGACTTGATATCGATTGGGAGTACCCCCAAGGTAGATAGCGTTTCTTCGCGCAAGAACATATCCCTATATGCATGCTGACACTCCGATACAGATGACGGCCAAGCCCAGAACCTTGTTGACCTCCTCCGCACTTGCAGAGAAGTATGTTTGCCCCCGTCAATGTCCATTGATGATTTGTCAAGCACAACTACTGACAAAAGAACAGCACCTTAATCGCGCCGCGGGTCCGGATCGTTATTTCTATTTGACAATTGCCTGCCCCGCCGGACCTAGTAATTTTAATAGGCTAAAAATCCGCGACATGATTCCCTTGTTGGACTTCTGGAATCTCATGGCGTACGACTACGCGGGTAGCTGGGATACTGCCGCTGGTCACCAGGCCAATATCTGGCCATCCGACTCTAATCCAAGTTCAACACCGTTCTCCACTGCTGCCGCACTGGATCACTATATCACTGCCAACGGTGTGTCACCAGACAGGGTTGTTTTGGGTATGCCGCTGTACGGACGTGCGTTTGAGAACACCGATGGACCCGGACGACCGTTCAATGGCGTTGGCCCCGGCAGCTGGGAGAATGGAGTCTGGGATTACAAGGCCCTGCCGCGTCCTAATGCAGGTGAGAATATTGATACGCAAGCTGGTGCATCGTGGTGCTATGACAGTGGCTCCCGCACCATGGTCACCTACGACAACCCTCAGATGGTCCACATCAAGGCGGACTTCGCCCGGCGACAGGGCCTCGGTGGAGGTATGTGGTGGGAAAGTAGCGGTGACAAAGGAGGCAAGGAGGCTAGAGCCGAAGATGGCAGTCTAATCGGCACCTTTGTCGATGGAATTGGTGGCATCAGTACGCTCGACCACAGTGACAATGCTCTTAGCTTCCCCGAGAGCAAATACGACAATATCCGCAATGGAATGGACTAAGTCTGCATCTTCCGATCTTGGGCGGTTAGCATGCCACCGCAGTTGCGAGTTTGGGAGCGAGGTTCAACTCCACAGCCGTTCCTTCGGGATTATCATTACGTTGCTACCATAGAGGGAAAGTCATTATCTTTACGAGAATCAATCAAGATTGGCATAAGCCAAAGTTTTTGAAATTTTTGTATTCACAGTCCAGGGCTCGTAAGGTACCGTTAACCGTAACATCCAACCTGTGACAAATCCGAGAAATCTCCTCCCAGTCTAGCTAAGCCACACTCAAATTTGACCTCGAATTTTGCCCCAGCTGAACTAAGTCCATCTATTTGGACTCGTCGAAGACGTAGGTCAGGTGGCACTTGCCACAGTACTGGCGGTTGTGCATAGCGGCCATGAAGACACCGGCACCGCACTGGAGTAGAGTTAGCGTCTTGAATTTGATATCAAAGAAAGAGAGTGTGATATAAACATACCTCGGGGGCGGGGCACTCGCGGCGAAGACGCTCGATCTTGCCGTCACCGTCAACCTTGTAGTACTTGAGGACGGCGAGCTTGGTCTTCTTGTGCTTGTGCTTGATCTTCTTGGGGGTGGTGTAGACCTTCTTCTTGCGCTTCTTACCACCACCACGCAGGCGGAGGACGAGGTGAAGGGTCGACTCCTTCTGGATGTTGTAGTCCGAGAGGGTACGACCGTCCTCGAGCTGCTTACCAGCGAAGATCAGACGCTGTTGGTCAGGGGGGATACCCTCCTTGTCTATAGAGCAGTTAGTGGCTGTTCTCATCCACCACGGTGATCGGAGATTTTACATACCCTGGATCTTGGACTTGACATTGTCGATGGTGTCCGAGGACTCAACCTCAAGGGTGATGGTCTTACCCGTGAGGGTCTTGACGAAGATCTGCATCTTGATGAAGGCCTAAAGCGAGTTAGTCGACATTTCGAATTTTTGCACCGGGCGATGCGATGCGAGCGAAAATGGATGATATGGATCAATCTCGTAAAGAGCGCATATTGCAGCGAACAATCGAGACTGTCTATATATCCTGAAATGTACTGGATATAGGGATCGCAAACTCACCTCGACAGACTTGTCTTCCTCAACCTTGCAAGATTGAAGAAATTCAATGCCAGTGGAACTCGATTAAAATCGTTGTGCGGTCACGTGGCGTGGGTCAAATGTGTCACAAACGAGACAAACACGGATTAATACTGCGCCGCCATCCGAGGAATCCTTATGTCAGCATATTGCCTCGGTTTGTATCACGTGATGACGATCATGAACGCCTGAGAGATCTGGCATGAATGACATCGTTCCCATCGATGAACAAGGTGCACAAGCCCCAAATAAACCCCCGATCCCACTCGCAGGTAGATCGATTATTTACTTGTATTCTCTGAACAGGGATATCCCCATGACGACGATGACAGGAGAGCCCATTATCAGACCAGGGACCCCTCGATGTCCATCCTCCTCGCAGGACGATTGAGAACCCTTGCAGAGCCTCCGTGAGCAGCGTCTCGAGAAAAACGGCCATTATACATAATTTAACACTTGCAACGCAGGGCATGCAATGCAAGGCCTGGATCGCCGGGTAGAAGAGCATAATCGGCTAAGTGGGTGACTCCTCTGTGGATCCTCCCTCGTCACAGCTGGATCTCCCGCGATGCCGTTGCCATGCCAACGTCCGGCTTGTTGTGGTTCCCAGGCGCACTTGATAGCGCCAAAGCTGAGCTGCGACCCGCCTTCGAGCTCCAGTCTTATTGAGTTTCACTTCTGCTCTTTCTTTGATATTCTTCTTCAAGGATTTCTGCAACTGCACTCTTTCTGTCGCAGGACATTTGAGCATTTGAAACATATCAAGCTTCAAAAAAAAACCTTTCTAGCTAAGCTATCTTCTTGAGGAGTCGCTAGCTACTCTTCCTCTCGTCTTTTCGCATTTGCTGTTTTTGCCTTGTTAGTGACGTTCACAGACTAACACTGTGACCAGGGACCGTCAAATCGATCGGCTGGATAGCCATGATATCCTCGAACGCTACATCGACACACCCCGGTCACCACCGCCGTCAACTCTCGCAGCCCTTTGAAGCCGCCTCAGCACCGCGCCATATGTCTGGTGCTCCATCTTATTGTGCGCACCGTCGCGGGCAGACTGTGGACTATGCAGCCCTCGGTCCTCAACTTAGCTCGGCCAACCGAATCACCCGACGCCCTGCGCAAAAGACGGTTCCAGAGCTGCGGGACTTTTTTAACGAAAAATCAGGTTTCTCCAATCAGTCTGTCACTCGCACCCAGATGCCGACGCATATGCGTCAAACCGAACAGCCTTTTTTTCAGAATGGCCCCCCTGCACAGAACTCATACAATGCGATGTCCTACATGTTGAGTGAGGAAGAGTTGCAAGCAATGTATGGTGCAGCGACAGCTGATATTTCGTCCAACACATATGCTCCGGCCCTCTCAAGGTCTGCAAGTGATAATGCCGGAAAAACCCCCTCGATGCATCAAGCCCTGTATCGTCTTCAACAGGAACGCAGCTTTCCAATGACCAAGGGAGAAGATGCTTCATTGCATTCGTGGCCGGAGCATCGGCCTCTTGTTCAACCAAAGGCAATTTCACCCCAGAAGAACCCATTGAACTCTTGTAAGTCTTGATATACGAACCTCATTAACTTCTCAGGCTAATATCTGAACAAGATGTATCCCCCCCTACCCCAGATGCGACACCTATGAAGGCGTCGTTTGATTTCCCTATGTACCACTATGACCAAACCCCTACCAAGTCCCAAAGTTTCTCTATGCCCCGAACCCCTGTCAGTGCAGTCATGCAGAGAGCTCAATCTCTGCAAGGTGTGCCAATCTCAAGTCCACTTCACGCCAAGCATCAGATCCCTTCGCCAGCCGAGTCTGTGGCTTCATTCACCGAACTGGCTGCAATGCCTTCCCCGGGCTCGCGTGGTGTTTCGCCACACAGCCTTGACGAAGCCGCGACACCATCTTCCAGCCAGCATCATTTCTCTAGCTCTCCAGGATCGCCCGTTGATGAATCTATCCCAGAGCTTCCAGAGGGAGTGGATGAGTACGATCTGGATGCCCGCGTGAAAGCATCTGTGCGCGAGACCGGTGTTTCTAATGATCAAATCGCCAAATACATTTCTGGCCCGAATTCCGATGGAAAATGGCAGTGTCTTTACCCGAACTGCAACTGTGATTTTGGACGAAAGGAAAACATCAAATCCCATGTGCAGACCCACCTTGACGACCGTCCCTACAAGTGCGACGTCTGCGAGAAGGAGTTCGTCCGAGGTCATGACCTGAAACGCCATCTCAAGACCCACACTGGCAAAAAGCCCTATATTTGTGCCTGTGGAGCCCGTTTTGCTCGACATGATGCCTTGACCCGCCATCGTCAACGTGACATGTGCGTTGGGGGCATGACTGGTAACATTCCCAAGACCACTCGCCGAGGTCGTCCACCAAAGAAGAGTCGCCCAGACATGGATTCTCGTCAGGCAAAGTCTACTCGCACTCGCCAACGTGCCGCTGATCGAACCATGCCCTCGTCACCTGTTCAAGCCGAGGCTGATTGCCTCAATGGCCCTGTCTTTACGTCCCCGAACTATGCGCCATCGAATACTGCGTCCGCTTACACGCCGCCTACTTCTCCCGGTGACAACCTCGACAATGTCTCGTCTCCCACTCCTGTCGGAAATGAACTCCAACCTCAATTCGAAGATGATATGCTCCCTGCACCACTATCGCCGCCCCAAATTGCCCACGCCAGGTACGAACAAGCTATGTCTCAGTACAGCTCCAACATCATGATGAACTCGTCGCAAGAGTACATGTATAGCGACGCGCCTCTCACCCCTCACGAAATGTCATCGCCTCACACTGCACCTACCCTTGCCGAATCGTCCGTTGGGTCAGAGATCGATCTATTCATGACACAAGATCCCTCTGAGCAAGTCAAGGAAGAATTTGGTACACTGACTACTCAAAGTCTATCCGATTTCTCAAACCCTTACTATGTGGATTCCTCTGACTTTCCCACCTCGTCATTCTACCCTGACCTGCCGGAGAAGCCATTTTCTGGCCTCGATGCCCTCGATGATCCTTACGCGGACCCTATTGACACTCTGTCAAATGAGTTCTTGGTTGACCCTTGAGCAAGCATTGCCACGAATAAAAAAAACAAATCAACAACGGCCAACAACAACTTTTCATTCGGCTTTTTTCTAATTTCTTTTATCCTGGCAATAGCGGCGTTTCCATTTCCAAACAAAAAGCATGGTCGAGGCGCCTATTGCCTTTACTATCTTCGGCGTGATGATATTATTATTCCATGACCTCTTACGAGCTTATACAACTGACGACACAACGACCTGACACGGACGGGAGTTTTTCATTCTTTTCATTTTCTTTTCGGGATGAGCGACAGACCTCAGTTGCTTCTGCACATTCAACTTTACAACGCACATGACAATGCACCCTGCACTAGACAACGGGTATATGTGACTTATCGGACTTGGGGAGCTTGGCTCATGCTTAAGCCCCTGTTTTGCCTTTCAATTTTTCCTTTCTTGTTTTAACTTGTTATCTGGGATGTGGGATAATCTCTGGTGTTCTTTCTTCAGTGGCAACCCCATAAGGGGTCTGTTTCTTGGCGTGTTATTTTCTTCCATTTCTTATAATTTTCCCCCTTTTACGATTCGACATGTACTTCATGGGTTCAATGAAATTATTGTAGCTAGACTCTTCCGCTTCCATTTTTGTAGTGGTAGTGACTATGTATCGGAGACAACCAGAATTTTACTACATTTCTTCCGAGTGTATTCTATTGTACACAAGCGATCTTTCGTCGGCCCTTAAGTCTGATATCTTTTTCTTCATTATACCAAGCTGTGCATGTAAATCCTATGCACTCTGTCAGCTGGGTGGTAGTATGGTGGGAAGTCGCCTGACTAGTGAGTTTGTGATTTATCGGAGGACTTTCATGTCAATACGACGTGATCTAAGAGCTGCGGACAATCCCCAAGTGAGCACCAGGCAGTCAAGACCTGCTCAATTTAATACCAGAAAGACAACAAACAGCAAGCTCGCAGTTGAGGGACTGCTTACTATTATTCGCATTCTACTTGACAAAGGGCGCAGTACTGGAACCCTAGCCCTAACACTTGATGTTTGAGCTATACCGAGCCTTGAAATATTGAGGTTGGAACTTAGGACGTGTAGTGGCATAGATGATGCGAAATAATTACATTTTCAATCTTCATCCATAGCTGTATCGCATTCCTATGCGTCAAAGTTTCTTCTAGATAAGAATACTGCCTGGTACTATCGCTCTAATTGACATGTAAAACATTGTATTCATCCATTGCTGAAATATTCTAAAGATAAAAGGGAATGAATGAAGAATGGACATCAGAGGCCCACCCCTCAGGACTGGGAGCGCCAGGTAATTTCAAGCTCCACGAGATGCTCTCCCTGCGAGGCATAAACCGAGCTCTGCACCTGACCTTTAGGAGGCTTGTCAGCGAAAAAGATAGTATTCCCATTGTAAGAGAGTTTCCCATCTTTGACCTATTCGAAAATTCAGTCAGTAAACGGATAATTCGACAAAAATACTTGGTCGGTTGACGTACTGCAAACTCGCTTGGGTTCTTCACACCAGGTCCACAGCTCAAAACATCCTCTTTGAAGCTACAAAGCCCCTTCCTTGACTTGAGAGAGAAAGTATCGCCTAGAAATTGGGTTAGGTATTGAGATGATGGCAGGTGAGCTGTTTATGTCATACCCGTGGTCTTCACTGCCTGGAATGTAGCACAGGTTCCAGCATTATACCAAGTTCCATAGCTAATAATACATCCACGTTGCCGGTTGAAGGTTGAAACCATCAGGTTACCCTTGCCCGAGAAGGGAGCCCCTGTGGGCTCTGAGCCATGAGTAGTTGTCTTAGTCGGCTCACCCGAGCTCCGTTTAGGAGGATATTTAATATGTGTAGTAGGACAACGCGAGTGCTGACCATCTGTGACAATGTTAATTTTCCAACAAGCCCACGCTGACAAAGAATAGCTGGCAACCGACTGACCTGGCAGAGCAGGAACAAATTTTCCACCTTGAAGGCTTCCAGCGATATTAAAGAAGTACCAGACTTCGCTAATAGCGCCTTGACGACAGTTCACGACCACTGGAGCTCCATGTGCTTTTTCCAGGGCATCTTCAATATCTGCACGTGCATATGTCTCTGTATGAGAAGGCAGTATGCCAGCTTTGGCGAGGAACTATTATCGATCAGAGACTGAACTAAAGAAGCAGATATCTTCATGAGATTAGGGAGAGAGGTTTACTGACCTCGAATGTTGGAACCTCCTTGAATATATCAACAGCTCGGTCAAAATAGTCCACCACATCTTGTTGAGGGATATAGTCTTTATAGCAATGAGGCTCGAGAGTGCTAACACAGGTACCATGTTTGTTCCACTCATGTTGCCAAAGATTAGAATCATCTCCCCGAAAATCCTTCCAGTATTCACTCATATATTCGAGTAAATCACCTCGGCCTGAATCTACCAGAATCAGGGAAATATTGCTGTACTGTCGCTTGTGATCGCAAAATTGGTCGAACCCACCATTGCAATGATCAGGCCTAGAACGGATTCGTCAATTTTTTTTTGTCATACTGGTGATGTTGGATTTTTCAACCATCTGCATACCAGAGACCATGAATGGTCCAAGAGTTATCAGGCCCAACTGGGGGATCAACGTCCCAAAACTGGGTCTGCAGCATTTGACCACCAGGATAGTTGAAACAGCAGGTATCTTGGCCATGGTATTTAGTTTTACAACTGATTTCGGGAGTTGGACATGATGATGATGCCCCAGGTGTCTGGTTTTCACTTGGATTCGAGGTTGATAGCCATAAGGAGCCTAATGTCTTGAGGATCTGCTGGGGGCCGGGGACGCCCAGAACTTGTTGGGTTGACTCCCACATTATGATGGTGGAGTATGTTCAGATGCTCTCCTGAGAAGTATGATAGAGTTATATTTTTGACAAACTGATCTTCCGGGCAGTAGAGAGAGGGAAGAGGGGAAATAAAAGCGAACTATGCATTCAAGTTGGGGTTGTCACCGCGGGTCTGCGATGACTAAGGCGATCATGACCCAGCTCCACACTTCCCAATTAGGAGATATTCTTTCAACTGTGGAACAAGAATGTGGATACACTCAGACAGTCTGATCATGAGGACACTCTTCGATGGGTTACTCTGAGAACGATTCAAGCTACTCTATCAAGCCAACTGATGAAAAATCACGCGGCAATTCAAATGTGATCATCGAATAGTATTACGATATGTACTAATTAGTATTAAAAATGATAGTGAGGGGGGTATCTATTCTAACGCTATGCCATCAATATATACATGATAAAATACCAAATATGCGCAACAAGAAATATGAGTTTTGCCTTTAAATAACTGTCTCGTCCTTCCGTCGAGACTTTTCATCCTGTTCATGTACTCGTTCTTTCCACAGCCGTAGCACCTCGAACCCTACTTCGACAGCAATGAGTAAGATAATGATCCATTCCAGTCGAAGACCATGGGTTTCACTAAGCCGTTCTCGGAGAACGCTTGCGATCTCCTGTGCATAATCCATCTTCTCATTCAAAAGTTTGATGCGGATACCCACGTCCAACGCTCTGCCCACCTGTTCGTAGTATCCCTCCAGCCCTAGCTCATGCCGGCTATCCCAGAAGATATCAGGGAGTGAGTCTGTAAGCTCTGAGTAAAGATTTAGCTGGGCACGCACACTAAGCAATTGCCCGGTCTTTCGGAGAATGAAATCGCGTGTATACGGCAGGCGGGACCCCTTTGAGAGAAGAGTTGGGATGGTACGAGTTGACTCGAAGTAATTCGATAGCAGGCTTTCAAGTACTGCAAGTTTCGTACTTCGTGCCAGACCCGATGAAAATGCGACTTTAGTCAAAACGGTATCAATCGACTGTTGTGCCGCGAGAGGCAAGCCCAGACCATCATTCCCGGATTTAGTTCCCAGGATGATTGTGTCCCCCTTGATGCTGCTGTTTTCTCTCGTGGAATCTTCGACAAATTCTAAATCTTCAGTTTCAATGTCATCCACATGCGCCCCTTCCGACGCTGGAAGGAGTGTTCTCGTAGCGAGGAACGAGGTAAATCCTTCTGGCAACGCCCATGCCACCACTGTACCGGATGGGAAGACGAATATATCACCGACTTCATTAGAGGATAAATCTGCAGTATTAGGATTCGCAGCTCGACGTATAGAGTCGATTGGAACTTGGACATGGACGACTTGCGGATAGAGCCCAGTTCCTAAAGGATCCGGCTCATACCCCTTCTCTTGCAAGATATCTCGGACTTTGCGTATATCGAATTGTTCAGCTACGGCGTAAGCTGTGACTATCTGCAACATATAAATAATTAGTTTGGACTCTATTCGATATTCTGTTGTCAAAATTACCTTAGTTTGATGAATGCCCTGCTCCTTGAGCTGGGCCTTAGAAAGATATCCATCCCTCGACCTTTGTGCCTCTACAGCAACCCGACGCAAAGAAGTAGGAGCCGCCGGAGTTCTGGCACTGCGCTTTCGTTGCTTCTGGAGTTCTAGGCTCTCCGCGGACTCATCGTTTTTATGAGATTGTTTTTGCGCTAATTGAGCGTTGAAGGTGAAGAAGTCTCTCCGGCGTGGGAGTGCCAATGCCGAAGAGGCATGCAGATAGTGATTTTGGGGCTGTCGTGAGACGCGCAGCGTTACTGGACGCTTGCATGCTGAGCAGATGGCAGATCTCGCAAACATGGTGAGGTGCAGAATCGAAAAAGCGCGATGACATCGTCTCGCAAGCCGAGGAACCCCGCTTACTAAGAGCTCCTCCGCTCCGACCCCAGCTCCCAGCTGCACGCCGCTCGCCAGATAGAAATCCAGCTTCACTACTTGTCGCAACTCAGTCCATCCCGCTTAAGAGCTTCGGGTACCACGAGGGACTTGCCATGGACGCGCCTGGCGCAAGGGCGAGTGCGAGTGCGGCCGAGAGCACATCAGAGCGCAATTCAACTCCGGCGCGAAGCCCATCCCCTTGTGACCCAACACACGAGAAGCGTCACCAAGGTGGAGATAACAGTGATGACGATACCGAAGGAAGTGAGAATGTAACGGATGATGACGGTGGGGGTGTTTCGGAGGCAGAAGTATCGGACGAGGAGGAGGACGACGACGAGGACGACGACGAACCCCGACTCAAATATGCGTACCTCACCAAACACCTCGGATCGGTATATCGCAACGGAGATGCGACTAGTACATTTCTCGTGGCAGGCGACAAGATGGTGCGTTTGTGGATTTTCGTGTCCTCATCCTAGTATTTTGGGTCCAACTAACATTTAATGCCTAGATCATCGGGACTCACAATGGAGTCATTGTAAGTGAATGATGCCTAGGTTATCACCGCAATTTCGCGTGAACTTATTGCTAACTTGAACCAGCATGTTCTTTCATTGCCTTTTCTACAGCCTCTTCGGGTATATCAAGCGCATTCGGCAAGCGTCACATCTATATCTGTATCGCCATTTCCACCACCTTTACCGAATCTCAAATCCGAAACCGCCGGTAATCAAAATGTAGAGGAACATGGTACACCAAATCGAACTTCAACCGGCTCAGGCAGTATTGGGAGAAATTCACGGCCGAATCAGCATGCTCCAGTTCCGGTTACACCGTCCAACTCTATACACATCGCTTCTGCGTCCATTGATGGAAATGTGTGTGTATCATCTCTAGTCGACCCTAAGGATATAATGAAAAGGAACTTTGGGCGGCCTGTCCAAGCCGTCGCTCTCTCCCCGGATTATAAGAATGATAGGACATTTATCTCAGGAGGCCGGGCCGGCGAGGTAGTTTTGACAACTGGTGGCCGAATCGGAGTCAGCTCAAATGCCACTACAATGGGCGGTGCAACAGCAGCAGCATCGAGCTGGCTTGGGTCTATGGGTCTAGGTGCAAACACTGGTAAAGATGTCGTACTACACAGTGGCGAAGGCACTATCAGTACTGTCCGGTGGTCTTTATCGGGAAAATATGTCACTTGGGTGAATGAAGAGGGCATTAAAATCATGCGGTCAAACTTGCACCTGGATTCCTCCCAGACTGAATTTGCATGGAGGCGGATAAGCCACATCGATCGTCCGAATCGACCAGGTTGGGAGGAAATGGCCAGCGTTTGGAAAGCACGTGCAGAATGGATTGATCAGTCTGCCCTGGATAATGATGAAAATTTCAAGCCAGAAGATACGACACAACAGCGAGATCATACAGTAACGTCTCCCGCCGAGAGCTGTGAAAAATTAGTTGTTGGCTGGGGAGGCAGTGTTTGGGTTATTGATGTGTTCCCGGACCGTGCTAGTAAATCTTCAAAGGGCGAAAGATTCGGCTCTGCGGAAGTTTCCACCATGTAAGTCGTACTGTACCTTCTCTTAGCTCGCTAAGTATGGATGCTAACCACAGAGACAGACTGCGGACGGATTGTGTGATTTCTGGCATCTCACTTTACTCGCCTCGTTTACTTGTTGTCCTTGCCTTCATTGAGGTTGAAGATGAACCATCCGAGTCTAACAGGCGAGGCTCTGGTCGTGGTCATCGTCAAAAGGGACTCGAGCCCGAACTTCGTATTATCGACATTGAAACAAAGGAAGAACTTAGTGCCGACACACTCTCAGTCAGTCGCTTCGAAGGGCTGGCTTCTTCAGACTATCATCTCAGCGTTCTTCCCCCTTGGAAGACCCCGGAAGGGCAGACAGTTCAGCGCGGAGCTCTGGGAGCTCTTGGCCATGGCCTTTTGGATGCTACGATGTATCCGGCGCGTCTCTTCAGTTCTGGCGCAAGCATTCGTAGTTCCACGAGCAGCGCAGACAAAGTTTCGGGGCGAGCACCTCCATCCTTCATCTCCAAAAACCTACATGGCGATGAGCCACTGCCAAAGGAAGTACAGGATGTTTCAGGAGCACCCGGTGCGAAAATCTTCATCCACAGCCCTTTCGACTGCGTTGTTGCTGTGAAACGAGATCTCTCTGACCGAATTTCCTGGCTCGACTCTCACGGTAGATATGAAGAAGCATGGAATATCATAGATGCGAATCCCGAAGCAATAGACTCGTCCCTCGAGCTACCAGAAGCTATAGTGGGATCTGTCAAGTCCCAGAGCAGCTTAGGTGACTTTTTCACCGACGATCGATCATCTGTCATGACTGCTGGTGGCGCAAGGGTCTCCGCTGCGGATAGAGAGAAGGCTCGCCTTGGTGAACGTTGGATTGAACAGCTCATCAATGATGAGAAATGGCATGAAGCTCCTGAGGTTTGTGCCAAAGTACTCAAGAGCTCTTCTAGATGGGAGCATTGGGTATGGGTGTTCATCAAGAAGGACAAAGTCGACGAGATCGTCACGCATCTTCCACTTGACTCCCACCCCTCCCTTTCGTCTTCGATATATGATTTCATTCTCAAGCACTATATCTCGCGAGATCTCAACCGGTTTAAGGAACTGATCGATACCTGGCCTTCTGATCTGTTCGACTCCAATGAAATAACTTCAGCGATTGACGAACAACTCAAGACAGGACCAGTCCAAGCCGAGTCAGACGAATGGAGAGTTCTCACGGATTGTCTCGCTAAATTATTCTTGGTGGGAGGACACTACAGCGAAGCTCTACATTGTTACATTCGTTTGCAAGATGCAGATGCAGCAATGTCCTTGGTAGGAGAGCATCGCTTAGTGGATTCCGTTTCTGATGATATCCCTGCCTTTGTCATGCTCCGTGTCTCTAAAGAACAGCTAAAGTCTCCTTCTACATCAATAGCCCAGCTGGAAGAGTTGACAGCGGAGCCAATCCGGCTCCTTGTCAGTGAAGCCTATACAGGTATTGTGCCCCCTAAAGAAGTGGTATCGCAGTTGAAGTCCGCAAATCGTCTCCTCTTTTTGTACTTCTATCTTCGTGCGCTATGGCGGGGCGAGTCCCTTCCACACCAGGCCTCTAAGCCTCGCCGTGGTCGTGGAGCAAACTCACGAGATGCTGCTAGCAAATTAGCCGCCGACGAAGGGAAGGCTTTAATCGATGACTTTGCAGATACAGCTGTGGAAGTTCTCGCGGACTATGACCGACCCCTACTCATGGAGTTTCTACAAACCAGTATTTCCTATAACTTCGAGACAGCTATCTCGATATGTACAGATGGCCATTTCACCCCGGAGCTGATATATCTTTATTCAAAAACAGGCCAGACAAAGAGGGCCTTGAATCTGATCTTGTCAGACCTGAAAGATGTGTCTCAAGCAATTTCGTTTGCTAAATCGCAGAATGATCCTGACCTCTGGGAAGACCTTCTCGACTATTCGATGGATAAGCCAAAGTTCATTCACGGATTACTTGTCGAGGCGGGAACATCGATTGATCCAATTAAACTTGTTCGACGAATCCCAAGTGGGCTCGAGATCGAGGGCCTACGCGATGGCCTCACTCGCTTGATCCGAGAACATGACCTGCAGGATAGTATTAGCCAGGGCGCAACACGTGTCATGCAAGGCGAAGTGGCACAGGGCATGGATACCCTGCGTAAAGGCCAGCGCCGTGGAATCAAATTCAACGTCACTGAAGATGATTCATCCGAAAAGACTGTTGTGGCGACCAAGTCCAGCGGCTCCGCAAAGTCATCAAGTCAGGGACTAGGGAAGTGTAGCGGTTGCCATGCCCCTTTCCAAACAAACGGTATGTACTAGACCATATTAATTTCTCTCGAACTAAAAATGACATGGTCTTCTAACTTTACACAGAACGCGAGATTCTCATTGGCTTTGCTTGTGGCCATGCCTTCCATCTATCACATTTGCACTCAGATGCATCACGCCCACAGTCTGACACAGGCAGCCCTGAACGAAATGCTGACCACACGCCACGATCCTCATCGCCTTTCGATGATGGCCCCTCAACAAGTACCTCTCGCACAGTCGGTCCCAAGGTAACAACCGCACGCTTGTTACGAGACAAGATTGGCGATGGTTGTCGGATCTGTGCTCTGGCACGGAAGATTGAATCCCTTGGCATCGAAGACGAGACATGAGACCTTTCTATTATCGGGAATCGAACCTCATAAGTCTGCGTCGCCATTATTCCATGCCTTTATATTCACCATTTTCCCTTTCGAGATACCCACTCATCATTATCAATAATACTCCTGCATTGCAGCTGATATTATTATTTTTCATGGAGTCGCCCATGACTATGCACCATTCGTACATAGATTTCTGTCATAAATTCGGTTCACATACCTCTTGGCTAGGTGGAGGTTCAGTCTTCATTTACCATCTGAGCATAACAATAAGATTTGTTGCCAAGTAAAGACTTCCCACGTTAGATCCGTACTACGGAGTGCTCCGTGCTACAATATTTGTATCAGTTAACCAGTACTGACCACTTAACTTGAAGCTGACGTCAGATGGGCTGTTTATGCAAGATCCTTTGGAGGAACATCATACAATCTAAATGAACAGTTGAGTCCTGCTCATCTTCTATTCTGAAATTATGCTCAACATTAGAGAAATTAAGCCAGCATAACTCGAAGACTCATACGTTCATTATTCGCAGTATCAACGAATAATGCAACAGCCCAGCCTGGCGATGATTCAGTGACCCACCTTTATACAAAAAACAAGCCCTAATTGGATTCAAAGATACCACTGTGGACCGCTGATTCAAGGCTGGTCTCCTCCGTACGTCCACTTGTAAGGATCCGTTTTTATACTCGATTCACCTTGTGCTCGTCTTCATCTGCCAGTCCTTTGGTTGCAGAATTAGTGAAATCAAATGCATAACTTCTCCCATGGCCCAATTTCTAATCCTGTTCTTTTCCCGCTTGCATGATATTTTTTTCTCTTTCCTTTCCTTTCTTTTTATAAAATAATAGACTCTTCTTACATTCGCTTGGACCTCTTCTGGTCACAATTTTTTTTTCTTATTCTATCCATTCAACTTTCCAGTATTGAATCTGGTGACTGCACCGGTGCAGATAGCCGTTCTTCCACGGAGAATTACTTTGACACCTTTTTCCTAATTTTTATTTCTTTTATACTTTTCTCTTCTACCAACATGGCTTCTAGCCTTGATGAGCAAAAGCCAAATTCAAGCCCCTCAACTATTAATGAGGACAGGAGATTGCCTAATAATCAAGTCGACCTTGAAAAGCAACTCACTCAGGCGACCTCGATCATTCCAGCACCGAAGTTTCCAGAGACGGACTTGAGTCAGGGCTTAGTCGGATGGGATAGTCAAGATGACCCTGAAAATCCGCAGAACTTTGCTGTCAGCAAGAAATGGGCACTCCTCGCATTGATCAGTGCATTTACTTTGATATCTCCTCTTGCATCGAGCATGTTCTCCCCGGCAGTCGTTTATATGGCCGCAGAGTTCCATGAGACGAATGAGACGATTCTCTCTTTCAGTGTCAGCATCTATTTGGTCGGTTACGTGGTAAGTGGGAAATGAATGAACTACATACCTCAAAGACGCGGATTTTCAGAGGTTATAGCATTAATCCCGATAATTCCCATCAAGCTAATGATGTTGATTTCCTAGTTCGGCCCTCTTTTCCTAGCCCCCTTGAGCGAGATATTCGGTCGACGAGTCGTTCTCAGCGCAGCAAATTGGTTCTTCGTCGTCTGGCAAATCGGATGTGCACTCGCCAAGAATATCGAAACTCTCATCGTATGTCGATTATTCGCCGGCATCGGTGGATCAGCCTGTATCACCCTCGGAGCTGGCGTTGTTGCAGATCTCTTCCCTATAGAAATGCGAGGAAGAGCAACCTCCATCTGGAGTATGGGTCCATTGATTGGTCCTGTTATCGGTCCGATTGCTGGTGGTTTCTTGGGCGAAGAGGTTAGCTGGCAGTGGATCTTTTGGTTATTGCTCATTGCGGGTGGCGCTATGCAGCTTGGTATTGAGGTACTGAACAAAGAGACATACGCTCCTGTCTTGATTAAGTGGAAGACAGCCAAGTTAGCGAAGGAGCTTGGTCGTACCGACTTGAAAAGTGCATATGATATTGGTCGTGAGCCTCTTTCGGACGGCCAGATCCTGAAACGCAGCCTTGTTCGTCCGGTTCTGCTACTATTCAAATCGCCTATTGTATCGCTTCTTTCGCTGTACATGGTAAGCAATGCTCTGATATTCAATGCTACAAGGGGGGGAGTTCCTGGTTTTAATGTGTCTGTCTATATAGTCCCTTGTCTACGGTCTACTGTACCTCTTCTTCACGACCATCTCCGATGTCTTTACCAGTAACTATGGCTTTACCGTCGGACTTTCAGGCCTTGCTTACCTTGGTATCGGTATTGGATTCTTTGTCGGTTTAATGATCATCGCATTGACAAATGACCGGATCGTGAAAAAGCTCACTACCGAGAACAATGGCAAGTTTGAACCAGAGATGCGTCTCCCGACAATGATCATGTTCTCCTGCATATTGCCCATCAGTTTCTTCTGGTACGGCTGGACCGCTAGTAAACACGTCTTCTGGCTTGTACCTATCATTGGCATGTTCCCCTTTGGAGTTGGCATGATGGGAGTCTTCATGCCTATCCAGACATACATCATCGATTGCTATCCAGCATATGCAGCCTCGGCCAATGCAACTCTGACAGCGACCCGATCTCTTGTTGGGGCATTCCTCCCACTTGCTGGGCCGGCCATGTTTAAAAGTCTCGGTCTTGGATGGGGCAATTCATTATTGGGATTCCTTGCCCTAGCTTTCGTCCCACTTCCTATCATCTTCACAAAATTCGGGAAACAGATTCGAGAGAGATGGCCTGTTGATCTGGAGGGTAGTAAGAAATGAGTGGGAGGTTGACATTTGACGTCGAAGTTATTGCATCAAGGATGCTTGCACATTTGGCGGAGTACCAGGTTCCGATTTATAGAGCATTTGAAACGCTGCACTGGTGTAGTACGAGTATTAGCACCATCTTGACAACTTCAGGGTAACTATGAGTACTAAACTCGTGTAGTATAACCTTGGAATATACCTATTGCATATAGTATTAAATAATAGATTTTATTGTACATTCAATTAGCCCTAACCTTGGATGCCCACCTAGGCAGCAGAATTATGTATGTAGCTTCCGGGTCGAATCCGCCTCACACTATATCAAAAACAACTGAATCAAGATCCATACCAATCATAAGATTGGGGTGTGTATTAATGAACTCTTGGGTTAAACCCCACCCTTCCTCTCTCATAAAAGTCTCAAGAAACGCCGGCTTGATACGCAATATATTATCTTCGTCACGATCCAGGATTTTCACACCCCAAGGCCACCGAACCTTAATACAACAAGCAAACATCCCGAACAACCCATCTCGATTCTCCTCATAAAGAGACCACTGACGTATCAGATTTGCTCTAACTCCCCGATAAGGAACACAGCATACTGCGATAGGATGCTTGATTTCAAACTGTTCCTGGAAGGGGCGCAGGAATGGGGCGATATTGGCGTAGGTCTTTGGACTTGGTTCGATTATCCATTTCGTGAAATGATATGTTATCCATCCCATTGCCAATCTTTCTGGGTCGCGGATAGGTCGTCTTTCCATTGCTATGTGGATCATGTTTGCTAGCAAGTTGGTCTTGCTTCCGTATAGTATGTCAAGAGGTGATTCAGGTGTATCAGGACACTTGGTAATTTCAGTTGGATGGACAAGCCATGGGAGTGACACTGTCTGAATACTGGTGAATTTATCCGAGTACAGTGGAAGCTCATTCCAGGGTGAGTTAATGCTTATCGGGTGAATAGCTCCGGGGGTTTGCTGTGATGGTATTGTTGGGGTTGAGGGTGCCACATGGTAAGTCAGATAATTGTCTTTGTTCGAAGAATCTGCAGTTTCCAATGGAGGATAAGTCGTTTGGAGGAGTGAATGATCAATTTGTTCGCTGGTTGTGTTCAGAGTCTTTGGCTGGTTCGGAGACAAATCATCTGAGACTTGCTGCTTCTCATCCCATGAACTGATAAGCAACCTCAAGGATCTTTGACGAGCCACAAGGCATTCATTCTGCCTGCGAAGACTATCAATGATTCCAAGGAGTTCCTGGACGCCGGTGTCGTTATGGTGTTGTTCGCAGTGGGCCACTTGTGCCTCGAGCTTGTTTGTATAGCGTAACTTCTTGTCGCGCAGGTTCTGTTGTGCGCGACGATCACGATTACGCTTTTTTTCAGCCGAAGATTGGTCTGACATTTGATGATCACAGCGTCGAATGTGCTGAAGAGACAAAAATTATATTTGCTTTTTGGAGGCATGTGAAAGTATATGCCGGAAATTGTGCACCGGAGAAATATATTATCCGAGCATAATACTTCACAATTGTTATTGTTATGCAACGCATACTACATATTACTTCTCTATAGGGCTGATACTATCTTACTTTGAGAAGCAGTCTGGTATGTTATATCCTAGTTCATACTTAGATAGCAGTATCGAATAGATCAATTGAAAACTTGTGAACAATGCTCAAACATTTGCATTCGTATTGCAAGACGTGCATATGAAGGACCCCATGAAAAGCAGGGACGAACTATAATTTATCATAACAAGGCATATTATTGAAGGCTGAGCAAGCAAATGCAATTACCAAGGGTTGAAATGCAATCGGAAATTCAGAAAAAGTAAAGTGAAGCAACGTCATTCATCATGACAAAGGCCGAATTGCAGGCCTAAGACAATGTAGAAAATGGAGTAGGAAACGCCGTGGATGCAGGGTGGGGAGACTTGCCAACCAGATCTATAAGTCGGGATTAGGCACAGGCTGGATAAGAACAAGAGCAAATTACAAAGGAGACAACACCGAGGGTGTGCACATAACAGAATCATAAGACATCATAAGGGGATTGAAAGGGGATAAGGGGGTAAATGGACAGAGAATCGAAGGTAAAGTCGCAGGAGTAATGGAGGGCATATTAGGGTCTTAGCTCGCCACCTAGTTGCAATGCGAGGCCAGCATCTTTGCGAAGTCTAGGGCTGGGGGCACTGGGAGGCACGAGAGCATCAAAGTTCAGTCGTTTGCGAGCATCCTTTGTGGACAGAGGAGTTCGACCGGGGTTGCCAGGTGTACGTCCACCCCATGCTGGCTGAGCAGGGCTGGGTGTCACATTCACGAAATCAGCAAAGTTAAATTGTTGGCCAGGAGTTCCGAGGTTCGGGGTTAACGACGGGAGACCCGCATGCTGGCTTGGAGGTGTCGATGGCGGGAAGGCTTGGTGTTGTGAGCCTCCTGCGACACGAGCTGGTGTTGGCGAGTTTGCGAGATATAACAAGAGATCCGCACCATCCTCATGCTGTGTTGTTCGATCATTGCGTGACAAGCGGGCATGTTTGGGAGGCGGAGTTCGTGGGGGTGAAGAGCCCACCATGGAGCTCACATTCTGAAAGCTATGCAAGGGGAGATCGGGATCATTTTCCTCATCGGACGGGCCATGATATACTGGGGATGACATTTCGGGAATGGGTGCTTCTGACATGAAGGGATGCTGAGTCCGTCGAGAGGTAAGATGCCGACTAAGACCGGGAGAGGACTCGGGAAGCTGGTATGAGCTCTTCCAGGAGACTCGAGGAGCCTTTGCTGGTCTTTCTGCACCTGAATCGGATCGTAATCGTTTGCGGCTGGCAGATAGCATGGGTTGCATGACCCGAGAATTGAATGTCACTGCATGCCTATTACGAGCCGACCGAGGAAGCTCTTTCGAGTAGGTGGCCGCCTCAAGAGGAGGTGAGGTAAAGGGAGTCTCGCAGCGACTACGTGAGAAATCGGAAGAGGAATCGGAGGGCTTGTCACTATCGAAGGGCGAGATCGAGTTCAGACCATGAAGTCGGCCATGTTGGTACTTGAGTTTTGCTAGACCTAATCGATCCTGTAAACTCAGGGATACCTAAACGAACAAGATCTGGTCAGCTTGGATAATTCATACAAGAGGTTCCTTGGCAAGATATCTGCAGTCTTGGAAAAGCCCTTTGATGGTATTTGCGTTGCTATATGCACCATATTAGGTGGGTGGAGGGGACCATCTGCCTTTCTTTTTCATTTTTTTCCCATCTTCTTCTCGTGATGGTCTCCACCTTGAAATCATACTTACTTGAGCAATATCAATTTTGCGAATAGTTTTCTCCGCCGAGGCTGGCTGGGACACCGTCATGATGGGATAATATTCAGGAAAAGAAAAGAACCCCGTTCGAAGGAGAGTGTCAAAGGGCTTTGGGGTGGAAGATTGCAGCAAGGGCGGCTGGGAAGGGCAGAGAAGGTCCAATGGATGAGTGGAGTGAGGCGAGAGTCCACTCTGTGGCAGAGAGCCGACGATCGGACAAATGAGAATAGGCGAAATAACAATACAATTGAATTTAGAGAGAATAAATATAGAAAAGAAAATGGAAAAAAGAAAATGGAAAAAAGAAAAATTAAAAATTTGTTGAAGAATGAGAGGAAGAGAGGTAGAAAGATGTGAATTCAAATTGGTAGATGTGATTGAGAAGTTGTTGAAAATGCAAAAGAGAGAGAGATTGGCCGTTTGTTTGCTAGAAACGCGTGCCGCGCTTTTCTTTTTTGCGACGCGTGTTTTTCCCGTTTTTTCCTCCTTTGTTCAGCACATTCACACTATCTCGCAATGTACAACTACAATATACTATACTATGAATACGGTATATGGTAAACAGACTACCGATAACAGCAATCGAATGATGAAACAAAAAGATGAAGGGAAAAAAAAAAATCAATTCAATTCGAATCTGTCGAGTGGCTCCAGCCCCGTTCCTTTTTGGTGGCCCCACGCCTTCAGCTCCTGTGAAGCTCTGAGATTCCAGTGGAACTACTCCATATTGCCAGGGGCATACGGAGTACACAGCATAGATACAGGAGTATGATCAGTGGTATGCCATCTCAGATTCCGATCCACTTCTGCCATGCCGGAATGATGTCGATGTCATCTAGGGACACCCCTCCAATGGGAGAATGCTGACATTCGCCGTTGATCGTCCAGCTGTAGATGGCCCGTGCCATTTGACCATGCAGCACACTCCAGGGTGATTTATGAAAGTGCAGCAATACTATACTTGATATGTACTGTAGCATCAACAGTTCCATGCAGTCAAGACTATTATCGGACTTTGGCAACCAATTATTTTGCTGAATGGTAAAATCCCGGGGTTGGAGTCGGCAATTCCGAATAACTATTCCGAGATGACGAATGGAATACATTTACACATACATATACTCTACTACTAACTTTGGACCGGTTGCAAATGTCCATCCACGAACAGACATACAAATATAGTGTATAATCCTCGATAAAGCAATGCACCGCAACCAATGGGATTGATCGCAAGTGCTGGAAGCTCGACCCATCTTGAATATGGGGCAAACGTCAAGCCAAGCCGATTACTATGAAGGTTGAGGCGTAGGCAGTTGGGAGATTACCGTGGAGATCAAATTTGGACTAAAATGCAGCATACAAAGTATGCGGTATCAGTGCACGAGGTCGAGCTAAGAGTGGGATTACAGTATCAGGGTTTGTTTTCCTTGGCATAGCCTTGGGGGCCTTGGGGAGGCTTGAAGCTGCATCTGTGCGAGTGTATGTACCATGTGCACTTCTGTCGCGCGCGTATCAGATCTCTTCAATGCATGGCCAAGGGGCAGTTTTGAATGGAGCCAAGATGGGGCCGACTGAAATCAACCATCAAGCCCGTTTGGCACAAAGCAGGGAATTGACCTTGGTATGTTGGTTAGCCCAGACACTAGATCTTGGACTAGCAGCGTTAGGGCGATCATGAAGAGATCCACCGGTGAAACATTGCGACTCCCAGGAGAGTCAGCGGCTTTGTTGTCTCGCAGATTGAGGGGGTACGTAATGCTTAAGACGCAAGAGGGGAAGTGAGTAAAAAAAAAAAAAAGTCTTTACTGTAGTTTTGAGGGCATTGGCAGGGTTGAGTATCCAACAGTACTCCAATCACTACAGTAAGTAGGTGTTATAGTGACAACACCATCTATCGCATTTCCCCTTATCTTCTCTATTCAGTCTCTTGACTTTTTTTTTTCTTTTTCTTCTTATTTTCATTTTCATTCTCCCTGATTATCTCCTCTCTCTCTCTCTCTCTTTCATTCTCATTCACCCACATTCTGCGTACTCTTGCGGGGGGCCACAGCGGGCTTCGTCACTTTCGCCGCAAACGGTCGCGCTCTCCTTTTGTTCCTGACTGTTTCTGCTTCTACTCAACAACCAACTCTCCACAACTCTCCCTCTCTTCTCTTCTACTCTCCTCTCCTTTCTCACTCTCCTCTTCAATCCTCCTACCTACACTCTCTCGATTCTTTTCTATTTTCTCTTATTCTCTCTCTCTCTCTCGCCCTTTCGCTCGCTCTCTCTAGGCCTGGTTCTTCTGCTGGCGAGAAGTTCCTGGCCTCATCCCAATGCCTTTCTTCAAACAGCTTCGTCGCCGATCCAAGGCTAATTTCAATCCTACCGACTCCAAATCTCCTTCAACCAAGGTGGAAGTAGTCTCGGGCAAATCTTCCTCCACGATCGACACGTCTTCCCACAGCTCCATCACTCCCCCATCGTCGATCAAACCCACTCTGTCCTCACCTAACCTCCCTTCCCTATCCGAATCCTCCAATGGGACCAGCATCGCCAGCACTACCAGCGCACCTCTTCCCCCTCCCCCGCAACGGCCTGGTCCTTTTGTAACTACCCCATCCCAACGAAACAGCGTCGTGGTACGTCCAGCTTAACCCATACATCGCTGCATACATCGCTGCATACATGTATACATGTATAAATACATCTTTATAAATTGAATCACCACTAATTCATCATCGCAACAGGGAAGCTCCTCGTCGTCTATTAATGGAGTCTATCGATCTCCTGTCCCTAGCTCACCTTATGCGCCAAGGATTGTTTCAATCTCAGATAACAACTGGGTAAGTGCTCATACTCTGCATGATCAACAAGCCAGCGAGCTCCCCTGACTAATCATCCTTCTTCCCAGGTTCATCAAAAAGTACTTCTCATCTATGGACAGGTTGGAGATCCTCGTCAACACCCGCTGGACGGCAATGTGACGGTCTTCCATCACCAAGATAATTTCCCGTCGCTCGGCTGGCCCGTAACGGCATCTCATTTCAAAGCTCTCGTTCATCTGGTTCCTGGCCCCAATCGCCTGCGCTTCGATTTTGTATCGCCTAAGTTGTCGACCGGAAGCACATACCCTGCTGTACATTCCACATGGATAAACATCAACTACCTACCGTTGGTCAACTCTCCACCGCTGCATCTGGTCGTTCTCCTAGGCAAGGACTCGGAAGGCACATACGATGCTGTGCCAGAGAGACAAGAGCGGGAAGGAAATGGTCTCGAAATGGCAATTCGAAAGTACCGAACAGCGGCATACCTTTGGCAGGCATTCACTGGAGAGCAGATGTATCGCAATAATCTCGGCCGTCGTTGCTTTAGGTTCGAGGAGGAGTGGCAGTCGGGTAGTTTGAGTCGCCGGGATTCGGCCGCTGGACAAATGCGAAACGAAGCCAAGGTCCACGTTATTCGCTCTGATAAGACCGTCGCTGAATTGCGGGATCTGAACATTGCTCAGCAAAACAAGGACGCAAAAAACAAGGACGAACTATTCAACATTGCAAAAGATGCTGTGCGCAAGCATTTTCATCCAAAATCTGGCCAGCACCAGTACGTCTCTGTACTGCTCCTCGATTCCCATTGGGACACAGGATCGCAAACAATCACTGGTCATGCTGCCTTAGGTTCTGGCGATGACGATATCAAGATGGCCATTTTTGGCTCACATTGCTTGCAAAGCTACCCATCATGCTTGGAAGAAGTGGTGGATGCATTCTCTGACTGCACGAGGACAGACACTAACTTTGTGGCCAACGACAGTGGGGAGGCCGGCTCGAACTGGGAGTCTGCTAATTTAGGAATCGGCGCTCATCTCCATGAAGTCGGTCATCTCTTCGGGTGCCCTCATCAAGAAAACGGTATCATGTTGCGTGACTACGTACAGCTCAATCGATCTTATTTGACAAAAGAGCCTTTCTCAACTCGGACGAAAGCGCAGGGCCTGAAGGTCTGTCTGCCGAATGATGAGTGTGGATGGCATCGCTTGGATGCGCTACGTTTCCGATTCCACCCTGCTTTCCGTCTTCCGAATGACGCACCAGTCAGCGCAGATGACAGTGTTCAAGTATGGCCAGTGGAAAATGGCAAGATCCTGTTCAGTGCATCATCGGGAATTGCGTTCATGGAATTGTATAAGGATGGTGATGAGTTCTGCCACGACTATATCGAGTACCTCAACACCGAATCAAGCCCCAATGGTCTACCGAAACAGATCACTATTACCGAAAGTGAGCTCCGACAGAAACTTTTTGGAACCGAAAAGGAGAAGAAGAAGAAGATTCGACTGGTGGTCTTTTCTGGCGCGTTGGGTAGCTACACCGTTGAAGATGTGGGAGCTCTCAAGTCTAAAAGCTCTTTGGTCAAACTGCCCAAAAGCCAGACTGGCTACAAGAGTGGAATACTGGGTCATTCTAGCATGGAAGGCAGTGAGCCTCAGCAGCTTCTTCTTGAATCGGCTTTTGTCAGTACGAAGCTGCTCACGTCCATCAAAGTCTACCATGGCCGTGCTCTTGACGGTCTCGAATTCTGCTACGAGGACATGACTAGTCAACTCTTTGGAAAGCGCGGCGGCAAGCCCGGCGGTGACGAGTTCGTGTTGGATGTTCGGCGTGGAGAGATTCTACTTGGATTTTACGTCCGAGCTGGATCTTGGATCGATGGAATAGAAATTCTTACTAGCCAAGGGAGAAAGTCTGGCTTTTATGGAAATGCGTCCGGTGGGTCAGGGTAAGTTCTGAGATATCCCCCTTGGAGGATCTAGACTTTGTACAAATACTTACATCTTTCAGGCACACTTTGATACCACCACTGGGATACAAGATTGCAGGTGTCTCTGGATCCTGTGGCTCTTGGGTTGACGGATTTTCTCTCATCATTCAGCACTGAGTATCCTCAGTGTATCATAACAGCTAGTTTCTCAATTCCTCCTGGCGGAGCACGACACGATATCTTTCTGTAACTTCACACTCTCATCGCCGCATTCATATTCTGGAGAACAGATCTGGCCGGTGTTGGTCAGCACATATACACGCGGTTCTGGCAGAATCCGGATGTTTTGTTCATAGCTCTTTTTTTTTCATTTGGAATGGCGTTTTGGGGTGCGGTAGCATTGACTACATATTGCACTGGTTCCTTCGGCTTGCAACTTTGTGAGGGAGCTAGAGATATTTTGTACAAGGAACATTCATATTGAGCCGGCAGTTTATAGAAGGTAATATCATGGACTGGGCATTCCCAGCAATTCAATACCCGACCAATTGCGAGTACATTCTCTAAGATTTCTGTTCTATGTAAATATTCACAAATTGTACTTTGTACGAGGTGCATGCGGATTTGATATCATACTTGTAGCCGTGATGTAATTTGCGTCACTGTAGCAAAGTACAATTCACAATCCCCTCAACACAGCCACACTCGGCTTCTCCAGAAGATTTACTCTGTAGATGAAGAAAAAGTGTTATACGTAGAATACAGTATGAAATATATGTATTTTGTAGCCACAATAACATACATATGTACATTACTGAGTGGAATTCACAAATACCCAGGATTCGATCCCCATAGCTGCTGGAGCTTACCCCATACAGAGCGGAGACCAAGGTAATTTAATTGGTCGGAAGAAAGTGGCGGGAATAATAGCCAATCGATATTGGAGCCGGTGGGGTAGCGGCCGTGGATCAGCGGTGCATTGGATGATCTTGGATGTATGTACAGTACTGTGCACATAGTACAGTACGAAATGTAATGTATGTTGATGGGATCTGTTGATTTGTTGAGCTTTGTATTTGTTTGAGATTAATCAACATGAAGTACGAGGTATCCGTTACAATAATCTCGGTGCCTGCATGTAAGTGTAGCCCGATGTACCACTCAATAAGGCTAATGCTCGATGATCTGCTTGGGCTTCAATTAGACCTCATGCATTGTATGGACTTGCAGTGATGCAATCTCAAATTTGCATCTCTAGATCTTAATAAGTTCAAGAGTTATTAGTACTACTGTAGTATCCTAACTCCATGATGCAATTGTAGATCTTTATATGCTGAAGCTATAATACCTATTGTATAGAAATGGTCTTAAAATATAGTATAACTAGTAGTTAGTCAGTATGTAGTATAGTTATATATGTAGTATCTATTGCACCATCACTCATCCTCCAAATCCGATCACAGCCATGCAATAATGCTGCTAACTACTAACAGTTAGTAATTGACACTGGCAGATACACAGCCGTCGATGCTGCAACGTTAAGAACCATCTGACTGCTTTTCGCCACACCTTTTCTCCCCCGCTTCACAACAGAAATTCATTCGTCTATCAATGCATTCCGCCCGTCCCGCTCCCCGCAAGCTCTGTCCTCTCTCATTACTTCTTACTGCCCTGTGGCTCGATGTGGCGCGTATTGACTCACAGTCGGATATCTGAATCCGCAGTGGCGATGTCTTTGTATAATTTGACTGGCTCTTTTGGTGTGCCTCCCTTCATTCGGTCGCACACATGCACATGCGACTCTCTGACACTTGTCCCGTCTTACATTATTTGGCCCGGTCGCGATGGCAGCAGCCACGGCGATCACTTCTTACAGTATACATATACTATGTACAGTATACAGTGCTGTATGGATCTACGGCATACCCCTGTATATACAGTATGTACATACTGTACGAAGTGTACAGACCAGTGGTTTGACACCGCAGGCGGATAAAACAGCCGCCTCCACTGCAACCCCTCACTTTATACAATGAGTATGTACATACATACTGTATACAATACAGTTGTACAGTAGCTAGTAAGCTATATTGTGACCGCCTGTCAACTAGGCGCCAGATAGAGGCCCAAGCTCCCATCTGCTGGCGCAGGGCTGCGATGATCTCCGACTGTTCAAAGTTCAGTGGAATGCAGCATAGTATCATACTACATTATACAGTTCAAGTTGGACCCAATGTGTTGTGTACTAACATATATGTATATTACAGTGAATGACCGAGTCAGGCTCAGTCGGTGATCATCCGCCACCAAGCTGATTTGGTCGATCTGGCCGATCTGGCCGATCTGTAGCTGATTCGTGTACGTACCGTACTGTCGACTGCAGGGGGGCGGTGACTAGAGAGCACACTCGACCCGTTTTCGCGTTTGCGCCTTGGCCACATTGAATATCGCTGGCACGAAGGGCATCCCCACCAATATTACATGCTCCGTACTGTGATCTGTGATCTGTGATCTCAAGACATCATCCAATCAAGACCTACATCAGCCTGACATCGGGTGAGTTTTCCGTTCCATTTATATCAGCGTAGTAAGCATTTGCTGTTCTGTATGTACGTAGCGCAAATTGAATTGCAGATAGAAGTCATACAAGAGGAGACAAAGAGAAAAAAAAAGAACTGTCAAACCAGAGGCCGAAAAAAAAAGCAAACAAAAGAGTGCATCATTGAGTATCCTCAATTGCGCCGTTTGTCAATTCAAATCCCGAGAATTGAGCGATCCCTTCCACTTAATCCCAGAATGGTCGGTGGCGGTTACGCCCATGTCAATATTCTCCCCGAAACCGTCGGATGACACAGGTGGCTTTTCAGCCCAGTATTATATAGTAGTAGTTATACAGTATTATACTACGCGTATACTATAGTTCTCACGTTCTACTGTAGTTAGTTGCCCACCTTAAATTTCGAACCGAACCAAAACCAATCGCCGCAGATATCCGTCTCCTGTCAGTATTTACTTCTGATTGGTGGAAACCACTAGGAAACAATATCCTGACGTCAACAACTTTACAAACCGCCTGAAGAGGTAATTACTTTCCTAATAAGGCGGATCAAAGAGACTTCAGAGAAGATTTCGAAATGGAATCTTCAGATTTTTTTCTCTATGGATCATGATATTTGTATGTAATGGATGATGCGAACTTTTTGATCGGATTGATCGGATTGATCGGGTGTATCTTTGCCCCGGCCGGATGGCGAAATGTACTAATGGTCGGCATACTCTCGCTTACAATTTTTTTCTTCTAGTTTTTCTCGAACTATTCAATTAAGGATGGTTCGAATTGCTATGTACGTACAAAAGTCAAAATGGAACCGAAATAGTGCATGCAACTAGGACTTCCTATTGTACTGTAGTATGTACAATTGATAATGCTCTCCACGAATGCATACTGTACGTACAAAGTACATACCTTAGGGGCAGATGCCACGATAGAGCGAGCATCCTTGCCGTTTTCGATCGGAGTGGCTCCATTCCTCTTCAAAGGGAGGATCGGAAGGAAGAGCCAACCAATCAGAGCTTGCAGTCTTCTCCCCGTTGATAGTTTCCGAACGTATTTACATAGTACACCACAGCATTTATGTAGCCTTTTAGAGTAATTTCAATATCAAAAGGGGTAGACTTGCAAATTGCGATACGACTGGAAGTAGTTAAATATCTTTCTTCTGAAGAAGAAGCAAATCAACGGCCACTCGGAGAACTCGAATCAATACCGAATACTCCGTACGGAGTACGGCGATAGCTAATCGAAGATCTCCTGCCAAGCTGCCCCATGGTGGATCACCCGTGCGCGTTCGGTCATGTATTGTATTAGGCACGTGCTCCGAAACACCCGAGCAAGATACACGACTCCTGATTCGTGGGATGGCATCCCGGCAATAGCACAGCATAGAGCAAGCCCATCGAAGTGTATAAATCGGTATTGTCAGTGTCTGTAATCCGTCATCAGTAACACTGTTTGTTACTCGCCTCTTTTAATCCCTGCAATATGTTTACAGCATACATGTTGACAGGAGCTAGTATTACGTAGTCTGTAGACACTATACTTCATAAGGCTGACATGGCGGATGAACGCGTTTCGAAAAGATGAGAGGTCACGTCAATGCTCCCTCGCTGGAGAGTTCCTCAATCGAGCCAAGTACAGTATCGTAGACAACGCAGAGTTTACAGTATGTACGTGCATACCCTGACGACGATCAATTGAACCATAATCAGATGATGTTAGAGTTATTGCTTCGCGCAGCAAGTCGGCACGACGACGCATACACACTTTACAATGGAAGGAACCCTAACATTTGGAGTGAAGATCTGACCCAGAGAATTATAAGCACCTGCTTAATGCAGGGCAACAGTGTAGCCACACTATACACAGTATTGTACAGTAGAGCTTGGGCCCAGTAGCCGCCAATCACTCCATCAGCACGGCCACAGTGGTTCCATGGACGAGACGGATTCCCAAGCCCCATACAATGTGTATCTTCATTTCTGTTCTTAGAAATGACGAATTTTCCTTCTACTTTACATATGACATACGCAGTACTATGTTAGCCAGTCAGCCCAGAGTATGGAGTAAAGAGCATATTAATCGGAGCATTGTATGTACACTCATGGATAGGGTGTATATGTATGTACACGTTGAGATTCGCATCACTCGAAATACCGCTGCCTGCGGCTCTAACCGAAATATCATGTGGCTTTTATGATTCATGCAGACATACCTTACTACAGGTACCACACAGTAGGTTATAGTATCCATGTGTAGTGATTGGTTTCGCCAGTGGCCAGTACCATCCTTGTTCCCACCGCCACTTCCGCCACCGAACTTCCCAAGAGAATGTCAGATGCTTCTACATTAATTGCATCAGGATAGAAGTATACTCTAGGTAATACTTGTAGGAGTCGTTTCTTTGTAGATGTACATACAAAAGTTACTTAGAACAATACGACCTCAGGCAGCAAGGCAGATATGGCGGCTCTATTTCTCTCAAACGGTGTGGGGGACCCGAGGCAGTGGTAAGCATGGGTTATTGATAGACGGAAATTCTCCGGCTGGATCCCAACGATACCTCGAGAATTTTGACACGGGAGGAAAGGTCCAAAAAATTGAAATTGAATATGGATGTGGTAAGGGGGAACTCCGAGCAAATGATGACATTATTGTCCGCACTGGGAGAAAGGAAAGACGGTCATTCTGTACTTTACTTTACTCTACAGTACTCCGTACTGTAGAGTGGAATCCCTGATGATACCTCTTGATACACGACAGTGTATAAATTACCACGTCTGGCCCCAGTTGTTTGATTGGTTGTTATTTCATGTATTTTGTATTTTATATCTGTAATATTGACCATTCCCCACTGAATACTCCTTTCAGTGTATGTACTTTCGTGCGGTACCAATCACTTCCATTCCATATCCGAAATCTCCAGATTTAAAAAAAGAAAATTAGCCACAGGAGAAAAAAAAAAGGTAAAAAAGTGAAAAAAAAAAAAAGAAAATAGGGTAGCTTACCATCCTCGGATGTGGCTCCTGGTCCTTATCGTACAAGTGGCGACCCTCTTCTCTTTTTCTGCTCAACATTGTAACTAAACTAACACTGTGTTTCCTCAACTCCACAGCAGCATCTTTCTTCTTTCTTTCTTCCTTTTTCTGTTTCTCTCTTTTCCTCTCTCCCCCCTTCTCCAACTTTTTTATCCAACCACATTGGCCCTTACAAGTGTGGCTCAGTGGATGTCAAATATTGGTGCTTCACATACTTCTTTCATCATTGGAGGCCCGATGGACCGTACCATCTTTTCTATACTTTTCTTTTTCCCATTCTAGTCCCTTCGTCATCCACCGTCCTTCCGTGTTCCACCCCTCTCACCCCTCGCCGCTCCGAATCATTCTCCATCATCTCGTGATAAAAAAGGGGTCTCGTCGCATACTTCGAACACTTCTTTCGATTTGATTTTTTTTTTTTCCCTTTTGGCCCTCTTTCCCTTCCACTCCTCCAATACCTTCGACTTTTCCATTCCTACTTGACGATTATCCGCAATCATCGATATTCCTCTTAAAAGTCTCCGCTCTACTTTCTACTCTTTTGGAGACTCGCATTCCTCTATTCCGCTTACGCGCAATTTTGATTCAACCAAATTTTCGACATTGACCGACACAAGACCGACTTGAATCTATTCAATCACCATTATACAGAGAAACTCGTTTGAAGAAATTCGTGTTCCTCGCAATTTCCGGACTGATTGAGTATTCTCTGGAGCTACCCGCCTGGAAGATCGAATCTCGAGCTAGCGGGAAGGGGAAGTCTAAGGGAGAAAAAAAAGGTCCCCACTTACGGAAAAAGCGACCACTACACGACATTTGTGATTTGAGGGATCTTTTGCAATCAGATGATTCTGCTGTAAAAGGCTCCTTTTTTTTTTCTCTCTCTCTCTCCTATCTCTCTCAAAACCCTCAACTGTGAATTTGTCTTGTGGACAATCACCAGTCCATCCGCCCTCCATGTTTCGTAACCGGTGAGTCTCCGGCCCCATTGCAATCAGTCGGACCACGGACAGTCACTAATTGCCATTTTTACTTTCTTTAACAGAAACAATCAGCAGAAGCCTGATGATGATTTTATCAGTCGCTTCCAGCAAACATTCTCCGAGATCGTTCCGCGACGTGAAGGCGAAAATGAATATGACGACCACTCTAATTTGGGCCCGGGAAGGTATGTGGACTCAAGAATTGTCACCCATGATCCAGGCCTGGTTGACTTATGCTCCATTCACAGATTCACGGGAAACCATGATCCAAGCTTGAAGATGGAGGATGTCGGTATGAAATTTAACAATCAACGAACCCCCCGCAACCTTCAAGATCTCAATTTCAGTCCCTCATGGATGGACCCCGCCGCCATGCAAATGATGTCTTCGTTCGCCGGACAGCACCCTGGATTCTATACTCCTAATTCAGGAGGCATGGGTGCCGTATTTCATAACCAAGCCGGAGACCTCCACACACCGACCGCCGGTCTAAATATGATTACGCCACTCTCTCTCGCGAACCCTATGCCGGGATCTCATCCGTCCAACGGCCATCCCGTGCATCTCGACCAACAATTCAACCCACACTATCTCCCACCACACATGCCAGATATCAATCCCTACATGCAACAGCCCTCATATGCGCCTAGCGCGTTCTTGCATAGAGATTCTTTCGATGCCATGGACGAGTCTTCCGATAATCGATCCGATAATCGATCTCTGAATAGCATTCCCATCGACCAAGATTCTAACATCACAGCCTCTACGGACCACTCAAGCACAATGAATATTTCATACGCTGAAGGTGAAAAGTAAGCCCATACTTACATGGAAAGATTTTCTCTGGCCAAGTGCTAACCGTAATATAGCTTCCGTTACAATGTGACCTTGCGAGCACCAACAGCAATGGTCAAGCATAAACGAGAAATCCCGATATCTTACCTCAACAAGGGACAAGCCTATAACATGACAGTGATTGACTCCAATCCGCCAGTGACCAGCTCCGAGCCTGTCAAATACCGCACATTCGTCCGCGTCTCATTCGACGAAGAAGAGCAAAGGGCAAAACCGGCGATATGCTGGCAGTTGTGGAAGGAAGGCCGGGGCATGAACGAGTCGCATCAACGCGGAGGCAAGCTCCTGGCCGTGGAATATGTTGAACCTTTGCAAGGCGGCGACAGCAACAAGCACCGTCAGATTGAGATTGAGCAAATGTCATTTGATGGATTTTGCGTTACCTGGTCGCCTAATCCAGGCACCGTTGCTTCTGACTGCACTATTCCCGTGCGATTCAACTTTTTATCTACCGACTTCAGTCATTCTAAAGGTGTCAAGGGCATACCGGTCCGATTGTGCGCAAAAACCGAAATAATATCGCCAGGAGAAGATGCAGGTGTCGCCCGGGAAATGGAAGTTTCATACTGCAAAGTCAAACTGTTCCGTGACCATGGCGCCGAGCGCAAACTATCTAACGACATTGCCCACGTGAAGAAGACGATTGAGAAGTTGAAGCAACAAATCGCACAGGCAGAGTTGGGTGGTGGATATGGCAAGCGAAAGCGTGGTAGTGCCGCGAACTTGAAGGACCGGTCTATGAAGGGCTCGAAACATAAACGCACATGGTCGAATGGTTCTCAGGATGGAGCTTCAGACAAAATGTCTCTTGAAGATGATCTTCAAGCCAAACTCGTTGTTATGCAAGACATGTTTTCATCAACACGCAATGTGAGCGTTCTCGCGCTTCGTGGTGAACTGGAAGATGATCCCGATCTTTTCCCAGTTCGACTACCCATCGAAGGGGAGAAGCTCAATACCGACGGGTTGGACCGCCAAAACAAGAGTGCTTCTCACTCTATGGAGTCTTTGATTCTCTCACCGAGTAGCAGCAATGCTTCTTTGAACTCCCCCCGTCTAGGTAACTTCAAGAGATCTGGAATCCAACGAGTTCCGACGAATGATTCAAACGTTGGCTACCTCGAGGCTATCGATATCGATCCAACATATCGTCCACCAGCAGAGCGACCTCCCAAACCGAGTAAGTCTTCACCCATGTTCCATACTGCCATTATCTTCAAGTATTAACAAGACTAGTTGCATGCTTTTACGTCAGATTTTCTGGAAATGAACAACAGCCCGCCTATTACCGAGCGATCTACCTCACCGAACGCACCGTACGAGACCTAATGAAGAAGATTTCCGAAAAGCGACACATCGATCCATCCCGCATTGTTCGTATCCTGCATGTCAACAAGAATGGACTGCGAATAATGGTCGATGATGATGTTGTGCGTGAACTTCCAGAAGGACAAGACATGATTGCCGATATTTATGAAGCTCAAGGCCCTGGTGGCGGCTTTCCCGATTCTCCGATGGAGATCAAATTAACCTATTAATTCAACTCTCGCGACACAGATGAAACGACCTCTTGAGTATTGACCTCGCGGTACTCGCTCAATGGCAGTCCTTAAGCATTGTCTCGGCTTCTTTGCCATGGACTAGCTTGTCATCCACTCTACCTGAATATCCATTGCACCTGGTGTGTAAATCGATTCAGGGATCTCTCGCTCGCAACCGACATCCTGCAGCTATTTCATTTTTGTCCAGTTTTTTTTTTCATTCAATCGATATATCACTGGGCGGCTATTCATTTTGGGGCGTTGGATAGGGGGACAATACACGAGTCTTCCAGCAATGATACCGATACCCTGTCAACATATGTTTTGATTGTTTTCCTTTTACTATTATATTCATCGAAATTTTCATGGCTTTAGCCTCTCATATCATCTATGGAGTTTGTTTTCTTCCCCTCACGGAATATGAATTTGACGATCATCATGGTGATTGTTTGATATACAAACGAGTTTACTTTTGTCTTCCAAGGTTTCTCTTTCAGTCATAATTTTTGTTTTGGCATGGGTATGAAACTACACGACGTTGATACCCCTGGGTCCTATTTTGATTGAATTTGCTTGTTTCCGACTACATCTGTCTCTCCATTTCGCCTTGTTGAGCGTTCGGTTGCCTGTTCTACTTGATTCTTCTCATGTCCTTTGTCTAAGGCGCGTAATTACTCGGACTTTGGATCATTTTATACAGATAGTCGCTAGTTTTAGGACGGGGTTATAAACCAAATGTTTACACAGGCAAGCAATTTGACGGCCCTACCGCTATAATCTAGCAAATTTACTTCGACCTGTTGTACTCCGTAGAATGTTTCCACAATCTTCAAATTTTCATGTTGATCAGCCTTAAAAAAGACGCAATCAAATCTTCGAATAACCCCACTACGATCGTTATCTTCATATAATCGAAAAAAGAAGTAGAGGGTCTATACTTAACTAGTGTACTCGGTAAATGGAACTGAGTTGGGGTAACACAAGTGCCAGTACGTACCTGGCTAAGTCCAGTAACAGATCCAAGCTAGCGGCAGGGAAGACTGCCGAATGCGAATGGGTCTTCCACCCGCTCCCCCAACCCCCCCCCCCCCCCCCCCCCCCCCCCCCCCGGCGGTCTCTGTACTACAGTATGTACACACACTCGGTACCTATCCAGACCCAGACCCTAGACCCTCAAAACTCAGTCGAAATTTTCCATCCTAGATATTTCTCTTGGTGGCGTGGCCTGCTCAGCATTTCCAATTGTAGCAATTGTAGACTTTCGGGACCCCACCCCCAGAGCCGGTCCCAGCAACCAGGTAACGAGTACAGAGCTGTTGTGATGAAAGCCATGGGTCGAGCTGACTAAATGTGAAGAGGAGGCTCCATGAAGTTCCATGGTCGATATGGATCGAAGATATTCAGTATGATTGGTGGGCTCTGGGCCCGGAGAAGGAAGACAATGGGCCACATACGTGCGTACTCCCTACTTTCGGTCAAGGTACATTAATGATCGGGCTCGGTCTGCCGGTGGAGAAATAAACCCGCTGTCATGAACGGACTTACCATTAGTATGGGTCATCTAATTTGAAATTTCTTCTAATTTTGAATGTTTTAATTTCGGAGACGGTTGTCTGTATTTTGACCGTTGCAATGTATAGGTTGGTTGGGTTTGGTTCGGTAATTGCGTAGGCCAAAGCACCAGCTGTAGATACCTCGTCAAGTATGTACAGTAGGCCAATTAGTAGCAATTGCGGATTCATCTTAAATGATCAAATGTACATCTCTGGCCTTACAATTCCGAGATTTATTTCCACATGTTTCGTATCGGGGGAGCTATGGGGAAACTTCGTTGCGAGATCTTCATTTGCTGTTTCATTTCTCTTGCTGCTCTTTTCCCGTGTGTATACAGTGCAATAAATTGTCCTATTTGTATGTACCTGTTACTGCTGGTATGTATATTATGTAAAATATCCATTCTAAATATTCTAAATCGAGGCTCGATTTCCTGACGTCAATGAATCTTCTCTTGAATACTCTGAGTCCAGTGAGATAGCCACAAAATGAGCAGATTCGTACGGGACATTCCGATACAATACCAGATATAGTTTACTGTGTATGTATCGTACTAGTTTTTATGTATGCATCGTGGACGGTCCAGATCAGTCTCCGTACCTGTCGATCCCGGAGATTCATCCCATGCTCGTCTGTAAGTAAAAAAAACCCTTACCTCTAGTTCATTTCCAGCCCCGAGCACATAAACCCCCACTTGCTGATCCAGATTGCCCCTCTCTTCAACCCTTCAATCTATTCAAGATAAACCCATTGACTATGTAGCCCGGATTCTTTGCACACTAAATGACTGATTCTACAGGGGTATCGGTTTTCCCCGTTTAATGCCAAGGCTCGCTTATTGAAATGACATCTTTCGGATATCAGTTAATAGCGAAGCGATCTCAGCTACCAGAAATGACCCCACTTCGTGTTTTTCCACGCGGCTTGCCCCGTTACGGAGAACAGCGAAATCGGTTAAGTCAATCAGAGGGACGCTTACCAGTGCCACTAATACCGTATGTACCCATATTTGAACTCGTCGTATGGAATTTGTATGGTAATTCAACGGCGGTTTTCTTCTCCTACTCCGCACAAGAGATCCGCATCTCCCGGTCTCTTCGGCTTTCGGACGTACATATAATGTCTACACTAAGTGGTACTCAAACACGGCCCGGTAATGTTGTACTAACTGTTGGTCTTACATGTCTCGAGTCTCGGTGTGGATGATGGGACTCGTCATCTTAAACCACCCCACTAAGACGCCGTTGCATCGGTCAAAGTCTATATCGGGATGTACAGTAGAAGATGGCATTGATATCTGTAAATTTCCCCCACGTGCCCCATTAGCCCTAGACTGGCTGAGCTTATCCTTGTGGCGTCCAGCCACAGTTTCGTCATAAGGCTGACGATATATTGATGGTTTGTACCATCTAGCTGGTAAAGTCAACGTCCCGAAACCCTGGGAACCATCCTCTACTTGTAACGACAGGGGCACACTTGGGCCATGGTTCGAATTTATGTTAAATCTGACCACATTTTAAAGCGACGGGTAGAAGTTGACTCAGGCCCAGAGCCTGAGGCACTCTGATAACCAGCTTACTCCTACTCAATACACCTTTGACCACTTGTAGATACTCAACAGTTCTTCGTCAGAAATATATTAGTCTTTCCTGCGGAGTCATTTGTTTGAATTTCTGGTTTTTACATCGCATCTTATCCTGATCTTGCTTGGAAGAGTATGTTCAGCCAGTTCTCTATATTCCGCTCATCGGCGGGCATCGACCAAATGAAAAGAGCTCAACTAGCGAAGCTCGAAGAGTAACCATACTGGGCCAAGGGTACATAGAACTTGCTATCATTCTCCTTGCTGCGGGCTGCCTGCCTTTCGTCATAATACATCACCTAGACCTCGCTACTTGCATGGTCTTTGATAACTGAAAGTAGCTTGAGTTTCCTCTTATATTGACGATGCCCATGTTCAATAACCGTAGTATAATCCCAATAAATAAGACAACATCTCGTTCCAAGCAATTTAATGTGCTCTTGCTCATTTATGTTGCAGAATAGTTCAACTCGCTCTTTCCTTTTTGGTTCGAGCCGCACGAACTTAGAAGATCCGCGCTAGGAAGGCACGACTCCTATACACGCGTGACTTCCAAATTCAGATTAACTGTCTGTCATTCACTTGTTTACCCTCTCGCCCCTATTTCTCTCTCTCTCTCTCTCTCTCTCTCTCTCTCTCTCTCTCTCTCTCTCTCTCTCTCTTCCCCACTCTCTCTCTCTTCCCTTGTCTCTACCCACACAATCTCTCTCTCTTTTTTTTTCTCTTTTCTTACTAATTCGTATCTTCACTCGCTTTAACTTCGTTTGTTCACTCTCAAGATGAAGTTCAATATGAGCCAGATGATGATGGTCATCTCGGCGCTCATGCTCCTGGCAACCTTGGTGATGGGCTCTGGCAGTAAGTCTTTCTGTTTCGTTTCATCCCAAATCCCTTTCTTTGAACCTTTTCGCCTTGTCCTGCATAATATACTGCTAAAACGAACTTCTGGCTTACTGTCTCTCAGACGTGAACCCCTTTGAGCAACTTCATCGACGTGAAGGCTCTGCTCAAACTGCTGAGGAGCTTTCTTCCGTCACTCCGGCTCCTCTTACTGTGACTGTCACTACCACTGAGACAGATACTGTCACAGATTACATTCATACGACTGTGTCCTTCGTCAACACCTGCTCAGTGGATTCGTCCGCTTGCACCTCTATTGAAGGCAGCTCAGACAGTCCAATCACCTTGACTCAAAAGACCACTGAGACTAGCACAATTACTGTAGTCTCCACTGAGACTGAATGCACTTCTGCAGGATCAACAAAGTCCTCCGGCGTAGGGGTCACGGTGACTGATACCGAATGCATTGAAAGTACGACAGAGCCCATGCCCGCTGCAACTGTGACTGAATGCCCGGGCGAAAAGGGCGGCTGCACTTCACAGGCTCGTGGAGCCAGCCAGTCTAGCTCAAGTGTGACTGAAGAATTCAGTACCAAGACACTCACACTGACTACATGCCCTCACAGCGGCTCTTGCACCGAAACGCTCACCACCTTGGTTACGCCCATTGCTCATCCTGGCACTGGCACAGGGCTGATGCCTGTTCCTACCGGTGGGATCTATGTCAACACCACCGAGAAGGCTGTGACTTCCAAGGCGACTAATTCCTCAGAGTCCACTGGAAGCAAGAGTCCCAGTGGCCCTACTTCCACGGCAACTCATCCTCCCAAGTACAACGGTGCTCTGGCTCAGCAAACCATCGTGGGTCACATACTTGCTCTGGTTGGCTTCATCGTGATTCTCCTCGAGTACATGTGAAGTATCACTCTCAAGAGGTCATTATCGGTATGCTGGCAAAGGTATTCCATGGTCAAATGATCTCCAGAACGTTCGCAGTGGAACTGCGTCATTAATGTTTTCAATTTCCTTTCACTTCTTTATTTCTTCTTGTCAAATGTTTAGGGGACATATGGGTTTAATGAACCATGTTTTAGTAGTTGCTTTGTTTTCATGTTCTGGGATGGGTTTATTATCGTCGTACTGATCAGACGATTCTCTGAAAAATCTCCGTTGATTTTGTTATTAGATAGTGCCGACTAGCGGCAAGATCAAATCAACGTTGAGCTATCAATTGTACGAGTAAACGACCCAAGTGCATACATTTATTTTCCAATACGTCTACCTTATTCCTCTTGCCAACCTATATTCTCCTGCTCAGTTTGTCCAGGAACGTCATCTTTGGTTCGCTCAGCTTGCTTTCTCCACAACAGAGCCAAATAATCTGATGTCGTCGCCTCATCAATTGACTTATCCTCTCGAGCTTTCAGAAACCTGGGGAACCGGAGACTGAGACCCCTCTCTTCACTGACCAACCCAATAGCTGCCGGGTAAGTGGGACTGAGAGTGATATCTGCAAAGGCCATCTCCCAGACCTCATGTGGCTCAAACCAGACGTCCGGCTCGCCATTGTATTGCACCCAGCTGGGCCGCGAGATAACGTTCGGACTACCCTCAGCGTACTTTTCTTTATTGGCAAGGTAGAATTTGTCGGTAAAGCCGGACATGCATTTGGTGACAGCTTCCAAGACGCCCGATTCAGGATTTCGGACTGCAAGAAGAATTGGAGACCACCATTTTGCTTTTCGGCCTTGACCATGCCACCCTGCCACGGGAATTAAATCAAGGGTTTCTGAAGAGGTACTGTAATCCTTTTTGACTTTGAGCCAGGATTCCAGACGTTTGTCCGGCTCATAGGTGGATAACAGGGCTTTGCGCCGCGTGGATTTCTCTTTTGCCGGTTTGATGGTTTCAGCCGGCTCTATCGGTTGAGTGGTGGCACCAGGAAGATCATTCTCATTGCTAAGCTCTTGCACCGCGCCGTTATTCTTGATCGTATTGTCAAGGACCTTGACCATAATACCTTCGCATTTCAAGTCTGTCGCACTTTTGAAGAATTCAAGTACAGTCTCTGAATCAGCGGACGTAGCATCAATGTTCTTGACCCAGGTGAATCGGTTAGGTATTTCGACAAAGAGGCTCCGAAGTAGCTCGCGTCGTTCGCGGAATGGTCGGTCTAATAGAGGCTCTCCATTGAGATACATCAAATCGAAGGAAAATAAACACACATTGACAGTGATGGCGCCGAGTTCAACATTTTTCTTCGCTCGGTTTGTCAGAGTTTGGAAGGGCTGTAAATCGCCTGTCGCCTGATCCACAGCCACGACCTCTCCTTCTAATATAAAGCTAGAAACACTTTCGCCTCGAATCTGCGGCACCAAAGAAACAAGATCGGGGTATTTTTCGGTCATAAGTTCGAGATGGCGAGAAAATATTGAGACTTTGCCCTTTTCATCGCAATGTACTTGGGCTCGTTGCCCGTCGTATTTGTACTCGCAGCTGAAGTCTCTCCCTTGTAGTTTGGTCAACATATCGGAAAGATCCCGGGTGATGCTGCCCAGCATCGGCCTTAGAGGAATGTGTAATGCTAGACCACACCGAATAAGAAGCTCTTCTGTTACTCCAAATTCCAGTAGACATGGTACAAGATCATTATAATCAGGGTGTCGGGCATATGATGCCTTGACAATCTCTTCAGCATTACCGTACATCTCGGCGAGCTCATCCTTTTTTAAGCGTGCAATCTCTTGCTGAGATCGCACCTCGAACGAAGCTCCAGATGGCTTAGAATAGATGAATGCACGCGCTAGTGCTATTAACATTGTCGTCTTGACCGCACCAATCCGCAGGTTTTGAACAAGCGTGCGAACAATATAACGGCTCTCCTCGGCACCACGTGTATCCTGCAGGAGCTTTTCAACAAGACGTTGTTTCATTTCTTGGCTACCAGATCCTTTGCTGGTGGCAATCTTCAACAAGGACTGGTATACGCCCTTGATCTTTAATGGTTTGGGCTTGACCAAAGTGAAGGCTTGGCGCTTCTTGGCCTCGAAAGCGACATCTCCAGCATCTCCGTGCTTATCGTAGAGCGTCTTCAACCCTTGATTATCGAGACCATATATCTTTTTCAGAGCTTTGGAGATGGACGAGCCACCAAGTCCCAACTCTAGCTCATCGAATGGAGGTGAAATTGAATTGGTTGCCAACCAAACAGCGGGCAGTAAGCTAGAAGGATCTGCTTCAATTAAAATTCGTAGGAAATTAACTAGCGTGTCGACCGTTTTGGTTCGACTTGTTGTCGCATTTGCAAGGACAAATGCCCTCGTTAGAAGAGCGTAGGAAGCATCACCACCCTCGCCAGCCCAATGCGCTTGTAACTCGCCCACGTACTTGGACGTGTCAAATACTTGTGGATTCTGATCGAGAGGGATCGTCAGTGACATTGAATCCTCTGTACCAGCAGACGATTGCAATGAGAGTGTATTCTTTTTCGGTAATATCGATGAAGCTGTCGTTGTTGAGGTCGTATTTGTAGGGATTGCAGACGTTGATGTAGAATCAGATTGCTCTAGATCTGCCGATGTAGATTCATTGCTGGCCGCGGCCGTAGCCGCTGATTGAGAAGTGTCCTCTTGATTCCATTCGGCTTGAATCTTGCGCGCCAATGCCTCGTCTGAAAGTGTCTGCTCTGTAGCCTCGGGTTGAAGCTCTGGCAGCTTAGCCTTTTGGACTGATGGCCCCTTGAAAAACGACTCAATGCTGCGCATTTTGTGTGGTGAATTATCAACGTCATTCTGCTTTCGCTTCTTGACCGGACTGGACATATTGCTCTTTTTTCTTTTATCGCATTGAAAAGTAGAGAAATAGCGGCGCCTGTTTGCCACTGAGGTCGAAACCGAGCGGTACGTACGTCAGACCGAAAGGCGGAGATCGGCGATCAACAATCGCAAAGACAGCTGGACCTTGCACTCCCGCGCGACCTTCCCCCTTCTTCACACCATGGCGCCCTCCACATCGCTCTCATCGCATGAGCGAACACGGGTGGAAGATTATCTCAATGACAAGATTCAAGTCACGCCAGACCTCGAGAGTTTAGACTCGCTGCTCTCTAATCTTCGTGCTCAGCAGGACCTTCAACGAAAGCAGGTATCGCTTGCCCTACCTCGGGTTCCTCAAACCTCAACATCTTGTTACTGTTGTAGGATTATTCAGGCTAACGCATCTTTTTTCAGCTAGCAGAGGCTCAGGAAGCTCTATCGAATGCGACAAAGGCGTCCATCGACCATGCTGAAGCCACTCGCAAAAGCGCCGAGGCATTTGCGGAAGAGCAGACGGATATCGACCGACGTTTAAAGGCTATCACACAATCTGAAACTAGCGACGAAGCGGTGCATCGACTGGAAAAAAGCATGGAAAGATTTCAACGCCTGGAGTTATCTAAAGGATACGTGGAGCTACTGAAAGAGGCGGAGGAATTGAGGTATGCATGCACCGATGTGTTGTTTGACTGGACAAGGAAGGCTGACAACGACGAAATAGCAAGGAAGCCCTGGCCAAGATATCCTCCGAGCCTCGTAATGCGTTGAAACCATATGCTCGACTCCGCAGTCTCGTTTCATCACTGAAAGAAGCTCAGCCCGCCGCTGAGGGAGCAGCACCCCACCTGATCGACTATACCGAGAAACTCGCATCTGCACTGAGGCAGCAATTGAAAAAATATTTTGAGACCCAACTGCAGAAAACTCTTGAATCTATGAAATGGCCTACTCGGGACTTGAATATCACGGATGCATTGCTAGATCAGTGGAGACAGGAAGCTGAACTACTTATCGATCTACAAACACCGTATGTCAACTGCCTCAACTTTCTCGAGAAAATGCTAACGATTTGAAATAAAAGCGAGCTACCAACAAGGGATGCATTGGCTGCTGGCTCGACCATCCAACCTCCAGTCCTATTCCCATTGGAAGTGATGGTGCATCCACTCGAACTGCGGTTTAAATATCACTTTAATGGTGACAAGCCAACTAACAGGCTCCACAAGGTATCGTGACCGAGACTGTTTCAGAAAGTACCATCTAAAATACTGATTCATAACATAGCCTGAGTATTTTCTCTCGCACGTCATCGACTTGATAAATCAATTCGGCAGATTCTTCACTTCTTACCTCCAACCCATACTAGACGAAAAGGCCCAGACTGCCGGTCAATTTCTGGAGTGGAATTTCTATAACGCTCTGCATGGCTTTATCAACGCCATGCTACCGATGCTTCGACACAAAATCGATTCGTTTCTTCCTCAAGTCGCGGACCATCCTCAATTACTCAGCCACTTCATCCACGAGCTTATGAATTTTGACAATGAAGTCAGAGAGACCTGGAATTACTTGCCAGACCCCTACGAGGAAGGAAAATGGAAGGGTATGACCTCGGAGGTCTTAACAAAGCAGGTTTGGTACGATCGTTGGCTTCAAGTCGAGAAGGAATTTGCACTGGCTCGATATAGAGACATAATCGATAATCCCGATAGTGGTCATATCGACTACGATGGCATCGAGCTTACTGCAACCAAACCAACCAAGGCCGCAATACGTGTCAACGATCTTCTTGAAACTATCACTGAGCGCTATCAACCCTTGGCCTCTTTTAGTCAGAAACTTCGATTCCTTATTGACATCCAAATCACCATATTCGATCAATTCCACGAACGCCTTAACTCTGCAATGGAGGCATATCTCGCTATGACCTCTACCCTTGGTCGAACAGTACAAGGCGCTGATGGCCAAGCCAGCGTGGAAGGTGTTGCAGGCCTAGAAAGACTCTGCAGAGTCTTCGGAAGTGCCGAATACCTTGAAAAGAAGATGGAAGACTGGAGCAACGATGTATTTTTTGTTGAGCTATGGTCCGAACTCCAAGATCGAGTTCGCCAAAATCGGGATGGTAGCAAGAATGTTGCTGGTAACATGTCAATTGCAGAAGTCGCATCGCGTACCTCACCGGCTGTGACAAATAATAATGCGGCTACAACGCAATCTCCATCTGATGGGGCACTCTTTGATGAAACCGCTTCTGCTTACCGCCGCCTTCGACAGCGATCTGAATCTATAATCGTCTCTACGTTAACCTCGAACGTAACAACCGCTCTAAAGCCCTATTCGCGTGTATCGACATGGGCGACCATTTCAACTCCTTCAGCTGGTGCAGCGTCATCTCCTCTCTCTTTAACATCCGACCTGGCATATGCAGTCCGTACCTTATCCACCCAGCTTTCTTTCCTCTCTCAGGCTCTCGGCGTGGCTCCACTTCGCCGCGTTTCTCGGCAGCTGCTCCTTTCAATTCAGAATTATATCTGGGACAATGTTCTGACACGAAATGCATTTTCTGCGACTGGTGCTGCACAGCTTTTTAGCGATGTCGATCACATCTGCAATGTGATTGATACCACCCTCGGTACAGCAGGCCATTCGGGTGGTTCTCTTCAAATTATCAAGAAATTAAATGACGGCCTGCGCCTCCTTCAATTGAATGCATCGTCGCCTGAAGATGACACTGGCGATGCATCACCTACTCCTGGTCTTTGGGAGGTGGAAAAGAAGCTGTTCAAAGACAACGAGAGTGCCCGAGCTGTTCTCGCTGAGTTAGAGATTGATGGGCTGACGGGGGCAGAGGCTCGATCTGTTCTGGAACGGCGAGTTGAAATCGGAAACTAAGAGGAAAGCTTCAAATTCTAGAAAAGTAGTATAATTATCTGGAGCTTTACTTCAATGATGTCCATGTATATGTTTAATTAGATGTCTTGCAACAAAGGTTATGTACAAAGATCTTTTCTCGAGCAGTGCTCAAGCATGGTGAACCACAGGCCCATGTCCATGTTCTGCCAGTCGTTTCAGAGGTACGATTGGTGTAGTTTTCTTCAAAGACTCGACGATGGCTGGTCCGACTTCCTCGATAGCCTGCACAAGTGACTCTACTGTATCCCTGGTTGTTGAAACATTGACGACACATCTGAAGAACTTGCCGCTTCCTATGGCATTCTCATCACCACTAGGGGGAGCAAAGTCCACCATGAAGCCCTTAGGTACAATAGCATGCGTGATCTGTTCCGTAACCTTGCTGTTGTTCTTACCACGTTGCTCTTCATTTGAAACGACTTCCGATTCTCGTGGATACACAAACTCTTTGCCGGGTGCATAATAGAAGCAGACTTGCAAGCATGGCGGTGCATTCTCACTGACGAGAATGAAGTTCGGATTCTTCGAGACAAGACTTGCAAGGTGAGCGGCAATATCGCAAGCAGTATCGATCTGCTGTTCATATCCTTCAGTGCCGTAGTATGTCCAGCCTAGAAATAGCTTCAAGGAGTCGGCACGACGACCGCATTGTAGAGTAAGGTCTGCCAGATCCCATACTTCAGGCGAATCGACTTCCAGCTCTGTCTCATGTCCATTTCCATTGGCGACAGCCTCGGTATCTTCATTGTGGAAGAGATAGCCCGCCGGAAGCGTATTAGCTTTATGGAATTGGCGCATATCGGATGCTAGGAGGAACGAGCAGGTGACTGGAACTCCGAGCATTTTATGTGGGTTGATGGCAATGCTGTTTGCCTTTTCCGAACCAGCCAACTTATGTCTCTGTCGTTGCGAGAAAACGAAAGAACCACCCCAAGATCCATCAATATGGAACCAGAGATTATGTTTCTGGCAGATCGCAGCAATTTCCTCAAAGGGATCGAAAGAACCCATCACCGTTGTTCCTGCTGTGGCGTTGACATAGAATGGAGTTCGTCCCTCGTTTTGAGCCTTTTGAACCAGCTTCTCGAGCTCGTTGGGAATCATACGGCCGTACTTATCAATGGGAACGGTCCAAACCGATTTGCTACCGAATCCGAGCATCTGCGCAGCCTTCTCCACGCTGTAATGCCCATGGGCGCTGGTGAAAAGTACAAATTTGTAGCCACCATTACCCTCCTCCTTAGTGCTGGGGTACAAGTTATTCCGCGCAATGACGATAGAAGTAGTATTGGAAGCAGAGCCACCCTGCACCGAGATCCCACCAGCACGAGGACCGTTCAAGCCAAAGAGATGGGCGAGTCGTTGACCGGTGTATTTCTCAATGACTGTTAAAGCTGGCGAGACCTGATAAACGTGAACATTTGTATTCAGAGCGGCGAGAATCAGCTCTGCTGCAACTCCGGGGGCATTAGTCGAAGCATAGAGCTTGTCTAAAAACCCTTGATGCCAAGTGTTGACGGAGTATTTGAGGACCTTTTGCAGTACCTCAATCAGGCCATCTTGTCGCCGACCTTTCTCGGGGATCTCAAGGTTCAAGATATCACGAAGCTCCTCTGGTTTGCGGTATTCTACCAGTGATGTCCCGTGTGAGTGTCCATTGCTACCATTGGTGCCATTCTTCTGTGCGGCGACTGTCGGCTCGTCAGCGGCGCGGATGAAGGGAATGAGAAGATCTTCGACGGCTTTGAGGAGCTACACAAAAAAAAAAAAAAACAAATTGTTAGCTGCAGCCGATATGATCAGGATATTGCACCGGGTCTGTGACTTACGCTCTGCACCTCATCAGCACGGCTTGAAGGCAACGTTCCCGACATCTGGGCGAATTGCCGTAGAAATTCAAGGGTGAGCGGTGCTGATGTGCGGAAAAAGCAGAATATGTATAAGGAAGTAAGGTGCAACAATGGGGTCAATATGAATGTCGAAGTTGAATTGTCTCGAGTATGTTCCCGCAAAAGAAAAAAAAAAGTTCCGATGTGCCGATGTCGCCGGGGATGGCGAGACTTGCCGGCCTCTTGACATCATCGGCTCGGCCCGAATAGAGTAGATCTCGCCATTGTCTGACTATATTGAGCTCTTTTTGCTATTCTTTTGCATATTTATTTACTCATATAAAACGATGTATGTCATTGCCAACCAACATTTGAATTCTAGTCTGGATGGAGGGGCACGTCAAAGGCCCCGCAGCTCACAATCTTATCGGAGATGCGGCCTCGGGATTTCTATATTTGATGGTTCAACCGGGCCAATTCCAAGGACTTAGTTTATAAAGGACTGTATAAGGGATGGAGTACATTTTAGAAATCAATGGGTCTCTCGAGGACTGAAATTTCTAGTGTAGTCTATTGTACATGTACTTTTTAGGTGGCTAAGAACTATAGGAATAAGGTTGACCAATTGGGACACGAAGGCCAAGGAACCTGCACCCTAATGCATGCAGCCACTCGGACGCGCGGATATATTCGCATCGAAAAGGTGGTATATTCATCAAATGGGTATGTAATTCGCTCATTTAGCAGACGCAGCCTCGGCCTGCTTGGCGGCAAATCGTTCAGCTGCCAACTCAATCTTGGACTTAGGTCGGGCTCCGTTGCTTTCACCCTCGGGCTGTCGTTCAATGCCTTTAGCTTTGTCTTTCCATTCATTTCGTCGGCGCTTATAGAGGTCCATGGACCAGTTTCTCCAAACAGCTCGTCCCAGGAAGGAGTCACGCAGGGTCATTTCGTTCTGGTACAGTTCTTGCGCCATTCGTTCCTTGACGAAGAAGATATCTTTCGTGGCTGACCAGAGCGAGTCTACCACGTGAGATCCGCTGTTATCAAGAGCAAGCTCCACGATGTGGCCCTGGAAGCGAGTAGTAAATTGTCGCCGGAATTGTGCGGTAGATGTAGGGAGAGTCAAGGCTTGTTGAAGGACACGGGAGGACGTAGGCTCCTTGGCAAGCTTAATTATAGTGTCGGGTGACTGCGCAAGAAGACTAGAGTACACAAGCTCACTCAGTGAGCCCGATACTGTCAACATGGCTTGTGCCAGAAGTGAGCCATGAAGCTTCTCTGCAGAAGATACAGATGATTTGCCAGCTCCACCTCGCTTCCTCTCTTCGCGCTCTTCGTCACCTGCGTCTTGCATAACTTGGTCCTCACGGTCCTGCTCGGTCGTCTCATCCAGCTTCAGCATCTGCTTGAGTCGGATAGAAGGGTCCTTGTCGTAGGCATTTTCCAGTGCCTTAGCGAAAGGCTTGGTGTCAACCTTACGGATGACGCATCGTTCAATCAACACTCGTGGAACAATAAGCCGAGTCCTCTCGATAAGCCCGGGAACTTCCGGAATAATAAGATTCATAGCGTCTTGCAAATCATCTTTTCCAAGTCGCTCCAGAGTTCGAAGAACCACATATCCGGCTGTGCTGTTCCGGGATAGAGATCCAATCCGCTCGCAGATGTTGTTCTTGTATAGATTCTTGAAAACCTTTCCTGGCATGTACCGAACCATGGTCTCGACCAAACGCGAACCGACTGGGTCGTACAGTAAACCGCGGATGAAAGTGGCACTCTCTGTGCCTTCTTCGAAGGACTCATCGGGTACAAGTCGTCGTAGAATCGAATTGGGGTCCTTGGCACTGGATTTTCCGAAATGAGAAAGTTCTAAGAAAAGCATCACCTGCAGAACAGGGTTGCCGACAGGGTGGCTTGCCAGAGCCCTCAGGTAGGTGTTGTCTAGACCAGAAACCATATCGTTCATGATCTTCTTTAACGCAGGCGCAAAAGATTCGGGAACACTTCGCTTCTTGGGGGGCATCTTGTCTTCCTGAGTATCAGCTCCAGGAAGAGTCAGTCTCTCCTTCTTGCGGCTGGCCACAACAGAATCGTTTGACACAACATCAACGGGTTCTCCTGCGAGAACAAGCAAAAGCACACGAATTGTATGGGATGCAAATCGCTCTGTAAGCAGGTATCCCCAGTTACCCTCCAGTTCCTCAATCACGGTCATAAACATGTCGGCGAGCGATAATTCGGGTTCCGCATCGTCGTCCTCCTGATTAGATTGCTTTTGTTGAGAGGTTGGTGTCTTTGCCATGACAGCAGGAGCAGCATGAATGAAGAGAGTTTCACAGCAGTGACTGGCGAATCTGTGCTGTACTAGGTGCAGAAAATGACCAATAAATTTGCTGAAGACCCGTCGGATTTGTCGGATATCTGACATGGAAATCAATTTCTCCATGAGCCTCGAGCAACCCTGACTGCAGGCAATCTTCAACTCTTTCCCATTGGCCTCCTGGTACACACTCTCAATGAACAGGTTCTTCTCTTCAGCATCGGCGAATTGGTTGGCTTCAAGCATTTCATTGGCACGTGAGAAATATTCCGACTCCTCGGTGTCAAGCAGACCGAAGAAAATGCCATCACCTGAGCTCTCCTGATTTAATTCTCCTTGTTGACCATCGGCTTCGAAGTCGAGGGGAATGTAATCGGCATTCTCAAGAAAGGGCTCGGAAGCCTGGTTCGTATCGATGTCGGCGTCGGCGTCGGCGTCGGTGTCAGGCTTTATGCGTTTCGCGGAGGGTGCCTCGAAAGTCTCCTCATACCCACGCTTCGCATCTTGCTTCTGGGCCTTTTGTTCGGCACGGCGACCTCTTTTTTGATTTTCACGGGGCATGGCGACGGTGTTTGGAGGGAGATGAGCGCGCGCTGGGAAATTTTTTGGATAAGCGGTGGTCCAAGCTTATCGTGTTTGTTCTGTTTGCACTTGACCATCCTATCCCTACTACAATGTGAGACATTGTAGTAGATTTACTGTTATTGAACTCCAAGGTTAACATAGGTCAAGTATTAAATGGAGATGAATTGACAAGTGATAAGAATATATTTAATTACACACAAATATGATACACAAAATATCCTCAGCCAATCACTTTTAAATGGCCGAATAAATGGCCGAGACATGTCGCCCACATTCGACACGTTGCTCCATGTTTACATTTCGTTTGCCAACCTTGCCCTTGTGTCGTGGCATGATCTGCAGTCTTGCCTCGGGCTCAGGGTTCTTGGGTGACTCGGAGGGCGCCTTGATATATGTCGGCTTAGCTAAATTTGCTCGCCTTCCCGTACCAAGTTGGAAATTCTCATTGCCTCCCCACCAGAAAGCTTCATAGCCCCAGTCACTTGTTTGATCCAGTGTATCTTTATTCTTGGCGCTGAGATTTGTTTTGTTATCCAGCAAAGCGGCAACATGGGTTGTGCCGACTGACATGGTACGTAGACGAATAGGGAGCATCTGCTTCGTCTTCTCATCGTATTCGCCCAAGCCACTCAAGGCTTTGACCTTGATGGGAGAATCTTGCAGATGAATCCATTTCCCAGCTCCAAGAGTACCCCAGACACCTCGACCGCAAGCCCATGTATCAGCAGTGACGTTCCCTAGGTCACAGACCTTAGTCTTATCTTCCTCCGGGCCTAGAATTCGCTTAGAGTCAACGGTGAAAAATGTGTTAGCTCCACCGGCCGCTATACTAGTGACCTTTGGCGAATATGTGTTTAGGCGGTATAGACCCTTCATCGAGAGAACGGCGGGCGAGTCATTGAAGGGTTCTTCTGGTAGGAACTCGACACCGAGTTGACCAAAAGAATTGTCACCCCAAGCAAATAGTTTTCCATCTTTGCTCAATGCCAGAGAGTGGTAGTCTCCCGAGGCAATTTGGGTGATTTTATTGCCCTTCAGACCAGTAACTTCATGGCATGTATCCACGGGCCCACTGGGTCGAGTAGTAAAAGATAGCCCAGGAATTCCGAGTTGACCGAGTGATGGATAATGTTCTGTTGATGCAGCAGCAGTGAAAACACGACCAGAGCTGGTCAGTAGAACAACATGCTCCAGACCACCTCGGATTGAGGTAACCTTTTCTCCGAGCTTCAATGATGGCTTGAGAACACGATAGCTTAAGTTCGACTTGCTGCCCCAGAAAGGTACCCAAGAACTCTCTCGTGACTTTGGTCCAGTGCTTTGGTCTTCTTTGGAGATGGGTAGAGAATATAGGCTACCATCTGAAGACAACGCAATGATACGGCTTTCAGAAAGCGCAAGTGATGCCAGGTTCTTCCCGGTCAAAGTTTTGGTAGGCTTATACTCAGTCTCCGAATATCCTTTACCCCACTGAACTAGATCTCCATCCTCTGTAATGGCGGCGCCAGATTTCTCATCGATCTTGAAATCCCGCAGCACTTGATCATTGAAATACTTGAAACGTCTTGGTGTCTTGACGTCGGAATCTTTAGATCCCGGCGCAACCACCTTGTATTTGTTCGAGCCCCAAGTATATACCCCCGGACTCTTCAAGCTCCGCTTCTCTTGGATGAAGTCGGCACGAAGGTCGTTCACATCAATGACTTCTTTCTTCACCTCTTTCTGACGCTCGATCCAAGCTTCCCAATCCCCATTCATATATGTGTAACCAAGGTAGGCGGTGGTTCCTGCTAATGCAAATCCGAGCGAATTGCGAAACCAATGCGATGAGGTGTTCGACTTCGATTTAACACTTGCGAAACGTCGCCATGGCGCATTGAGGGTAGGGCGAGAAACAGTGCTAGGTGGAACAGCCAGACGAGCCAGCTGTGTCGCGGGCCGTCGCATTCGAGTCGTCATCATTTCTTTTTCGATATGTCCGATATAATCCTCAGCGCATACTCAGATAGCTGGAAGGGCAGTTCGACTGCGAAAAAGATAGCTGCCGGAAGCTTCCAAATAGTTTGCGTCACAAGACGAAGAAGCGGAATCTGGTGGCAGAATGCGGCATGGCTGCCGGAGATGAACACCTCGCACTTCAGATTCACCTTTTCAGGCTTCTTAGTGGCTTGCCTCTTGCAGGTTCTGAGAATGATATGCGTTGGAATTTGAAATCGTCTTTGTCTACGGGGTTCTGAATGCACCATGCCATCTGCAACGCGACAGCGCGCCCGCCGCCAGACAGCACCATCTGGACCGCCGCGGCAACCAACCGCTCTCGCAATCCGACCTGGCCTCGAAACGACACAGGAGCAACCTTCAGATCTACGAAAATCCGACATTCCAAATTGGAGCAATGAACTTGAGTTCTCGTCATGGCTCAATGGCGTTAAAGACGATCTCGTTGAAGAAAGCTACGATCAATACCAGTATGTCCCTATCAGCGTGGGGCTGAGGATTATAGTAAAACTAATCGACCAACTTTCATGAATTAGGGGCACATTGGATGACCTCCAACAATCGAAAGAGCATATAGATGAAATCCTTACGAGCACATTGACTCTCCTTGACGATCTTTCCAGTCTATCCGAATCATTTAGAACCGTCGAGTCGCAAACCTCCAATTTTGAAAAGCAATGCGAGGGGCTGTTATCTGCTCAAGAACGCGATACGAAGCTGGCAAACGCAATTCAGAATAACCTCCATTACTATGACTTTTTGGATCCTGCTTCGCGGCGGCTCAATGCGCCGGGCGCTGGAAATACCGTTCGCGATAAGGAATTCTCGGACATGCTAAGACGCCTAGACGTTTGTCTAGACTACATGGAACGACATGTTAGTTTCTGATCTTTCCTGGTTGAGCTCTGTCAAGAATAAACTGACATGGAATATAGCCGGAGCAAAAAGAAGCAGAGGTCTATCGCTCTAGATACCGACTCCTCCTTACTCGCGCCCTTACCCTGATCCGTGGAAACTTCGTGAGCGCCCTTCGAGATATCTACCAAAATGTGTCAAAGAAGATCTCCGATCAGCAATTAAATGATACGGCACTTTCTGCTCTCTTATATGCAAAATTTAGAGTGGGCGCCCCAGAGATGAAGCAGATTGGGGTAGAAATCCAAAAGAGAGCAGTTCCACCGCTCAACCCGGAGCAGAACAACGAAGCCGAGTACCAAAGTCTGATGAACGAGCTACACAGCAACTATGCCGCCACCCGAGCAAGACTCATAGTTCCTCTTGCCCGCAAGAAGCTGATAGAGATCACGCAGACTCCTAGCTCATCTAAGGATCTAGTCTCATTCGCGAGAGCAAGCATTGGCTATATCCGAGGTCTGTGTTTGGATGAATATGATTTGTGGGGTGAATGGTTTCACGGTCAAGGTGGAATGTATGACTTTCTTGAATCTATTTGTGAGCCGCTTTATGACCATCTTCGGCCTCGCATTATCCACGAGACCGACATCGTCAACCTCTGCCAACTTTGCACACTTCTTCAAACCCGGTACTTTTTAGATCCAGAGGATGAAGCAGAGCCGACTGATACCAACCAGCTTGACTTCTCTGTTTTGATCCAGCCTGCTCTGCAGGATGTCCAAACACGTTTAGTCTTCCGTGCTCAGGCAATCCTCCAAGATGGCATTGAACGATACAAGCCTCGCCCCGAGGACATTGACTACCCCATGCATAGCCGACAAGTATCGTTGACAGTCAGCGATACACAAATATCAGGCAAAAAGGACACGACAGCCAATAACATGATCGATATGACGGATATTGCCAAGGATGGTGAAAAGCCCGGGGATGTTTCGCAGGAAAAGGATGGCAAATGGGACTTTGAAACTCAGACTGCTCTCAAAGGATGGTATCCAACACTGCGAAAGGCAATTTGGCTCCTCAGCCGGATTTATCGCCTTGTAAACGTAAGTCCTTCTCTCTCGACTTTAGCCAATTCATTGATTGCGCACAAATACTGATGATCTCGCTCCAGTCCACCGTCTTCGATGATCTTGCCCATCAAATTGTCCACCAGACTACCGAATCTCTCCATAGCGCCAGTCTTTTGATTTCCTCAAAATCCACGTCGGCTGATGGACAATTATTCCTAATGAGTCATCTTCTCATCCTGAAGCAGCAAATTGTTGCATTTGACATTGAATTCGTTGCCCCTGATGTCTCTCTTGACTTCTCTGGTGTCACCAGCACTTTTTGGGAATTGCGTGAACGTGGAGGCTTGTTCAATCCTCGCAACTTAATGCGTTTAGTTGGTCATGGTCTGATACCACGCGTTGTGGAGAACATGCTGGATGCCAAGGTTGAATTAGATGGCCGTCTTCGCACCGTGATCAATGATTTTATCAACGCCTTTGCCGCTCGAATGACTGCTTCGTTGCCAGCGAAGTTTGTGGACACTCGCAATTTGCAACCCGGGGAACTAACTGTTCCCACATGCCATACCATTGAGAAAGAGGTTCCAGTCCTTCGAAAAATCCTAAACGCATATATCGACGATACTCGTATGAAAGAAACTCTCGTGGGTGCAGTACAGGACCGTACGATTCAGATCTACGAAGATTTCTTGGAGAAGTACGCATCATCGGAAAAGGGTAAGGGCAATTTCCTCGGAAAGAAGGGCAAAGGCCGTGATGATGCTGTTTGGGATGTTGGGACATTTGCCGAGTGGTGTGAAGGTATTTTCCGAGTCGGTGTAGCTGGTCTACAGACCGAGCAAACTGATCTAGAAGACGATGAGGATGATATTCTGAGCACAAGCTCATGAAACACTCATTTTAATTCGCATCGTTAGCATGTTTCTAGTAGATACCATGAGGAATAGCGCAATCATTGTAAATGTATGAAACGATGCCATTGATTCAGCGTTCGGAGATCTTCTTAAGTTAAACATGAACCCGAACCTGACCTTGAAATTTGAAATATCTCGCATTAAACTTGAAGTAATCTTTTTAGTTATCTGAGAATCTACCTAGAATCTCAGGATGTATTTAGGTTCTAGGAAGAAGTCTTAGTACTTAAATACATCTATAGATCCTCAATGCAAGCCCCAAGGGCATTATAATACCACTTTCAGTTAGCCCAATGGCCCAGGAACCACTAATAGTAATTCCTTGAGATGAGAAACTATTTTCAGGAAAAATGGCCTGAAGGATCGCAGATCATCGAGTTGAAGAGAGATCAACTCCAGGCAACACAGCCTCGTGGACCCTAAAGTAGCCTTGTGAAAGTGGAACCGCCATGCTGTGAAATCAACGTATAAACTCACCACTGCTCCCTCCCCTTGAAATACACGAAGCAGATTTTTATACTATAGACATCTCATCAGGAGACGCAAACATGAGCTACCACGACAATCACAAAGATATCTTGCTGTACGGTGCACTTCCCACGGGACTGCCTACAGCACAAGTGGGGGCCAACCAGCCGAAATCCCTCTTGCTGGTCTTCCTGGCCGATATCAAACCACATGACAGAGAAAGACTCATGCGGCATATTCAGCCAGCAATACGCAAAATAGAAATCTTGACATGGTATCCAAGTCAACAAGTTTTACGATCAATTGCTCCACAGCGTGGATACAGCGACAGCCTAGCCAATCTATATGGCCTTGCTATTATCGCGAAAAGGAATGGACATTCAGGCTTTGTTGTGGCAGATGAGTTGACGAAGCGCCGCCTGGAAGGTCAATTCCCTCTACGAGGTGAGGATGAACGCATATCTCTCGCCATGATTGCTATGAGGGAAGGGGAACAGAATGGTCAAACTCGCATCATTGCTAAACGTTCATCACACAACAATTCTCTGCATGATGACCTGGAAAGCTTCGACATCAACCAGGATGTGGATAACTTGGAAAATCGGGTGTATTCTTCAATGCTCTACACAAACCTTGGATTCGAGATACATGACCCAGATCAACCTGTGTTCGCACCTACTACGCTGGAATCATTTGGACACGAAGAGACCCTTGCAGCTACTATGTCGACACTTTCTAGAGATACCCCTTTACCTCCCGAGTTAATCCTGGACATCGTATCACGGGCAGAAGAGAGCATGATGGAACCGATCAAGTTCCCACCTGAATTGGAATTCCAGGCTGGAAAGCCAACTATCAACATCATTCTTTGCTTTGAGCATACCCAAGAAGAGCGTGAGAGTATATCTGCTCTTTTACAAAATGCTATCGATCTCGAGCTTGGAGGAAAAAGCAAGACCAGCAACGAACGCAACAGAAGCAATGAAGATGACGATAGCACTGCGAATTCTTATGGCCCAATCGGTCGAATCAATGCTGATGCTGAATTCAAGAATACGCCTAATCCCACCGTCACTCTGATTCCTTGGGGGAAGACCTGCCCTCTGTCTCGTCGCGATATCTCCGAAATTCCAGAAGCTGTCAATGCATATGCAGACACAGACCGCTATCTCAAAATGCCATATCTTCTCACGAAGCCGATCGACAAAGAAAACGCGAGATCGACAGAATTTCTATCCATTAACAGGACGAGAGTGGGACCGTGTGTACGCTGCACGACATTGAGTGAAGTGGTACGCAATTATGAAGGACGAGTAAAAGACCCGATTCGAACGAAAGACCATCAAAATGGGCAAATGGAATTGTTCCCACCTACGGTCTTTCATTCTGGATATGACGAGCCATTCTATCCTATCTCTCATCCTTGGAATCCTGTCGATAGACGCACGAACAGCATTCCCCTGTTTTTCCTCACCAATAAGCTCAGCGATACGCAAGTAATGGCACTTTACAAGGAGATTCAGACTATGAACCACATTGATGATGAAGATTGGGGCAAGAAGGTCATTTGTCCTGTACCCTGGAAGGAAGATGAGCCCGATGCAGAAGACGGGACACCGGATGATATGTGGAGACTCTATACAGAGGTCAAGAATAACTGTGAACCGCCTCTTGTATTCGTTGACCTCCAGTCTGGCGAAGACCTGAAAATTATCATGACCGAGAATATATATATCCCCGACCCAGGGAATGGCAACAAAAATGCTCGTGAAGTCCTGAAAGGCGTCGATGATCCGAATTATCGTGGATTCATCTACGGTCGTCTGCCTGGCCGCGATGCACACATTCGCTGGATTAATCTCAACATTGCTAATATGAACCTTGATGAATCGCTTGATGACTATGAGACTTACCAGAGGCCAGACTGGCCATTCCATCATATGCTTGATGAATACAATGACTGGATTCCCGAGGAGGAGGCGAATGAGAACGAGTGATGTAAATTCGTATTCCAGATCAGTGTCAAAGTACGGGGGCATGGGTAAACCGTCAATCGAAAGAAAATCCTGGGATGGAAGCTAGCTCCTATCATTCGAGTTGTTACCTAGCAACTCGAATAGTAGGTACTATTCGGTGTAGTCCAAGATCCTGCCTTCTATATAATTTTGTAATACGTCCTGAAGTGCTAGTAAGACGCCCCTGAAGCCAGCCTCATTAAATGTGTCCTTCGTGAGTGGTTCTCTTTTATTCCAGACTGCAACTTCACACTGCAAAATCGCATGGATGACTTGAACTGGTAAGATAGTGAGCGCATCCAGGATCTATTTTGAAATTTTGAAGCCCAAGTGAGCCAACCAGGTACTGCGGCTAAGACATGAGGAACCAATCTTTGGGACTTGCTAGCAGGACAAAACTGATGCCTGAGAGCCTACAAGAACATCAGAAGTGTACTCAAAGGATTTGGAGATCAGCATCAGAACGTGAAGATGGTGAATCATATTATGTGCAGGCGATCGTTTCCAGCACGAAAACACTTCGCTGCCCAACAAGTCAAATTACGAGCCCTTAATCCCCGTAGAAGAACATTGCTATGTGCAAAGATCGCTAATACACTGATATCCCGCAAGAGTACCCTTTGTAAACGCTGTCCGAATGACTGTAAAGCTAGACGCCGGAGGGCTGGGTATATGTATGTACTGACATGAATGATGACAGACAGTTGATCACCGTATCCAACCAAAAACATTTATTTTCATGAACCGCAAATAGAAAAAGAATAAGAGATCTAATAGACGTCTCGGATCTTGGCGTATAAGTCCGTCTCAAGGAAGTTGTAATTGGGATCTGATTCACAGAACGGGTGACGCGTGAGCAGAGTTCCGGCAGTTGGGCGCTCTGAAGAGTTGCTGTGGGTATGTTAGATACTGATAGTCATAGGGAGATGAGTTATAGAACTTACACCGTGAAGCAGTCATACATGAATGCAAGAGCAGCAGGGCTGATACTCATAGAGACATCATCGGGAATAGGAGGAGCCTGACCGAGACTGCCAAGCTTGAATATGGCACCAATCGCTTCCTCTTTGCTCCAGGGGCGACGACCAGCAAACATTTCGAGAACCACGCATCCAAGAGACCAGATGTCGACCTTGGCACTGTATCCCTGTCCTTGTGACTGGATGACCTCCGGGGCCATCCAGAAGACCGATCCTTGCATTGAATTGGTGGAGTCATTTCCGTAAATATCATCCGTCTTTTTGGAGATACCAAAGTCAGAAATCTTACAAGTACCATCGACATCCAGAAGGATATTGTCGGCCTTCAAGTCACGATGAAGAATGCCCATGTCATGAAGATAGGCTAGACCACCTAGGGTCTGGCGCGTCAGGGATTTAACCACACTTTCCTCGAATTTACCGTGCTTGCGAAGGCAGCTACCAATAGAGCCACCAGAAATGTACTCCAGGTAGATAGAGATTGAAAGGTCTCCTCGCTCACAACCAAGGTATTGAACAATGTTGGGATGTTCCAGATGCTGCATTGTATCGATTTCTTGATCTAGGGCAGCCACCATCTCCTTGATCCGATCTCTATCCGTTCCTGCAATCCTGGCGTTGATTTCGACTTGCTTCACTGCTAAGAGCTCACCATTATCGGCGTTGATACCAAGATAGACACGGCCATAGGTACCCTTGCCGATAAGCTGACCTCGAATGATGCGGAATGTTTGCTGGCGTTGTGGAACCGACTCTGCCGGTCCAGGCTGGCTAGTATGTTGTGGGATAGGATCGAGTTGGCTGAGCCTAGTGCCGGGCTTTGGACTGATCTGCATGATTTTAGCACCAAACATCTTGGTACTCTTACGTCGCAATAGATCTCCTGATTTCTTAGGGCCGGTAGCAGGGCCAATGCTCTTGGTTCGGTGAGCTGCACCCTGAGCAACTTGTCGAATGGATTTTGTGCGCGAAAGCCCACCACCGCCACTGTTTTTGATGTTGCGTGCAGCGACTGAAATTGGCCGGGCGGTCGATGAATCAGCCCCATACGGTGCAGTCGATTCAGGGGCTCCTTGAGGAGCAGGCGGGACCTGAGGAAGTTGTGATTTACTCCGAAGAGTTGCTTCATTCTCCCCGTTCATGCGACTGCTTGGGGAGGGTGGATCTTCGAGATAGGGCGCATCAAGGTCGACGTTCGGGAAGAATCTGTCCAGGTTATCAATGACACCCTCCACTGGGGGTCTGCTAGCCCATAGGTGATTGGTAAAAGAATCCCTGCGGTCAATTCTGGCGTTGACGGGAGAGACCGCTTCGTGGGAACCTCCTGAAAATTGACCAGCATTGTCAGAAAGATCCCCACCAGGACTGTGACTTGAAGGCATGTAAAGTGATGAACCTTGAGAAGCTGATTTAGGGGATTGGATTGTAACAGTGCGACGCTTGGTATTGTCTGTGTCCACGGTAAGAGTTGGCTTCTTCTCAGACTCCACTTTTTCAGGTTCCGCCCTTGAAGGCCGAATAGCAAAAAGGCCGTCGTCGGAATCATCATCAGAACCGCCGGCGTCCTGACTGACATGAGGAGTTCTCGCAAATGAAACCTCATTCTCTTCGAAATCAAACTCTGGGCCGACAGACTTTCTGGATTGCGGCGGTGATTTCGATCCACTGAACGGGGATGGCGATCTTTCAACATTCTCCGAAAACTTAGGTCCGTTCCTAGAGGAATCTAGTGTTGTCTGACTCGAAGCCGTTGCTGCGGAGTCGAGCGTAGGTGGCCGATCGGATTCTGAGCCTGTGCTATCTCGATTGATAGATGAAGGCGTGGAAGGAACTTGGACTGAAGGGGACGGTGTGCCAATTGAACTCGTCATACGACCCATGTTGGCGAGGGCGGCACCGAGGCCAGGCTGTGCCCGAGTAGGACGTTCACGTTCGCCAGGACCCTTCCTGAGCGAATTGACTTTGGTAAGAGTGTTCGACTCGTTAGGAGCAGTGGGTGGATTACGCCGAGGAACAAGGCCTTCCTGTTGCTGCTGTTGCTGTTGCTGCTGCTGCTGCTTTTTCTCTTCATAGGGTGAGACGCGAGGGCTATTGAAATCAATAATTCCTTCACGTCTGTACCCGGTTTCGCCATAAGTGCCCTTGAAGCCTTGTTGCTGAGAAGTGGGAGGAGCACGAGTGATACGGTGCTCTTTTTGTTTTCGCTCTACTTCGCGCAGATGAGCCTCATGCCGCGCGAGAAGGTCTGCTTGTTCGGGATCCAGTAGCGTTGATGATTCAGACCCATCGGGCGCTGTTTTCGTGCCAGAAGACTTAGGGGCTGGCTGCGCAGAGCCAGGGAAAGGCGATCCAGGTTTGACTGTTGCTTGAGGGGATATCCGTTCCAAAGCATCTGGTTCCAACGGTTTACGATGTATAACGGGATGTGTCGATGTTGTTGGGGATGATGTAGGCTTGTCACTGGGTATTGAGACCCCAAGGCCATATGATGTTGCAGGTTGTGAGGGGTTAGGCTGAATGAATAGCTTCAACGAGCCGTAGGCGTCAGATTTGTTTCGACGAGAGACTGCCAGCATAGTGTCACTCAATGGGTCATCATGATGGAGTTGACCTGGCTCAGTAAGAAAGATCTGGGCGCTCGCCCAATCATTAAGACCAAGGTCTTTACAGATACCGGCACGAAGTGATTCGACCGACTCCATATCTGATATATCAACCAGGCGATAATTGACACCGTCAGTGGTTGCAAAAACCCATTTCTTCGTTTTGACACCTGAAGAAGAGGGGCGATCCCCGAGTGACATGTCGCTTATGTTGAACCCTGGCTTTGAATATGGGGTATAAGAGCCAGTGGAGCCATTGGGCCGTTGTTCTGGACTCTGAGGTGAGTGCTGCTCCTCCGGGGACGGATACTCGTTTGCCTTGGCTTTCCTCTTGAACATGTTAAGGAATCCCTTGTTATGCTCCCTATAAGAGGTAGGCGTTTCACCACTCCATGGCCGAGCATTTGTTTCTTGCTGAGGAGAAGGGCGTGCACCCTCCTGACCCTGTCTGCGGTGGTCATAGTACCGGCCTACACCACCTCGGCCAGCACCAGTCGAGTCTGCACTGTTCCCACGAGAATGCTCAAATCTTCCCAGAGTCAAATCACCAGTGGAGTTCGATGTTAGGCCCTGGTATGAAGGTGAAGCGAATTGTAGAGCCGGACTGCCGCTTTTCGGACTGTCTTGACGGCGAGATGGGAACGTCCCATGCTCACTGGACAGAGAAGGGCTTTGCCTCTTGTGGTCATTCATCTGCGCCAATGTATTCCTAGAATACTCCGATCGTTGCAAGGTTGAAAACTCCCGGACTGGTGACTCGTATTTGGGAGACTCGTATCCGGCAGGTAGAGGCTGAGTGACAGAGCGCATCTGCGGGGGTTGTTTTTGAGCCTGTGTGGATGTCTGGAGTTCCGCAAGCTGACCAGGACTGATGTCGTTGACCCCGGGTGTAGGACCAGCCGACCGGGGCTCCGAAATATGCGTTTGATGAAAAGCCATGCCAGTGCCAGAATCAGAGGGAGCTGGAAATGAAGGAGGCTCTTGCCGCAAAGGCGTCGAGATGGACGAGTCGGGGTTGCCGTCGTGAATTGAGCGAATGAGTTTACGCAAACGCAACCCTTCCTCTCGTTCGCGAATTGAGTCCCATCCTGTTCCACTTCGAGCACATTCTTTCGCCAGTTGAGGATACACCACTTTATGGATTTTGCCAAGGTTCCCACGTCCACCCCATGCTAGACCGAGTTCAAGGAAGTCTGCGCCTTGTAGCTCCAAAGACTTGAATGTCTCCTGCCAATCATTGGAAAATCCATTTTTGGCAAGCCACATGAGAACCCGATCGAGAGGCCAATGGAAAGCAGCTTCACTCGGCGAGAGGCCTCCTAATGATGTACCGCTGATATTGTGACGATGGCTGGGCGATTTCGAAAGATCCACGCCGGGACTTGAGTTCAGCGGCAGGTTGTCACTCGACTGGATTTCATGAACGTTTCCGTGGAGGTAAGGCGGAGCATTCACGCCGCCGGGTGTCTGTGGATTATAATTACTGGGATTGTATGTCCCTGTATTGGTTGCAGAATAGTCGTAGTTCTGGTTGGTAACAGGCCTTTGCGTTGGATAGGCCTCATGTCCAGTCCGGCCGGGCTCAAACAAGGGTGGGATGCCAACTCCAATTGTATCATGTCCTGGGATATATGTAGCTGATGTAAGAGGTTGATTGTCGATAGACAGAGGGGCAGGAGCACGATATCCAACAAGCGGGTTTTGCTGTGGCGGCGGTGGTGGTGGAGGTGGGAAGCCCGGGGTCATAGCTTGTCGAGCGTAGTTGTTCTGCGGCCATCCTGGCGATACACCATATGAAGTTCCTGGTGGCGGACCTGGTGGTGGGGGTGGTACTCCTGGTTGCTGAAGCTGCGGGTGTTGTAAAGGGTGTCGCGGAGGAGGTGGAGGCAGTGTGGGCGGCCCTGGGATGTATGTTCGTTGTTGGCCGTCCATTGTGATTGATAATTGAGCCCTGTGATTCAAATCGCCCAGCGCAGTCTCTCAGAGAGGATCAAAAGATCCAAGTCACACCGGAAAGCCTCGAGGGGGGTTGCCTCGACTATTATACACATCACAAACTTCAACAGTCCCGTCCCAAGATTGAGGGCAGAATCCTCGATTCGAATGGCGTGAATTTGACGACAAGATCCAAACCTTAATGTCGCATCAATCGTCTGGCTGTTACCAAGAAAATTGTTCAAGTAGCGGGTTCGCTCGCCAGCATAATTTGAATTTCGGCGTCTCCGAGGTTATTCGCGGCGCCAGAAGCGCAAGGCAGGCCTGGTGGGAGGGCGATAGAAGTTCCAAGACACTGCGGTGAACCCCGTTCTAGGGCCAGCTGAAGAAGCTGGGGCTCACTGTTGTTGAAACGGTCAAAGATTAGCAAACCCCGAAAAGAGACAGATAAATGATGCGAGGGGGATCCCATCTCCCTGATGATTGTAAAAAACCAAAGCAAGTGAAAGCGAAGAGAATGCATTCCAAGCTTCCATGCCTTGCATCGGAGACAGGCTCGTATCCAGATTCCATTGCGCAATGACTTACCGTGAGGTATCGACCAGCAGGGATACCAAAAAACACAAAAATAATAGCTAATGTTTAGGAGACAATATAGGGTCAAGACCTTTGATGCCTTGAGAACGCTTTGTGATCGTCACGTGGGCCCGCTTTACCGGGTGGAGACCAAATGGGGATTGTGTAGATTGCTGGGTATTTTGTATTTCTTTTTATTTTGCTGGAGGAGAGTATAAAATCTTGAAAATAATGTGCAGTATGGACTGAATAGTAGACAGCATCAACAAATCAAACGGAATAAGCAGATAAACCCCCCCCCCCTCTCCCCCTGTGGGTGATTTACGGCTCTGATCTACCCCTGGCTCTGCGGCCGCAGGTGTCATATTGAGGGGAAAGAGGAGGATCCATGTCCCCGTTATTCCTTCAGCCCCCTCTCTTCAGCTACATTTTCCCCCAAACAACCACCAGACCCCCCTTTATTTGCTGGGCTCTCTTCTGGCTGACTCAAACAGAACGGACAGCCACTGTTTCTCGGCGAGATCCCGTGTGGCATTCAAGTTAATAAAAGCCTCCGTTGGTCGCTAATTTGATAACTAATTAAATTAATTACGTGCTTACTCCGGAGTAGTACAAAGTGAACCCACTATCAACCCTCCAGGAAAATTTTTGCTCATCTATTGATGACATTAGACTTCATTTCATTCATTTCGTGTATGCATCTGAGAGGAGATTATGTGTTGCTGATTAGACGACAATCATATCCACCATGTATTCCTGCTGGTTCACAGCGACGCAGTTCAGTCCAGCTCAGCCAAGTCATTGGGTGACTAGCCTGAGCAGGTTCCCTGCCGTTCGATCTGAAACATGGCTTGATATGATATCGCGAAATAGATAACGGTACAAATTGCTCCGCATTTGGACAAAGGAAGAGAAACAAAATTTTGGCTGCGTTCATGGGGACAACACGTCAATCAGAAACTTCTTATTTGTTGCGCGCAGCTGCAGCTTCAGCAGTGAGCTTGAGGGCTGCGGGCGCATCGTCGCGAGGCATGTACAGCTCCACCAGTCGGAGTTGATTCGAGTTATTGAAGTCCTCATCAGCGAACAGGCCATTCAGCTCATCTCGGGTCTTGATTCTGTACCCCTTGTATCCATCGTTGCCGCCGAATACCTTTGGGATATTTGCAAAATCCCATGGTTGAATGTCATTGTATTTCGCCTCCCAACCATGGATATAGCGCTCAATGGTGTAGCCTTCGTTACAGATCACAAAGCTGGGAACGTTAGCATCGAATGGTTTGACACAAGAGAAGAAAAGGGAAAGGAAATTGAGGGACTTACACAATAGGCGAAAGTTTATTTCTCAGAATTGTGCTGAGTTCTTGCACAGTCAATTGAATGCTACCATCTCCGATGAAAAGGATCGTGCGACGGTTATTCTGTTCTTTCGCGGCTAGGGCAGCACCCTGGCAGGATCCCATCGAGTAACCGATACTGCCCCAAAGTACTTGGCTAATGGCAGTCACGTTTGCAGGGAAGCGAGTGTCCCAAATTCCGAAGTTTGCCGTGCCAGTCTCTGTGATGACAACATCGTTCTCCTTCAGCCACTGACCAACAATCGGCCACAGCCAGGCATGGGTGATGTTCTGATCGGATGATGACTTCTCGTTCTCTGGGAGCTTGTTGGTGATTTGTGGAGTAGGGGTAACATTCAATTTGCCCATTTTCTGGACGACCTTTCGAATAACTCCCTTCATGTTGATCTCGGGGTATTCAGAGTAACGCACGCGAACATAATTACTGTGGAAATCAATTGTGTTCAATTGTCCAATGCGATAGGTGAATCCGGTCGTGTTGAAGTCAGACTTGATGGCACCGATGCTGAGGATCAGGTCGGAAGACTCGACAACTTCGCGAACGCCGGCATTAGATCCATTACCGGCGTAGACACCACCAAAATTCTTGTGTGTCTCATCGACAGCTCCTTTGCCCATTGGAGTCACGAAGGTGGGTAGCCCAGAGGTCTCCACCAACTCGTGTACCTCCTCTAACGCCCGATGACGGATAGCGCATGCGTCGACTAGAATCACTGGGTTCTTCGCAGCATGTAGGTACTTTAAAACGACATCAACGACATAATCCTCCTTCTCCGAGTCATTTGCAGGGGGCGCTAGGTCAATTGGCTTCTTCAAGCGGTCTCCGTTGACCTTGGCATAAATCATATCGGTGGGCAGAGTGATGTAGACGGGACGGCTACGAATCCAACATTCACGAATCGCACTATCGACGAATGTAGCTGCGTAGTGAGGATCATTCAGCTGAGCAACGTAGCAGGAGATCCCGGCGCTCATTTTCGTGAAAACATTGAAATCACCATTTCCCAGAGTGTGGTGGAGCAGCATTCCATCCTTCTGCGATTGAGTCGTAGGTTGACCAACGATATGCACAATGGGGACATATTCAGAATATGCACCGGCAATCGCGTTCAAGGCAGACAGCTCGCCAACGCCAAAAGTGGTTATCAGCGCGCCAATTCCATTTACTCGTGCATATCCATCAGCAGCATAGCCTGCATTCAGTTCGTTACAGTTTCCGACCCACTCTAAATCGCACTTGGGCAAGTAGTCAAGGGCCGATAGATTGTAGTCACCAGGGACACCATGAACCGAGCGAATTCCGACTTCACGTAAACGTCGAAAGAGGTATTCCACCAAATCAATAGGATTCTCAAGCTCCTGCGTAGCAATATCGAGGGAAGTCATGATGGGTGGGGAGATAGAAAATATGGTAGGGCAGAGTGAGGGAGGAGAGAGAAAGTTGTAAGAAGAGAGAACTTTTGCTCTCTCTTTTAATCAGCGAAGAACAGGTGATACGGAAGAATCGGAAGGTGCCACAGATAGCGAGACTGCGCTTGGTGGCAGCTTCCTCGACAGGTTGGTGTAGGTACATGCACTACGTCATCCAATGAAGATGATTGATGTCACGCCATTTCCAGTAAGACGCAGGTTTACATTGTGTATTGTCTGACAAGTAACCGGCCACATGGTGGGCAGATCCAATGTTATCAAACTAACTTGTTCAGAACATGTCCCACAATATCAATTCTATTTGCTCTGAGGTGTTCGTGAACCATCCAAGGTGATGAGCTAGACAATGATAAGCTTCATCCAAACAACTCGCGGGATCGACCACGCTTGCCGGTAACTTGAGTGATCCACCCGATTTGCGCCCGCTAACCCCAAATAGGCAGACACACAAAACTCGATTGACTCCCCCACTCTTGCAGCAAAACAGGGACATCTAGATTTTCCCAATGACATCGGACGGGAAACGCAGCATGCCTCAAGATGCAGCGTCTTCGAAGCGGCGAAAGGTATTGTCTCCCCTCAGTCAGCTGTATCCATTCCTCCATAAGAAGGGCTTGTGATTTGATACAGAACGCCCGGAAAATCAGTTTCTTAAGGCAGTACATGGAACTAACTACATACTTAGGGTCCGCCGCCTAAGCAACGGATTAACATCGATACCGGCGATGCGGGGATTTTCGTGACCTGTGATATGGGTAGGGAAGGGAAATGCAAAGCCGAAGTGCTAGACATTCTTTCCGAGGTGCGTTGTCTCCAAAATTCATATGTCGTGGAACTTCTTGCATATTACATTAGTCCCACTAACATATACTAACTGCTCGTCATATCTAGATATTGGAGAAGTCTGAAGAGAAACCTCCAAATGAAGAGGATGAAGATTCTGATGATGGTGACATCGAGGCCCAGATTCAAAGAGAACTCGCTGGAATGCAGCCCGTCAAGGATAAGACTAAGAAGCGCCCAGTGGAAGTTACTCGATTAGAAATGCCATGCGGTGAGTTCTTTGTCTCTTATGATGGCGCGACGGTCCAGGGTCTCGCACTGGCTGAAAAGTTACGACGCCAGTACCAGGATTGATACTAATTCCAAAATAAATAGTTCTTTTTGCTCGAATCGATAGCTCTGTTGACCCCGTGGAACTGGTGCATCGTCTATGTACCGAGGCACAGGATAATCCACAGACGAAGAGAAGCCGATACATCAAGCGAATGACCCCTGTTGTTTCTATTCGGAAAACACTCAGTGTGGAACTTGAGCCCTTCATCAAAGAGATGCTGCGGCCACACTTCCATTCAGGAGGGGGACCGAAGAAGGTGGGTCATCACCCTGTTAAAGCGAAAACTTCTCTTGGTCTACGCCGCAGCCATTGAAACATTACTGCAACTTGCCAAGAAAGGTAGTCATCACCGCCTACGATTGCATTTACTGATTGTACCCCGTTCTAATTAGTTTGCTATTCGGCCAACTATTCGGGGCAACAACAAGTTCAAACGGGATGACCTGATCAAGACTATTGCGGAAATCGTTGGTCCTGAGCACTCTGTCGACTTGACAAACTACGATTTGACGATTTTAGTCGAAGTTTCTCAAGTAAGTATTCGATGGGCTTTGCTTCCTACCGAAAGGACCGTTCACTGACGCCAAATAGAACCTGATGGGAATGAGTGTAGTCCAAAGTGATTACGATAAGTTAAAACGGTACAACCTTGCCGAGATCTATGACCCTTCACCAAAAGGAGTTTAGGCAGCGATAGCAAAGTGGAAAGATGCCCAGGTCAAATCCTAGCATAATCATTTTATCAAGTTGAATGCGTTGGCATGGTCTTATCTGCATTCTCGCTCTAGTTATTGATTTCAAAGAATGGATTCGCGACGACTAACGAGTCATGTGGCGGCTTTGCATGAGAGCAGACGCAAATAATTCTCCGACTGGCTGTTGTCTGCGTGGCAGTTCCAGAATCATTTATTCGCAAGCGCGTCCAACAAAGGGGCTTTATTTCTATATTGACAGGTACTCTGTACAAACCAAATACGATCTAAGATTCCACGCTGTTTTGACCACTGACACGAGTCTATGCTGTTCAACGGCATCTTATATACATTTACCTCAACAACCTTGGACTTCGATTGAGCCAGCTTTCGGTCAAAGGAACATGTCAAAGATAGATCTCATCCATCTCATCAAAATGGCCACGGCTTACAGATATAAAAGAAGCAAATGCACAATGGTGATCTTCTAACTTGCCAATTTTACGGCCTGTGAACGCTTAAGATGGACAAGCCGATTATTTTTAGTCGAGATGCGAAGCCAAGACGTCATGACACTAACACAACATGACGAAGAGCCGACTAAGTTTCGAGGAACAATTTTTCGAAACACAACTACCTTCTATGGGTATCTAGATTTGTTAGTCCGATGTGGCCCGTCGAGTTCCTCACAGGATCCACAACGGATTTCGGTAAGGCGTCCCTCTCATTGGTGGCCGCCGGGTGCTCGGATGTTAGTCTCGCTGAGAGCGGGATCCTTTGGCGAGCCAGCATCGCGCTTTTTTGAATATCATTTGCATTCTGCGTTATGCCGAGACTTTGATGTCGCTCGCCTCGCTAGTTTATTACTACAATTGGAGACGACTGATGGTATGAAACCTATTGCACCGTGGTAAACGAGTCAGTGGACCGGTTGCTTTGGTTCCTGTATCGTATATTAGCGACCACCTGGGCCACCTCCGCTCTGTATCTCGCGTAGATGAACCTACAGAGGCAATGGGCTGGTTCGGAAAAGGCCCGTGATCATATCCTGCACATAACATGGGCTTGCAACGCTGGCGGTCTGGTGGCTCCCCTGGGTCCTGTCGTTGGTCTTCCTTACGTCTGTGATGGATACCGCTGTGGATTTCAATGCCAGGTGGCCTAGGGGGCTAACTGAGTTCTTGTCCTTTTTCTAAAGCCCGATAGTTCCTTGTCTGCTTCTTTCCTGGACCGCCTTTCCATTAAGGGAGAGGTCTCATCACCGTTTATCAATTTAACAGAGAGAAGATTGCATCCGAAGCCTCTTACCAGTGCCAAACCCCCGGACTTTCATTGTTTTGCTCTGCTCTGATACTGTAACAGAATGCATCGTACCTATGTGCAAACACACTGTACAAAGCCTGATGCTCTACCCCTCAAGCTTGAAGGAGCCTCCATGGATTCTACTCATAGTATGATAAAAACTACCTGGTTGGACGAATATGAAAAACTTGACGCCCTCATCTCATTCTTGTTCCCGTCAACTGTCTATGTGCAAAGCTCACAAATTATTGCTGGTCATATGCACTATTTACGCCTCCTGAAACTATCAAACGGCGTGAAACTACTACTCAAAAGTTCACCTTCGGCACGAACGCCTCTTCTCCGACACGAAAGATTCTTTCTCGAAACCGAAGCTCGCTTTCTCGCTGTACTTGGACAAAGTGCAAATCCCTGCATCCCTCAACTCTACCATTACGATCCCAATGGAACCCCACTGGGATCTGCTTATTCGATACGCCAATATATAAAGGGAACACCACTCTCACAAATAGCACCACAGCTCACTGTACAACAACGAAATGGCATCGATCGACATTTAGGCTTCTTGGCCAGTACTATTGGACAGCATGTTGCCCCTTCATTTGGCTCCCTTCAGCAGGTAGCCGCAGGTGCTGGAAAATCATCTTGGAGGGATGCGTTCCGTGCTTTGTTTGAGAGTGTTCTCCGCGATGCCGAGGACATGTTTATTAGCCTACCATACGCTGAGATCCGAGACGAGATGACTCGATTGCAATCGGCATTGGACGGCGTAATGCTTCCACGCCTGGTTGTAGTCGGGCTTGGCCGACTCTCACACGTTTTATTGGATGACGAATCGAAACAATTGTCGGGTGTGATCGACTTCAGTAGCGCCCTTTGGGGAGATGTTCTAATGGCCGAAGTTTTTGAGAGTGCAACCCATGCTGTTCTAGAAGGAGCTGGATATCCATTGATGAGAACGATGGAAGAAACGATTCGACTGCTGATGTGAGTGATACTGCTGGGAAGTACGCAATAATTTCACTTCATGCTAACATGTTTGATTAGGTATGCATGTTATCGCCTCGTGTCACAAATCACCGTTCAGTACTATCGAAACCGAGATGATGCTAAAGAGTTTGATGCGCGGAGGCGGCTGACCACAACAATTACCAAAATGATAGAATTGGATCCGGTATAAATACAACATGGCGAAGGGAGAGGCATAGCATTATTGGCATGTTTGAGCGACATGATACCCCAAGATTGGAAGTCTTATTTTGCCCCATTCCTTTTTCTCTTTGAGTAGTATTATCGAGGAGAGGCACTTCTCAGACCCTTCGCTTTAGAATATATTATGGCTTCAACAAGATATAAAGAGTTCAGAATGCGAAAGGTAGTAGTATGGGCCTCGTACGTAGGCCGCGTCCTTGTACAAACTAGTGCTAGGTACAGTGTTAGTACTAGGGCTTGCGCCTACTAGTAAGACCTGTTTGTGGGTATTAGGATATTCTATCCTCTGACAAATATCTTCTTAAGCTGAAGCTGGGAGTACCTCGTTGGAGGTCTCCATACCAAGAGAGTAGTGTATGATGAAACAATTGTTGTATTTCTTGACCGAATATGAGGCGTCTCAATCTACACAAAGGATTTTTTTGAGCGGCAAATGCGGATTTATTCTTCTAGTTTTGATCTGTGGAAGGCCATAGGTGGCCACTCGTACTGCTAGTTAACGATGCCACAAGCTATAGCCACCACAGGTGGTACATACTTGTATATCTCGAGAACCACTCTCTATAACTGACGATGCGGAGCCCCACAGTCTATAGTTCGGCATGTGATTCGGAGTTCAACAATGCCGGTATAGACGATACTAATGCCCTACAATAGCTGGCATGTCAAGAATGGCAAGCAGTTTCTTACTCTTGACTTTTTGTTCTGTTCAAATGGGACTAGTTTAACGAATTCTTCTAAGCCTATTTCTTTGTTTATAACACTGAGATCGCTTCCAGCATGGCTTGCAGCCGCAGGGCGGGAGTGGAGCGGGGCAGATCCGTTTAGCCTCCGCCATGTCGTCAGCTATCGAAGCTCCACCACCTTTTTTCCCTTTCAACCTGCTGCATACCCTGCCAAACCCCAACGCATAGGAGACAGGATATGGCACAGTTCTTGAGAGGCAAACAAGCTGGTATCCAGCATGACTTTTCAGAAGGTCTGGCAGCAGACTTCTTCAAGCTCGACGACGTTCGTCTTGGCATTCCAGGCACCCTTTTTTCCCTTCATGAACTGACTCTGTCGCACAGTTTGAACGATGTGGTGTGAATTCGAAGATTAGCGTGATTGCATACGACCCGGTTCAATCCCTCCTTGCTGTTGGTACCAACGATACCCCGTACGGTAGCGGCCAGATCTATGTTTTCGGACAGCGTCGAGTGCTGGCCACATTTCAATTCCCGCGGAAATCCTCGGCCAAGTTCCTCCAGTTCTGTGCCGACAAGCTCGTCAGTGTCGACAGCAAAAATGAAGTCAGCATATACTCCCTCGAAACCAAGCGTTTGGTGACTTCGTATGCGCCTCCCGGGCAAGCCACAGCTCTTGCGACAGATGCGAGTCTTGATTATGCTTTCATTGGTCTCTCAAATGGTGTGTTGGATACAAAGGCATTACTTGACAAATGACGAAAATACGCTAACATTGACGAAGGCGAGGTCATTGCTTATGATCTAGACCGAGAGTCGTTGACTGCATATAAGATCCCAAATCTTTGGCTGGATGTGAACCCTCGCGCACGACTCTCCCCAGTCGTGTCGCTCGCATTTTCTACGCGCGATATTGGAAAAATACTCATTGGATACTCAGAAGGAGCAGTCACCTTCTCATTTAAACAGAATGTTGCCCAAAAATACTTCATCTATGAAGTGCCACCAGGCGCCCCTGGCGGAGACCCCGACGCGCCTTCCAGCGGAGTGCGCAAGCCCAGGATGACTGAAGCCGTTTGGCACCCAAATGGTACTTTTGTTCTGACTGTTCACGAAGATACTAGCTTAGTTTTGTGGGATTCAAAGGACGGCCGCAAGCTTCAAGCCCGTACGCTTCAGGCCACCAATGTTGACCAACCAGGTGGCTCGAGGCCAGCGGGACCAGATGGCGAAACCAGTGGTCCCAAGGAACCTATTGTGAAGGTCAAGTGGTGCGCAAAAGAGAACCCTGATGATACCGGGCTTCTTGTTGCCGGTGGCCGACATGTTGGGGATTCAACTAAAGGCCTCACTTTCTTGGACATGGGCCCGACTCCGAACTACCAGACATCTTCTTGGCAGGTTCTTTCTAGCTATTTTGAGAGAACGCGCCGACACATGTTGTTGCCAATCCCGCCAGGTGCCCAGGTCATCAATTTCTGCCCCATCCCTCGCTCGTCACCTTATTTTGCGGGTGCCCACGATCCAATTGCTTTGCTAACCGTTCTTTCTTCCGGGGAACTGGTTACGATGAGCTTCCCTAGCGGGCATGCGATCACACCAACCAATATGCTCCACCCCTTCTTGTCTTTTGTTCACCCATTCGTGAATAAAGCTACTCTGACTCCAGTCGACCGCAGTGTCTGGCTTGGGCTGAGAGAGCGCAGAATGCAAGGACCTAAGTTTGTGATTGGAGGTGCAGAGGCAAAGAACCCTCTCAAGCGCTTTGAGAATCGCAACGTCATTACAACTGCACACGCAGACGGAACTGTGCGTCTTTGGGACGCTGGCCATGACGACGAAATTGAGAATGGCGAGGCTATCCAGGTTGATCTGGCTAGGGCCGTTGGCCGCGTCCGCAATATTGAAGTCACCGAAATGTCCTTGGCCGCCAGTGCAAATGAATTATCTATCGGCCTTCGCACCGGAGAGCTCGTTGTCTTCAGATGGGGCAATAATCTTTCGCAAGGCCGCGATGATGCTCCTGGTCCTAACCAACCTGGAAAACTAACATCTATTAACCACCGAACAGATCCTGGCCTGAAGTCCGGGTTCATTCCCTTGACTCTCTTGGATATGCAACAAGGACCAGTGACGGCCGTGAAACATAGCCAAGTAGGCTTCGTGGCGGCTGGGTTCGAGGGAGGCAGTTTGGTTATCATGGACTTGCGCGGCCCTGCAATTATTCACACCGCGCATCTATCCGAGTTTTCGAAGATGTCCAAACGGAGCAGCTTCGTACGAAAGAAGAGTAGTACGGAGGACGCCCCACCCGAGTGGCCTACATCCATCGAATTTGGTGTGATGACGCTAGAAGGCGAAGATTATTCGAGCATCTGCTGTTTCGTTGGTACAAACCGAGGAAATGTGGCAACATTCAAAATTCTACCAACAGCTAATGGTGCCTATTCGGCTGCATTCGTGGGCGTCTCCAACATCGAGGACAAAGTCTGCAACCTCATTCCAATCGACGCAGACTCCGGGGGTAATGCTCTTGCTACACCAAACGCAGTTGGCGGGCTGAGAAACGGCATGAAGATCAATGGTGTCCTCGTTGCAGTTTCGCCATCAAGCTGTCGAATCTTCAAGCCCGCAACATCCAAGGGCGCACACAAGACATGGGACGACTTTTTTGTTGACTCTTCGGCGGTCGTGCGAACCGAGGGCCGTGGTTACAGTCTTGTATGTCTTTGCGGCGATGGAAATGCACGCGCATTCTCTATCCCTGCCCTGAAAGAAATTGGCTGCAGTAATATAAACCACATTGCTGAGATGAGACGACTTTCTGAGGCACACATCACGCCAACGGGAACTGTGATGACTTGGACTGGTCCATCTGAAATGGGCCTTTTCAATGTTTGGGGATCAGGCCACCAGATGTATGACGCCCTGTCTCATTGTGATGAAAACCGATTGCTAAATACCTCTACAGGAGCCCTTCCCAGGACCGACTATTTGATCCCGCAAAGGTGATACCGGCTCGTCCAACTATCACCAACATCCAATGGATTTCAGGAACTCAATACATCTCCCCGCAAGATATGGATATTCTAAGTGCGTTTCATACTAAACTGGTTTGAGTCTGCTGCCAGTCATGCTAATAGTGATATAGTCGGCGGCCCTAATCGCCCACCATCGAAGCGGATGATCGAACAAATGAGAGTTGACGAGCAAGAGCGCCGTCAAGCCCTGCGGGAAGGCCGTGCACCACCACCACAATCGGGTCCGAGCAACGAGGAAGGCTATTGGTCGTCTATGACTCGTGGTATTCAGGAGCGCACCGAGCGCCTTGGAATTGCGGGTGATACGATGGATCGACTCGAGGAGAACAGTAGTAGTTTTGCCAGCGACGTGGGCAAATACGTACAGAGCCAAAAGAGGAAAGCTGTGTTTGGTGGTAAGTGCTCTCTTCCCTCAAGCAACGGAATATCAACCCCACCCCCTTGCGTGATGACTGACCGACCTTTCTAGCTTTGGGATCCAAGTTTGGATTCTAAATTCTATTTTTTGAGACCTTGAGTAGATTAAAGTGATACCTTTTCGTCATTTCTTGGGCTTCCCATATTATATGTTCGAGTAAAGTTGAGACATAAATTTTAGTTGTAGGACTCGGCAGTATACCATTGCTTACTAGCTACTACGTTTAGTATCATACATTATGATACACTGTGAGATATCCAGGTTGAGCATCGCGGATTGACGGAGGCAGTACTGAGGGGAGAAAAAGAAAAGAGAAGTCTAGAAACATTTAAATAGTACCAGCAAACAGCGAAGCACTGGCAGCACGTAAATTTACGTTCCGGCCTGGATCTCGACTTATCTGTTCTCCATGATCGTGCAACAGGAGGTTTACAGTCCTCCAAGCACCGCAGCTGTAGTTAGCATATGTACAGTACAGTAGGGTTTCCCAGGGTACTCCTGTCCAATTGCGTGCTATGTACATATCATCATAAGGAACGGTCCGATCATTCTTATGTGTCGATCATTGCAGTGGGGTATTTATCCGGCCATTGAGGATGTTTTATAAGAGATGATTGACGTGTCCAAAAAATCCCTTCCGCATAGCTGTGCTGAATGAAGATCGACGACTACGGCCCCAAGGGAGGTTGAATTGAAAAAATTTCTATTTCGTAGACCCTGATCAACGCCGAGTTGAGCAGGGGTATAATCAGGAGATTGGTTCAGGTGTCATAAACGTAGCGTATTGGCTGTCATCAAGAAGCATAGGAAATCAAAGGGTGAAAGGTACGGGAGGTAACCAGGTGTGGTTTATGTTTTAGTGCACCATGACCTCAGGCTGGGCTTGGTGAGAGGATTTGGTGGCCGAGTCGTCCTTCTGTTCAGAATCATCACCCATTTCGACATCCTCATCCCCACCCTCCTCCTCCTCGAGGTCATCATCGTCATCGTCATCACTGTCCTCCTCGAGGTCTTCACTGCCAGCGTCGGACTCTTCATCATCCTCCTTGCCAGCGGTAGGTTCAGCACCCTCCATCTCATGGTCTTCACCGGCCTCAGGCTCGCCATCCTTATTGGCATCCTCGAGCTCCTTGACAAGAGCAGCCTCGAGTTCGGCTTCCTCAGCGCCATAGGTATTACTATCATCATCAAGGTTGTCGGCCTCGGGCTGGTCTGGTGGGTACTCAGCAGGGGCAGACTCCTCAGAATCCCTAAGAGATGAAATGTGAGTGGAATGGTTCAAATAAACAAACAAAACTTTCAAGGGAGTCCATACCATTTGATAGCAAATCGAGTCACACGGGGCTTCTCAGCAAGGACATTACGGCGAATACGCTCAATAATGGGCTTGGCAGGAGGCTCAGCGGCCAATTCCTCAGAGTCGTACTCGTTATTGTTGTAGTAGCCAACACGGACGAATTCACGACCGTCATAGCTGCAGGTAAGAAGGATGACAGTAACTCCGAGGATCTCAGAGGCGGGAATTCGCTTCAGGTCGGGCGCATCGGCCTCGAAGATGAACTTGTTCACACCGACTGGAATTGGGCCAACAAGGAGAGAGTCGAGTTCTTGGTCATACTCGGAGCTAGAAAGGGTCAGCGGATGCTAATCTCAAGGAGGTCGGGAGGTTGCTGTCGTTGCGATGGTGGGGTAGTAGACATACGAAGTGGCGGAGCCGACATAGGTGAGTTTCCACTCGAGATCTTAAGTGATTTGTTAGAAGAATGTAACAGCGAAGGGCTCTCAATTGGTAAGAACATACCCTTTTGAAGCTGCTCAAGGCATTCAAAAGTGATCTCAAACTGATAAGAGTCGGTGAAAGCAGCAGGGTTGTTGAGGATTTTAACCCCAAGAAGAGAGACGACGGACATTTTGAATATGTGATATGCGAGTATGTACGTTGAATGTGGGTTAGGAAGAGCGTGGGAGAAGAAGGAGAATTTATAGGGTCAAAGCAATGAATCCGGGGCAGAAGAAAAGAGAAACAAACAGTTCACCGCAAGGAATGTGAACGGGAACTCTCGCCGTAAAGAGGCATAATGCGAGGGAGTCCCTCGACGCGCCTTCGCGTCCCTTGCGGGCGCGCTTGACCGCCCACGTGATAAACCGCAGCTGGATTTGCGTTTGGAGCTTGTCGAGCGCATCGGAACCTCACGAGAATTGCTCCCCCCCTCAGGTGTGCATTGAAAGGCTTCACTGAGAACTCACTGGCCCCGCTTGACGGCGGTGTGCTCATTTATATACCTAACTACCGGCGCATCATTCAACTTTCACTTTTCCGTCGCGAATTTCTTTCCCTCGGCCCTTCACATCTCCCCATCACCTCTCTTATCTTTCTCCAGCTCCCTTTGTTCTCACAACCTCCCCACACATCGCATTAGCCATGGCCGATGACGAAGCCGAGCAGGCTTTTTTCCAGGCACAAGCTACTGATGCGGGATCTGAGCAGCAAAATGCTATTGAAGAACCCGTTGAGGCAAACCTTGATGAGGAAGAAGAAGAAGAGTTTGACCCCACGAACACATTAAATGACGAACAGCAAACGACAGAATATGATCCCCAGCAGGATGGAGAAACCGCCGAAGCTCCTTCCACAACCCCGCTTGACTCGTTAGATGTCGCAGATCCTTCCCAAGAACCTTCGCATGCCGAGCCTCAGACTTCTACCACGGTCCCGTCTACGGGTGCATTGGCGCAACCTCAGACCAGAACAATCGGGGGATTCGAAGTTGATGACGATGACGAGGATGATAAAGAGGGAGAAAATGAAGAAGAGCAAGGACAATATGAAGGAGGAGGAAACGAAGAGGAAGAGGAAGAAGAAGAAGAAGAAGAAGAAGAAGAAGCGGACTATGAGCCGCCGGCTGCGCTGGGTGTTGATGACACAGATGCCATGCCGATGACTATGTCTCAAGATCCAAGTTCAGGAAATGCAATTCAAAATACTTCACCTGATATATCATCGCAGCCGCCTGTTCAGGGTTCTGCCAGCATTTCAGACGTTGCCAATAGTTCTTACTCTCCTGCACATGTTTCCAATATTGATCTTTCTGCCTCTGCTCAAGCTCAGTGGGCTTCGCAGGAAGCAAGCCTTCAGAACAGTACCGTTCCTACTCCTGTACCTGATTCCCCGAGTGCTCAAGCGCGTCTCCCCTATGACCGTGTTGGAATTTTGCAAGATCGGGTGGATGAGGACCCGCGAGGAGATATTGCTGCGTGGCTCGAGCTGATTGCAGAGCATCGCAGCCGCAATAGGCTGGACAGTGCCCGGGAGATCTACGAGCGATTCTTTAAGATCTTTCCTACGGCGGTAAGCTTGAGTATTCCACATAATTCTTCGGAATTTGCAGCTAATAAATGGACAAATCGCAGGCCGATCAATGGGTGGCGTATGCCACAATGGAGTCTGAATTAAACGAGCTCTTCCGTCTGGAACAAATCTTCAACCGAACACTTCTTACAGTTCGCAGCGTGCATCTTTGGTCCGTTTATCTGGATTACGTCCGTCGCCGAAATCCCTTGACCACGGACACTAGTGGACAGGCTCGACGAGTCATTTCATCTGCATATGACCTTGCTCTTCAATACGTTGGCATGGATAAGGACAGTGGTAACATCTGGTCGGACTACATTGAGTTCATTCGTACTGGCCCAGGGAATGTCGGTGGTTCTGGATGGCAGGATCAACAAAAAATGGACCTGCTACGAAAGGCTTACCAACGAGCCATTTGTGTCCCCACTCAATCTGTCAATGCACTTTGGAAAGAGTATGACCAGTTCGAAATGGGTCTCAATAGACTGACGGTAATTCCCGTTCTCCATATGAAATAGATCAAACAGGTAGACTGACTTCAATAGGGCCGGAAATTCTTACAGGAACAATCGCCGTCGTACATGACGGCACGCAGTTCTTACACTGAACTTCAGAATATTACTCGGGACTTGATCCGTACCTCACTTCCTCGCTTACCTCCTGTACCAGGATCCGAGGGTGATGTTGAATACGCGTACCAGACCGATGTTTGGAAACGTTGGATTGCCTGGGAGAAGGGAGATCCTCTGGTTCTGAAAGATGATGATGCCGCGGCCTTCAAAAACCGCGTGGTCTATGTTTACAAGCAAGCTTTGATGGCCCTCCGCTTTTTGCCTGAAATTTGGTTCGACGCTGCTGATTTCTGTTTCTTGAATGACATGAGCAACGATGGCAATGACTTCCTGAAGCACGGTATTGAGGCGAATCCTGAAAGTTGTCTGCTAGCTTTCAAGCAGGGTGATCGGATTGAAGTCACATCAGACTCGGAGAATGATCCTTCTAAACGAGCTACCAAAGTACGGGAGCCCTATGATAAACTTCTAGAGGCTCTTTACGAGTTGATCAACAAGGCGCGCAACCAAGAGAACCAAGATGTTTCCCGTATCGAGGAGACATTCGCGAAAGAGAACCCTGAACACAAGCCTGCTCAACACAACGACGATGATGACTTCCAAGACGAGGCAAAGGAGAAAGAAGCGGCCAAGACAGCCCAAATAGAGGCAGTACGAAAAGCCCACTCGATCCAGATCACAACACTCTCCAAGACCATATCATTTGCTTGGATTGCTTTGATGCGCGCCATGCGTCGTATTCAGGGCAAAGGGAAGCCCGGCGAATCAGCTGGCTCCCGTCAAGTCTTTACAGAGGCTCGAAAGCGTGGTCGTATCACCAGCGATGTCTACATCGCGAGTGCTCTTATGGAATACCACTGCTACAAGGACCCGGCGGCAACCAAGATCTTTGAACGCGGAGCCAAGCTTTTCCCAGAGGATGAAAACTTCGCTCTTGAATATTTGAAGCATTTAATCGATATCAATGATATCATCAGTAAGTCGACCTCTATGTCCTGTTCATACACCATACAAGCCTGCTAACATAAATTCAAGATGCCAGAGCTGTATTCGAGACCACAGTCAGAAGACTCGCTTCCAGTCCAGAAAATGTGCATAAAGCCAAACCTATCTTTGCTTTCTTGCACGAATATGAATCCCGATACGGTGATCTTGTTCAAGTAATCAATCTGGAGACTCGTATGCGCGAGCTTTATCCGGAAGACCCATCTCTGGACCAGTTCTCGCATCGTTACATCACGCCTACATTCGACCCTATATCGGTGCGGCCCATTTTGTCACCTTCACAGACCCAACCCAAAACATCCCATCCCGGCGTCATTCCAGAAATGCAGAACTCTTCCGGGCCTGGCCAAGTCGACATGTCTCTTAACTCACCGAAGCGACCTTATCCTGGTGATGATTTTGATTACGACTCGGATCGGCCTCGCAAGTTTGTTCGAGCAGAATCCCCTCTGAAGACCGCACAAGGTCGTCGTCTCGATCAACAGAAAAGGGTCCAACCTCTGCCTGGTCAAGTCACATCTCACTATAAACCGCAGGGATCGCCGGCACCCCTACCCCGTGAGGTGGTTCAACTCCTCAGCATTATTCCACATGCATCAGCATACAATATCTCGCGGCTGTCACCGGAAAAAATGGTCGACCTTATTCGCCGCACCGAAATTCCGGCCAGTACTGCTCAGATCCCGCTCCCCGCCAATGCTCGAGGGCTTGGGGCAGTTCAGGGCGGAGCAAATGCATACGGAAGCTAGTTTGTTCCTGAGAACAATCGTTCATTCCGTGAACATGGTTTTGAAAAGAACGGTGGGGACACTACTAGCGTGCATTTCTCGAGGTGCTTGTCATTGTTGAGCCGGCTTCCAACGCTCGCATATTGTTTTCTTGTCCTTTCAAAGTTCTTGCATATTGATCACCCATCATACATCATTCATCTTATCTCTATGGAGCAAATTTGGCGGTCCTTTTTTCGAAGATATCCTCTTTGTTGAATGAAGCTTGAGTTTCGACGAAGGATGGGATCAAAGCTATCCATGGCTTTCATTTCCTCTTCTTCTTCTTCCTTTTATATTCCGCTATCCTTCTTTCTCTGCTCTCCTTCTCCCTCTCCCTCCTTCCTTTCCAGGGCCCGTTGCATGTATTGGGCGTCGGTCTTGAATTTAGGCATCGGGTGTCTATCGATCTAAGTTGATTTTTTTTTCTTCTCTGTGAATGGAGGAACCTTCCTATTGTCTTGTACAGTCCCGCATATTCATCACCGTGAAGATAGCCTTCAATGATAATTGAATAAAATCCAACTCTCCTTCTCAATCAAATTATTGAATAGACATCACTCCTCTCGTCCCATTCACATCTTTTGTTTGTTATGTCGTTTGACTATCATGGCACATGCCTGCCTTCTGCGCCTGCCTCTTTTCTGTCTGCACCTGCCTCACTCGAACTATAAAGGCACTTTATAGTTCTCGTGATTTGAAATCACGAACGCGCTTGCTTGTTTTCTGCTCCAGAATGGCTTGTTGATTGTTTATCTTTCCTCTTTTTTTCGCTTTTCCTCTTTTCTCTTCTTTCGTACGCTTCTCTGATATCTCAACTGTTTCAAACCTTCTGACATCAAACTAATTGTTTCACCAAGGTAAGTGATGTGATCACTTCTATATCATATCGTCCCAAGATGTTTGATGTAATCTCTTTGTTTGCTGGTCCCAGTTTCTTTTCTTTTGTTTGATGAAATCGTTCATCGCCGTATACTAATCTGTGGTGTTTAGCAAATTCTCGCATCCAAGTGAATATCAAGATTCTGCAGTCATGGATTCGAGCTCCAAGAGATCGGGGAAAAGCCCTTCTCGCGGGAAGCCGTCGGCCAATAGCCCTAGCCGCAAGAGTGACTCGAGCAAGAAAAGCTCCAGCTCCAGCTATGGAAGTTCCGGGTCCGTGAAGTCTCATGACTCCCGCCAGGGACCACCTACTCACCCCAAAATTGTTCATCCTGATCCTGCTCCGCCGGGATATGAACGAATCAAGGATACTCTTGTCCGGGATCGAGGCGAGAAGTGGCTGCCTCCTCCCAAGTCCGAGAAGAAGCTCTCCCCCGAGATTCTCAAACAAGCGCAAAACATCTCTGCAAAGACTGAAATGCGCGATGGTAAACCATACAATCCACGCGAAAAGTTCATCGAGGAGCACACCCCAGTGAGTATTATCATGCTTGAATATCTTGTCCCCTGATCCATATCTCTTGACGAGCAGAACTGACTGCGTCGTAGGTGCCTCGATATAATTTACCGCCACGCAACGCGTACAACAAGTCGGGCAAAGAAGTTGAAGTTGTCATGAATGCATACCCTATCATCAAGTTTCCAACTCGCCCAGTCTTTCAGTACGAGGTCAACGCAATGCTTGGTAAGTGGAAGGCAAGTGCAGGCCCCGATGATCCTCCGGAGAAAGGTCAGTACATGGAACAAGATTCGGAAATCTTGCGAAAGGTCTTCTACCGCTCAAAGGTCAGGAAAGAAAAACTTCCTGATGCAATCTACGATGGAAAACATATTGCTTGGTACGATACATCTCTGTCTTCATCGCCTGACATTATTGCTAATACACACAGGTCTCTTACCAATCTGGACCGTCAGCTGCGAGACAAATTTGTCTATCCCAGTGGATGGCGCCGACCTGTTGGAACTCGGTCCGACGTTTACGGGGAGGAAATCTGTCTCATCATGAGTGTTCGACGCAAATTGTATCTGGGAACAATCAATGAGTGGCTTGCGAAAAAGCGACCACTCGATGAGACTGTCATGGAAGCTTTGAGTGAGTTCTACTATAAAAAGATGCAGAAGGATATAGACTTATTGAATTTTGCTTTTCTTGAAAGACTTCCTTGATCATTTGATCCGGGATTACCCAGCGCAGGAGTTCACGGCCCTGAAGCGATCATACTTCTTTGAGAAGCTTGAAATCCATGAGGATCCAGAAATCAGAAAGATTGCAGACAAATCGCACTGGCCACTACTTCAAAGTGGTGCAACCTGCTATCGTGGAGCTTTTCAAACGATCCGATCTTCACCTGTAAGCCATATGCCAGAGCTTATCTTTGAGGTGGACTACAACTGACTTTTGTGTCTTCTTCAGATGGGTCTCTATCTGAATCTAGATATTGCACATGCTGTCTTCTATTCTCGGACGTCCCTCATGGATATCATTCGTGGTATTTTGGGCATAGACGACCGAGCCAAGCTCGCCAGAGTCCTTGAACCCATTGTAGATGCCAATGGTGTCCGGGAGGAAAGTCCGGAATTTGCAAAAGTCAGCAAACGGATTCACGGTATTCGTGTGTGCCCTGATTTCGAGGGATATCCTCTGTCTCAGCGCAGCTACACTGTCGACCATCTCATCAATGGCGGCGCTAAGGAATACATGATCAAGATCGATGACCCTGCAACTGGAAAGTCTGAGCGAACAAGCATTTACGACTACTTCCGCAAGAAGTACAACCTAAACATGAAATTTCCAAAAACAGTTCTTGTTCAAATGACTCGCAGCAGTGTCATATTCCCCCTCGAAATTCTGTTTGTCAGGCATCTTCAGCGGTGGCCGCATAAGCTCGATGAGCGCATGGCTGCGGACATGATCAAGTGGACTGCTGTCAAGCCGACAGGACGTTTAGATGCCATTCTCAATTGTCAAAAGATTCTTGATCATGCAAAGGACCCTAATCTGAAGAATTATGGCATGAAGATTGGTACCAGCATGATCAACACAAAGGCCCGTCTCCTTCCCAACCCCGAGATTCAATTTGGCAATATCAAACATAACCCAGGCACTACCGGACGCTGGGATCTTCGGGGCAAGAAATTCCTCAGGCCAAATACAAAAGCCCTTGAATGCTGGGGAATTGGCTTTATCGCAGGGTATCGAAGTTCGATCACACATGAGCAGGTTCGCGCCTGGCATGAACATTTCGAGAAACTTTTCAAACAACACGGAGGTGTATACAAGAACAAAGCCCTCTCCATCGAACTGCGAGACGATATTGGCGTCGCAATGAAAACGCTTTATGAAAAGACTCGCGAAGCCTGGGGATCTCTCCCACAGCTCTTGGTGATTATCGTGCCCGACAAAAATAGCTTCAGTTATATGCGCATCAAGAAATCATGCGATTGCCGATGGGGAGTCCCCTCCCAGGTTTTGCAATCACGCCACTGCATGGACAACAAGCCCCAATACATTTCAAATGTCCTGATGAAGGTGAACGCCAAACTCGGTGGTGTCACCAACCGAGCTATTCCCAAGACACCAATATCGACGTTGCGGCCGCAGTCCATCATCATTGGAGCTGATGTCACGCACCCCATGCTTGGTGTTTGGACACCTTCACTCGCCGCCATGTGTATCTCTAACGATCCACAAGGAATCAGCTACATGGGGGGCTGCCAATCGAACGGAGACCTGAAAGAAATCATCAAGCCCGAGAACATTCGGGAAATTCTCCTCCCCCTCATGATGGAATGGAACGCGACTCTTGGAAAAGGAGGCAAGCCAGCTAAGCAAATTTATTACTTCCGTGATGGAGTGTCGGAATCTGAGTACAACGGTATCCTCCACAAAGAAGTTGCCGCAATCAAAAAGGTTGCTGCTGAGTGTCTCAAAGTTGATCGCTGGCCTGGAAAGATGACAGTCGTCATCGCAAATAAGCGTCACCATTTGAGAGCGTTCCCAAAGCCAACGGACAAAAATGCATCTGATAGGAATGGAAATCCTCTTCCTGGGCTTCTTGTCGATCGCGATGTCACCAGCCCTCATGGATGGGATTTCTTGCTGTATTCACATGCTGCTCTCCAGGGCACATCTCGCCCGGTTCATTACACTGTCCTCCTGGATGAGATTGGCCATAAAGCAGAGGAGCTGGAGAACATGATTTATGAACACTGTTACCAATATGTGCGCTCCACTACTCCGGTCTCAGTTCATCCATCAATCTATTATGCCCACTTGATCTCCGTTCGTGCACGCCACCATGAGGACATTCCTGCTAGTTCTGGGCCACAGCATGGTACACGAGTCCCGATGCGTCGCGAGCTTGAGCATCCTCGCCACAAGGAAAAGGAAGAGTTCCGCGAGAAACAGAAGGAGCACCAGGAGGAGATGCTGAAGGGGAACACTGGGCATCGTTTTGGCGAGAGTGTACCCAAGGCTATCACGCGCGCTCAAAGCCCTGGAAGTCAAGCAAGCTCCAAGGACGCCAGATACAAGGATGACAAGAAAGATCCAAAGCTCGCCGGCTCGCGTCTTCTCCCGATCATTGGAACTGGTAACCGGCTTTCATACAAGATGTGGTGGATCTGATCGATCATTCTCGCTTTCAAATACCCAAGATACCAAGATTGATTACCTTTCATGAAGCCGCTGATCTTAAGACTGGATTATTGCTCATCCAGTGTCTTTTTAACCCAACCCAATCCTTTTTGTTCTAAGATTATATGTCATTGGTTTTACCCTCAACGGTATATCATCACTGTCAACATTGTTTCTCTGCCTCTATCTTATGGCCATGCATGGTCTTTAACCCAATAAAACCCAAATTTCATTGACTTGTTAACCTGACTGAGTAGAATCACCATGGCTATGTATGCCTTCTAACAACGTGCATTATATTCGGACTGCACCCTGGCATTGTCATTGTATGTGTCTTTACTCAGGAATAGTACTCTTGAAGGCCACTGTGTGGTTATTGGAAATTATGAGTACGTACCAAAACGCTTGTATTTCAGGATATTCATTGATATCGGTAGTGCCAAAGGACTGAACACTACGAGGTTCGTAAACTAATGTACCATCCCATGGTACAAGTCAACCTTGACTACATGGGATGTCTTGACTTCAGGGATGTAACTCCGACCTCTTACCTAAGAAGTCTTGAACTCTCAGCTACCGAGGTAGAGGTACTACACTACAACACTTGTTGTGACACTGTACCCTAGGGTCCCCGATGCACGGAGATTACGTCGAATAGTAGGTACTATTCTTGAACTTTGGGATAGATAGTATGACTACCTAGTCATTAGTATCATAAGTATGTATTGAACGAAGGCATATTTTGGTAAGATAGAAACAGCATGTAGATTCACTGGCACTAAACTTTACATGGCACATCAATAAGAAGAAGAAATGATAATCAGCTGTCGACGGTCATGTTATAGTACAAGCAAAGTGCCGGAATACAGAATTATATAGAACGCAATACATGGCGACCCGGCGTGTGGAATCAAACAGAAAGGAAGATGATACATAACAGACATGGCCAGAATCGTCAAAGTAGTGATTCACAGCCGTATAAAGCGTCCGATCCACGCGTTGTGTATATCTCGTCCATCATTCACCCATTACTCTTCCATCAATCATCACACCCATTTCCTTCTGGGCGCCAGTTCCGGGGCGAGAAATATAAATTCAGAGGGGAATAGACAAATGGGAAACAGAGGGAAATAGTTTGATGGGATAAGTTCGATAAACTTGAGTGTGGAATTAAGGAAGTGAGAATGAGAATGAGGGACAAAGGTTAAGCGGCAATGAAAAGTTCGTGATCTGGCACTGAGCAATTATGCCGTCGTGCCATTAGTCATGGGAATATTCGAGTTGTTTTGTTGGATCTCGCCAACACCATCCACATTCGAGCCTTCTTCAGCCGGGTTGGGATTGGCATCGGTTGTGAAATCCGAATCTTTCATTCCATCCACTTGGTCTGCGTCGCCGTCGACATCATTGAAACCAGGCATATCTAAAGCAACACCACTGTTCTTTTTCGATTTCTTCTTACTTGGCTCAGAGATCCCGGCTTTTGATGCTCCGACCAGACTTGATTGGGGGCGTTTTTGTGGGCTCGTATTCGGTGCTGACACGCCAGGCAACGGCGGAATCTTACCAGAAGCTGGGAGACGAGGCTTGGCCGCCATGGGTCGTTGTTTGGGAGGAAGCTCAAGATCTTCGACCAATGGTTCATCACTATTTGCATCCAACTTTCCTTTGAAGAAGGCCTGGAGGAGGCCGATCTGGCCCGAGATATTGTCCACTGATATGCGGCCATAGGGAGGCGGAGTGGGGAAAAGCGTAACAGCTTGGGTAGTACTGTAGAAGAACCGGGTAAGCATCCTGAGAGTGACAATTAGAGTGAGGGGGTTGGTGGCATACTTGGTGTTTTGCGACTGGGCCGCGCTATACATGCGGTTTTGAAGCAAATGAAGAGGAACGCTGAGGGTGGCTAGGCCAAATTCCCGATCAAGACCCAGTTCCTTGAAGCCGAAGAAATCTTCATCGATGTCTTCCGCGAAATCACCGCCCACAAATTGCTCGCTTCCATCATTGAACGCATTCGAACCATCTTCGCCGCCATCTGCAAGAGCAGGCCGAAGCAGTTCGGTAAGGAGAGACTTAAGACGATCATGAGCAGTGGAGAGTTTTGTCCCAAGCCTCTCAACGTCATCCTTGATGTAAGATTCCAGCTCGTCGATATCGATTCCTACAGCAGAAAGTGTGTGGAGAACAACTTCTGGCTCAGTATAGGCGGGCTTCCACTCCGCAGCCGAGGTTGCAGTTTCTTGAGTCCCTGTGGCCGGTACCTTGGGGACTTCCATGTAAGATTTGATGGTGTCACCCATCTTTTGGAAGAAATCAGACGCTACATCCGTAACGACCTCAAGGGCAGATGGTTGATATTCTTCGAATCCAGCATGGTAGAAAATCTTGGCAATTGCTCGTTGGAGAGCTGCACGACAAGTTCCGGGGGCGATCACTGGCCCGTTGTCATTCATGACGTGAGGTTGAATGTCCTGTTCAGCAAAGGGCTCTGGGTTGTATTTTTGGAATTGATTTTGGTACATCTAGAGTTGGGTTAGAGTGAAAACAAATAGACACCACAAGGGTCTGCATACCTGAGACTGAAGTTGCATCTGCTTCACAATGCCTATCTTCGAGCATATCTTGCGCGTCTCTTGTAATTGACGCATGTTTGCATTGAACCTCTGGGTCAGTTTGCTTTCAGGCTGAGTGAACAAGCCCTTTGGCAAAACCCTGAGAAACTCCTCCGAGGCGTCGACGACATTACCCTCTGCATCTTCCTTCCAGGCCAAGCGATCTGGAAGGTCAGGAACACCCGACATTACATCGTAGTAATGAGGAATCATTTGGTCTTCTTCCACTTCGATGCCTTCAGCAAGTGTCTCCTTTCCCGCCTTGGGCTCCATGGCCTGAGTCTCAGCATCGTGGATTTTATCAGCTTCAATGGCAGCTTGCTTTTCATGTCGCAGCCACCGTCGCATGCCAGCTTTGGTTCGCCTGAGAGCAGGCTCATCGGCATTAAGCTTATCACCCTTGAGAAGACGATGCCTCTCTGCAGCAATGAGCGCTCGGTCCTTCTTCGTCACTTGCTTCCATACCTTGTACTCCGGGTCATCTATCTCCGCCCCCGGAATTGAGATGGCGCTGAGAGCGGTGGTCGATGTTGATGGCACATCAATATCCATAGCATCATCTTGTTGGCTTGCAGCGGCTCCCAGTCCTGTGGGGTCAGATGGGGTATGGGAGCCTGGGGGTGGAGTAGAAAACCCATTTTGACTTGCCTCCATTGCCGTATCCGAGTCTGCCCTTGGGAGAGCTGGAGGCTGAGATGCAGCTGGCCCAGGCGGACCTTCAGAGCCGCTAGGCGTATTTCGAGAAGGAGCTGTGCCCTTCTTGGATGACTTTCCAGGGGCTTTTCTGCCCCTCGACGACATTATGGGCTCGTCATCGCTTTCATCGGCGCCATCAAGTTCCTCGCGCTGCAAGCGACGCTCTTCAGCTTCAACTTCAGCACGGTCTCTAATTACAATGTCAGGAATAAGAGGAACCAGCTTCTCTGTTTCCTTCCGCATATAGAGAGCATGTTTTCTCAAGAAATGCTCAGGGTTTGTGTTATACTTCAGACAATTTGACCAGATCAGATTCAAATCATCAACGAAGTCTTGCTTCGACCGATATTGCAAGCCTTTCAGCTTTTTCGTCATGCTTCCGAGGTCCATGGGGTGTTTGATGACTATTTGTAGATGTTAGAACATGGAGTAATTCTCAAAACCAATCAACAATGAGAGTCGGCAACCTACTTGTATAATAATCCGGGGCATCACGTTTGTTGACTCGTGTCAAAAATGCCGTAGAATGTTCCGTCATAGCCTTGAGCTCACTCAAAACTTTCTCGGCAGCTTCGTAAAGCTCCTCTTGACCAATCTTATCCTCGCTGGCCCACTTGCTGCGGTTCTTTCGAACCTCACTCAAGAGGCTTCGCAGTTCCGCATCGGATGCTTGGACCATATCACGCTTCTTATCAATCCGGGCGATCAAATTTTTGAGTGTTAGGCTAGATGCTCCCAGGTTCGTATTGCTCAAAGAGCTATACCCATTCGACCCGCCAGTTGTATTACTACCTCCAGAACCAGCCTGACCTGAGATCTCTGCTTCAACTTGTCGCTCAGACTCCTCCAATCTTTGCTGATCCAACATGGCATCCCGATCATTTTCAAGGGTATAAAACAAGGTATGGAAGCTTCGTTTGGCAGCTTCCTCCGTCGCTTTCTTGTCCTCTTCGAGCTGTTTCCGAATATCCTCAACTGACTCCTTTTTCGTTTCCTTTAATCCGTCATTGTTGGTGGAAGCCGCGGTGCCGGGGCGTTGAGAAGGTAGATTAGAGGTATTTGTGTCTTGCGGCGGGGGATCCGATTTCCCCTTCAAAGGTGATTCGGAGGCATCGGCCATATCCGCATCATCGTCCTCATCATAATCATCGTAGTCATCATCCATTTTACGCGCGGGCTTTGATGGTGGAGCCGTAAGGGGTGCCGGCGCATCAACGCGTTCGGTTCCAGCGTCGGTCTGTTCCGCCTCTGCGACCGCGGCGGTCGCAGCATCATCAGCAGCAGCAGCATAATGACCAGAGAAAAGCGCGTTTATTTTCGCCTCACTGCGGCGGTATAAATCACGGAATTGAGCTATGCGCGGGTCCTCATCGAGGGTGAGATCGGGCTCCGATGTCATACTACCGGGGTTCGGCCCGTCGGCGCTGACAGAGCCGCGTACCTGAGGCGTGCGCGAACCAGATAATGTTTTTACCAAGCCATTGACCGGTCGAGGCGATTCCTGATGCTCATCTGGGGGGCGTGTATTGCCCGGTGGCCAGGCGTTGTGACCGAGCGACATGCTCGCTCCAAGTCCCCGATTCTGGGGGTGGGCGAGACTCGATCCTCCACGGTTCGGATCACGGGCCGAGAAGTCACAACAAGGACGTTTTAGGAGGAAAAAAAGGCATAGAGATGTGCCGCACGACCGACCGATAGGCTAGGAGATGTCGAAATGTGCCAAAATGATGGCACGGCGGCGAAGTTTGATGAAGAAGTTGAGGTCTTTTGTAGGGAAGTTTCTCGGACGGGGATGAACTCACGCCAGGCGCGAAGGCGGCAGATCGCGGCAATTTGCGATGGCTTCAGTTCGCGCCTTTTTGTCATTCGCTCCCCCCGCCAGGAAGTCACTTGAGCAATTGATTTGATTTGTTATTTTATTTTATTTTTTTTTTTTTATACTGGATTTTGATTGAAATACAACTACTCCCTGATTCTCTTTATCTACTTACAAGTCATGCTTTGAGGGGGTATCTGCAAAATAGTACTGTGACAAGCTCTTTCACTCTCTCCGCATGACGCATAAGGCAGCACTGGGGCCAAATCGATCCACGTCTGCTTTGCTATCCACCATCTCCGCCAAACCCGACAAGCTCCAACGCACCCACCACAAGCTCGGCCGGGGAACTTTGAAGGCCCTTAAAGTTCGCGCATTTGATCGTCTTTAATCTCCATCATAATGAGGATCCGCTATCCTTTCGCAGGTATGTCTTTTGGGCTCCCCATTTGATTGGAAGGTTCGTTTTTGCTAATCCACTCTTTGTAGGAGCTTTTGTCTTTCTGTTGATTCTCGCCGGTTATATTGGCCTCCTTCCGCATAGTACCTCTTCATCAATCCCTGCGAACCTGCAACCGAATGACAAGTTCTTGCATCTGATCACGTTTTTCCTATTATCGGTCACCTTCTACTGGATCGTTGACACGTCGCGCCGGCGTACTTTGCATCTCACCTTGGTGGTGTGTACATTGGGTTTAGGTGTAGGCTCGGAGGTATTCCAAGGCTTGCTTCCGAATGATCGTCCCTTTGATCCATTTGATATTGTTGCCAATGTGGTCGGTAGTCTAGGTGCTATTGGTATCTGTGGCTGGTACCACCGCCGGATGTTAGAGCGCCGCCGAGCCAGCCGCTATGGAATCGTTGATGGGGATGGGGATGGGGATGATGATGTCGAGCTTGGTACTGGGGTCGGAGCACGCTCTCGAGAAGAGGAAGGAATGGGTGCTCAAGAGTCTGGGGTGACTAATTTAGAACAAGAGGTAGACAACTGGGATGAGAATGCAGTTGACAATTGGGATACCGAAGATGGTCTGGAACCTCCAGAAACAGCACCTCCAGATTATCATGAAACTGGACACACAGCTGAAGAGGGGATCGGAAAACGCAGTGACTGATGATATCGTTTATAAATTTTGATCTAAATGTCCATTCATATGCACCATATATGATTGCTTGGATTTTATGATGAAGCCGAAGCGTTTATTGAGTTTATGTAGGTATGATGTTAGATAGAGCCAGGTGGCTCTATGATTAGGTTTCCATTACCGATGCAGGGCATGTCGGTCATTCAGTCATGCGAAAATATTTGGAACTAGTGCTTCGTGGTGGCTGGCAACATCTTGAGTGCTGCTTTACGGAAATAGTGTTTACTGTCTACTCCAATGTACAAATTTTCTGGTCTTACATACTGGTATATCAGTCTGGGCGATTGAATTTAAGAAATGCCTAAAAGTAGTCGTAGAAAATTACCTACTAGGTAATTTATAGGAATACGTATAACCCACTCAAATCGAGCTTCAAATCACCAAAAATTAGCCATAGTATGGCCCTTGACGATCACACGATGTGATAGTATCACATCGTGTCCGCATTTATATATATGCGTCACGTGCATACCAACCTTGGTATATTCGTAGACTCGTGGAAGTGATGGGCAAACTTCTTGATATTTGACTATTGGAAATTGTGCTAAATTGAATTTGGTTTAATTGATTGAAATTTCGAGTCTTCACTTGAGATGACTATGACTGGGAGATGATATCCTCTAATTGATAAGACCAAATACTGATCATCCAATGTGTAGGTTAGTTATACTAGTGAGAGTATTCAGGCTCCAAGGCACCGACCCCGCGCGCTATTGCTGCACAGTAAAAATAGAAACTCGACGGCGCTTCCAGCCACCTCGAGGGGTGATCCTCGTGGAAAAAGTCCATTTTGTTTCAGTGTTTCTCCCTTCTCATCTCTTTCTTTCATACTGCGGGTGTGTTCCTATATGTATTAATGTGGTGCATCACGGTCGACTGCAAATTATCGAATAGAACCCATGATTGTTGTCAAGCTGTATTGGGTGGTTCCTGCATGCTTGTTGGGAGGTTGATGACTCCTGGATCAATCCGATGGAGTCTACATTCCCTGCCATGATGGACTCAACTGATCGGTCAGATCAAGGTGACCTAAGAGGCTCTCAAATGGTTGTTCAGCAGTATGCCCGGTACCCATCTACACTGGAATCAGCACTTCGCAGTGCCTCGTCGCTTGGGAGTGCTCGCAGCCAAGCTGAGGCTAATAAATCGCCTTCATTGCATCGTAAAGAAACTCCACGGAGCATTCAGTCTTCTCCGAGGGGGTTTCGCTCTGCCATTCAATCGTCATCAGTAGCTCGTTCCGGGCAGTCAATGTCTCCACCTGTATTTGATGCCATTCGCCATCAGCAGTTGAAAGACACTACTGACCACGCGGAACGTCGAACTTTACCATCCCGTGAAATTACTGACGAAACAATCGATGATGCTTATGTCTTGTTTATCCTCTACTGCAATCCGAATGTTCCCTCTTCTGTTGATACTTCGGAGCTCCGACGAACATTTCGGTGCCCTCCTCGCAGCGATGGCAAAAGTTTCAGTGTTTTCACCCTTTTCGAACTAATTCGCAAACTTGACAATAAAGAACTGAAAACTTGGATTCAACTGGCCATTGAGCTGGGTGTAGAGCCACCCTCCATTGAGAAAAAGCAAAGCACACAGAAGGTTCAGCAATACGCAGTCCGTTTAAAGGTATTTGATACCCCGTCTCTCATAGGTCTATATGATCACCTCTGATGAAAACCAGCGTTGGATGCGTGCGATGCATGTCGATGCATTTTTTGAATTTTGCTTGGGCCACCAACATCAGTATTATACCCAATTGCCTCCTTCAGGTCCATATATTAGTGAATCCCGCGATGGCGTACCACTAGAAGAGGACCTTGCCCTTCGAGCACTTGTCCCCCAATGGAAGCCGAAACGAGGAAGGAAAAGAGCAGAGGACAGAGAGCTCGAGGAAGAAAAACCAGTCAAGCGGCCCCAACTGGACACCTCGGCAACGGGCTTACACCCAGGGGGTTTCCAGCACCATTCGGTGACTTTCCCACAGAGCGCCATACCGTTCAGTGCATTCCCAGACGATGATCCCTGGATGACAGCCTCGTCAGCGTACCCGCATCCTGGACAACCAGATCAACCTGGTCAGGATCTTCGTTGGAGACTCCCAGAGCGGGAGACATCACCTGCAGGATACCCACAATCGGCCATTATCCCACGGGGAAGCCAACCATCCGACTCTCTTGTGTCAAATGAACCTCGTTCAGCTATTACTCCATCAACTGGCGAGAAAAGTCGCTCGCGGCGGAGGCACGGACCCGCAGTCTCTTCGGCTTGGACCAACACCACCGGAACATCTAATGGCAAGAGTCGAGGCAGGCCTCCGAGTAAACCACAAGCATCTGGTCCATTTTCCACATTCCATGTCAATGCCACGCGTGATCCTTTACATATTCCAACAAATCCTCTTCAACAACCGTCCCCCCTTGTGGTGGATCAGAACTCGACAGTGCCCATTCCAAGCTCAAACTTCAACCAGTCACCCACACCTGCACATAATGGAAGACCAAACAAACTTCAATTGCAAGTACCACAGCATTTCGGAGCACCGGTACGCCTTGCAACACCACCGACACTTTTAGTAAATGGCGTCAATGGGGCAGTGGTACATGCCGACGAGACTCGTCCGTCTGAGCCAGCGGAGAATGACTCTGTTGGCCTGCGTGGAGACAACAATGGGGAAATAACCATTGATGATGTTGTCCGTGTTCTTTCAGATGATCTCATGCGTGCCCACCTCACCGGTGCAGCCAATCCTCTGAGGCCCGATGAAGCTCGTGGATTGGCATCAGCCATAATAGCAACTACTTCTTCCACCTACTCTCAAATCCCATTTGAGTCCCCAGCACTGCACCTGGCAACTCACTTAGGGGTTGCTCACCATTTTGGCTTTAAAGTTCCACGACCAAACTATATGGCCCTGAATATTGAGGCGCCGCTGCCACGCGACGGCTCAAACAACAGCTTACATGGCATCAAATGCAGCCTCATGCTGGAACATACACCCTCTTATCGCTTTTCAATACACGTTGTAATAGGAGAAGTTAACTCAAGCTCTCTTTCAAGTTCTCCTCCCAAAATTAATCATGCGGCCAATGCCACGCATTCCCAGGAGAGTGCTTCTCGGGAACATGATATCGGAGACCTTGATATAGAGGAAGACGATCCCGAATCTTCAGCATCCGAAGCTACCTGGAAAGCGCGCTATGCGAAGCTACGGGCACAAATGCAAAAGAAGGAGCGTGCTTTGTCTAATTATAAACGAAAGATCGTTGAATCTGTAATGGCGGACATATAACGAAGACTATGAAGGCATTACCTGTTGATGAGAGGGATTTTTTGCAACCCATTCTACTCTGTCTTCGACCGTGTTCGACCACTATCTGGTTGATAGTCGTGATTTTTTGTGCTGAGATACCCCCGTTTATAATTGAGTTTTTTTTTGCGTGGCATATGAAATATTCGAAGTAGATATGCTGATTCAAATATCAGAATCGTATCGGTATAGTGAATATGGATTGGTCCAGACTCAATCTCGATAGTCGAATACCATCCATGTGATGACATTCACCATTTCCCCCAAGGTCGTACATACTGTACTACACATTGTATTCTCAAAACTTCAAGATGCACTGTATTTGTAAAACTGTTTCACTTTCTTGGATACGTAGGAAAAGGATCGTGAGTAAAACTTTTTCTTGCGACGGAACGAAGGACATAGAAAGGAAGTTAAAGACAGACAACGAAGATCTTGTCTTTAAATTATCTTGAACGATACAAATGGCCGAAGAGAACGCACCACGGTGGTTGTACTGACTCCTAAGTAAAATCAACAGCATACCAGAGCGAAATCATAAAATATTTCCCCTCAAATCAATGAAATTGTAGAATAGATGGCGAGGGCTATTCCTTTCGAACTAAGTCACAAAACCCGTTTGAATGGAGTCATCGCGGCCGCGAGACCCATGAGATCCATAAAACTTCTAAATTCCTTGATACCAGAAACCACATGCACCGAAAATGAGAATCCGTTAAAAGTCAAAACAAAGAGAAAAGCAAAAACAACCCATGCTCCTCAAGCCATCAACTATCTTGAAAACGAGACATCCTGCCGATTGGGGTGTTTCTGTTCATAAGTCAGTATCTTGTACCAGCCAATATCAAGGTTCAGAGACCCCAAGACTCAACTGACTCGTGTAGGAAGTTGGAAGAGAGCTTCACGCATCGTCCTCGACACACTCATCCTTTTCGGTCTGAGCAGCTACGTCCCCGTCGTTCTTATCATCGCTTCGTGCTGCCTTCTTGGCTGCGACCTTCTTGGACGGAGCACGCTTGACCTTGGGAGAGGAGGAGGGCGTGGTGGCAGATGCAGACTATGAAAGCAATTAGACTCGTATCCTACCCAGCAAAGTTCATACTTGAATTTACAGCAGGCTTGTAAAAACATTCGACTTTGAACCCGTGTTTCTTTGCGAGCGCCTTGAACCGATTCCCAGCTGAATGAGGGTTGTTGTAGCCCAGAGCGCTGGCTACTGCGAGCATGTCGACCTGGGATCCTCTAGTCATTGAAATGCTCCTCGATGATAGATCATTAGTGACCTTACCTTTCCACGAGACATATCAAATCCCTTGAAGCACTCCACAAGGAAGAGAAAGTCCTTGTCAATCGGATTTTCGTTAGGCATTTTGGCGTCAGTTGTTTGTAATATTGAATGATGTGCTACTAGAGATGAGCTGATCCGAGCTAGAAGTGATAGATGGAAAATATCAGGAGGTGGTGACAGAAAAAGTGAAGGATGGGTGAGGCGGGTGATCAAGACGAAGAGAAAGATGGACCTTCTCAGCGGGTGAACTTTCCAACTGCCCGGAACACTTCACATTTGGCGGTCACGTATCTGCCCAGGTAGACAAAGTAGCATCATCTACTTTCAAAACCAATCGGAAGGAATGTCGAGATAAAACATTGGATCAAAATTGGAGAGTATGACTCAACTACCTCGAGATATACTAGTAAGGCTTTGGATATAGATGGCCCTTCGCTGTCATTGGCAAGGCATGAAAGTAAATTGGAAGATGGCTATTAGACTCGATCAATACGATGAACCTTAAGTCATGATATAGGTGCAATCTTTCCAAAGTTCTCGCAAGATATGCAGTAATTTATAACATATATCGGAATAATGGTGAGCGGTCACCCAATGAATCCGGATCATCAGGATATTCTGAGGGATCCATGAGGTCTCGCTGACGATTGATGCGTTGATATGCGAATCGCAAAACCACAGTAGCTATCATGCCGACTACCACAAAGGCAAGCTCCAATGAATGACCGAGGATATATTGCGGGGCGTCCTGGGCACGGTAGAAGTTGGATGCCATAGCTACACGCTCAGTGGATTAGTATGTGGTTTTAGGGTTCTGTGAAGACGACAATCATGGAACTTACCACCTGCGAGGTTACCAATGCCAATATAGATAGCCATTCCAGCAGCACGTTTATAGTCTCCAGCTAGATTGACACTGATCCAAGTGACATTGCCTGGAAAAGCAGGATAGATCCCTTGTATAGTCTTTAGCTTGTGGTTCCAGCTCGTTAGAGTTCTATTAAAACTCACCAATAACCGCTACGAAGACTCCAAAATATACAACACCAGGGACGCTTCGGCCACTTGAAGCGAGGCAAATAATGAAACCAATAGCGATCATAGCCATGAAGAATAGGATGAAGGGCGAACGCTGTTTCCGTCGATCTGAGAGCCATGCTGCAAATACAGCAACGACTGCCGCGGTGATATATATCGGGACCTGGGCAATTTGGAGAGGCTTGTTAGCAGTAAATCCTGCCTATGGCGAGTGATGAACCTACCGTCAAAAGTTGGGCCGTCGAAGATGCATAGCCAAGATCTTTGATGATGGAAGGAAGAAACAATGAAATCCCATAGAGGGGACAGGTGATACCCCAATACACTGAGTCGAGAATGTTAGTTTTTATTTTCATTCAAGAATTGACGGGCAACGCTTACTGAACAGTCCCAACCAAATTTGCCAGTCCAGGAATGCATCAATAACATATTTGGTTTGGAATTTGGCTTCATCCTGTACCATTTCCCGCGCGTCTGCTGAATTTTGAATGCGTAGGCTATGAATAACAAACCGACGTTCCTCCTCTGTGAGGAAAGTGGCTGTCTCTGGAGAATCATGGATTGCGAATGGTGCAATTAGAGCCACCACGACGGTCAAAAGCCCCTCGAGAATGAAAATCCAACGCCAGCCCGCGTAACCACCAACACCATCCATTTTCTATTGAAACGATGTGAGATTCACGGTAGCGTACAGGTAGCAGCGGTGGTACGTACCGCAATTCCATATGCAAGAAGCCCCGAGAATGCACCTGCGATGCTGGCCGCACTAAAGAATAGCGCTTGTCGATACTGAGCTCTGTGTCGAGGATACCAGAGTGTAATGTAGTAAGCGACACCTGGGTAGAGACCGGCTTCTAAATAAATCGGATCGATTTAGCGGAGTTCCCCCAGATACCGTAATTCTGGATAGAAGATCTATACGTACCAGCGACACCGAGCATAAGACGAGTTGCCAAGAGACCGCCGTAATCCTTGACCACTCCCATCAAAGTCTTGATTCTCTATGTTAATTCAAGGTGGACCGTGAGCTAGAATGAAGTTCAAAACTAACCATTACAATACCCCACGCAACCATAATCAAGGGTAGCCATCGGGATGGTCTCAGCTTCTTGAGAAGCAGATTGCTTGGTAATTCGAAAACGCAGTAGGTGAAGAAAAACACAGTTACTGCGGACATTGAGTATCAGTATGCTGTAACCAAGTGACCGGAACATGGTTCGTACGAGTCCAATTGTACTGAGGTCCAGTCATATTCAAATCATCTACCAACCCTTCGATCTTCGCATTGCCAATATTGCCTATTCAAAGTTCAAATGAGAATGGCCAATCAGTAAGCTTATCTTGGTTTCACCAAAGAGGATCTGCATCCGTATCGTGTACTACTTACCTCGGTCCAGGAATGCGAGGAGGTAAAGTATGCTCAGCATTGGAATCAACCGAAGGTCCATTTTGCGCAACACCGCTTTTTCATCAACATTAAAGCCTAACGAGCCATTGATTGCTAATTCATGATCCGTGATCTTCTCATCATGTGAGATTTGGGGGTTCTCAAATTCGCGTACTGAGGCTTTCTCCAGCGAGGCGTCTACAGCGGTAGACATCGCGATAGGACGAGGTGGTCAATGGGGAAAGTACGGTGGCGAGGGGAAAAAGGAAGGAAGGAGCAAGCAGAAAATGATAAATACCAGGAAAAGCAGGGGAAAGAGCGACCCTCGGCTCTTAAAAGGCTTCTCGTGGTTTCCTTCAACAGTTTACATGCCAAGCATTCCCCCATATTTCCCCCCCGGATTTCAATCCCCCCTCCACCCCCACGGCTACGGTAATCAAATGGTGAGATCAACCCACTTCTTGGCGTGAGGGGGTCATATCCACATTTGTTGAGCTTAAGGTTTCCTATCTACTCGGGTCAGACTTGCCAGTGATGATCTAGAAACGTTGTCTTTGGTGGTGTGTTGCGGAGTGGTCTCCTAGTGTACTACCCTGGACGAGTACTAACTAACAAAACAAACAAACAAGGTAATTGACTAAATGATTAACTAGCTAGTGGTAGACCTAGACCAAGCAGATGGACGCTTTGATCTGGAGGATCTGCTTATGCCAGCTTTGGAATGCATACAGTAGTTGAAATTCCGCTATTCCGCACTCGATTGATGCAGTGACTTGTAAGCGCTAAGAAAAGCACATCTTGGTCTGACTTGTTGCTAATTTGTCAATTTCCCATCATACTACTCTGCTATGTCGCCAGTCATTTTCATATAATAATCATTGTCAACAGTGCAGTTGCATACTTTCTTACCAAACTGGAGTCGCCAAAAGATGTGATCTTCAGCCACACAGCCACAGCTTTTCTCACACTTATATCATCGTGGTGAAATGGGACCAACTTCCTCAATTTGCTCACTGTGGCATCATTGCCACCATCATAGAATCGGATGAGACTGTCCGTCTCGATAACGTTACCAAACAGCCCTGCAGACCAGTCGAACAGCGCCTCTCAGTTCATCCACTCCTCTCAAAGGTCTTGCAATCCCAACGCCTTTCCCGTTATTCTATCATCTCTATACTTCCATCCAGCATGCCTTCGTCCCCATGGTCTACCCCAGATACCAGCAGTCGCCCAATTGCCGTAATCGGCGGCGGAATTATGGGCCGAAGGATTAGCATGATGTGGTTGGCAGCTGGATACAACGTGATTCTATGTGAAAAGTCCATCGAGAGCTACGACGGAGCATTGGATTATATAAATCAGAACAAAGCAAGGCAAGCATCGAAGCTAGGCACGAAGCCAGGCGAGGTGCGGCTAACCGCCTCAATGGAAGAGGCAGCACACAATGCTTGGATGGTTATTGAGGCTGTTCCAGAGATATTGGAGTTGAAAATTGATATCCTAGGACAGGTGGACAAAATTGCCCCGCCAGACTGTGTCGTGGCGACGAACTCATCTTCGCTTCGTTCAAGCCAGATGCTGGCTAATACCACCAACAACTATCGTATCTGTAATGGTCATTATTACATGCCACCCGAGCAGACCTACTACGAGGTCATGTCGTGCGGTGAAACCGATCCTGCCGTCTTCCCCTTCTTGATGGAGAAAGCCGCCGCTGCTGGTTTCCAGCCCGTGCATGCGAAAAAAGAGTCGACTGGTTTAGTCTTCAATCGAATTTGGGCGGGCATCAAGCGAGAGTGTCTGCTTGTTATGGCGGATGGGGTTAGTGACGGTAAGATCATTGATGATATGTTCAAGTCTTGGTTCAAGGCCGAGAAGGGCCCATGTCAGATGATGGATACCGTTGGATTGGATACTGTGTACAATATTGAGGTTGTATACGGGCAACAGCTGGGTGTTAATCCGCGAGCCAGAGAGTGGCTGAAGGCTACCTATGTGGACCAAGGCAATTTGGGCTCGAAGGCAGGCAAAGGGCTGTTAGGATAATGTTGAAATCAGTTGGTATGTGGGCAAAATTGATGCGATAAGAGGAGTGAGAAAAAGACTCATGTTTTAAGTTGTACGATCGCTCTGGGTTTTCTATTCATCTGAAGATAATTAGATAGACACTGTTATCGGTACTCTTAAGTAGGAAACCGCACAGAAGTCACATCAGATTGAATCAAGTGATCTACCACATCCCGATGTCGAGACTTCTATCCAAAAAATAGACATGATCAATGCCATATTCAATTAATGAGAATCGGGGATTAAAAGATAGAGTCGTCTAGCGATTGCAAGATAGGATTGAATATAGTAATTGGAATGAATGAAAACGGGTATCATAAGTATGAAGCTCCCACTAGATAAACCAAGGCTCATACAATAGTACATCGAATAACTCAGACAAATAAGATTAAGTGAAAGTTCTACTTCTTTGTTCGCCCTGATACGTAGATCAGTCGTTAGCATGTACTAATAGGCAAAAGGCCTAAAGCATGAGAAAGCCTATACCATGTCAAGCTTGGAAGAAGGAAAAGCCATGTACACGTCTGATGAGCCCTGTTGGGGGAAAAAACATTAGGAGATAGTGAAGGGAGCGTATTCAAGAGGTTGTTCAGACTCAAAGCCACAAGGCAGCCGTTCAAGGTTGCCGAGGTTTATTACGGCCCGGGAAAGACGGAGTGAGACGCAAACAGGGGGGGGGGGGGGGGGGGGGGAATAAGGGAAAAAAAAAAAAAAATGGAAAAAAAATGGGGGGAAAGATGGGAGGACGAATGACTTGCGAGTTTTTTTTTTTTGGGGTTACACCTTTTGAGAGCGGGAAAGACTCTTAAGGTGATATTCGGCGATAGGGGAGGGA